>JACKZZ010009540.1_pt1 | contig 15308 bp, 17 predicted proteins | sample 8027871 | NCBI WGS metagenome assembly JACKZZ01 (sample SAMN15724774, study PRJNA655200) | protist metagenome | isolation source: fluorescence activated cell sorting (FACS) single amplified genomes of... | place: USA: West Boothbay Harbor, Gulf of Maine | collected 2000-07-19
CAACGAGCAGCAAAGTGCAAGGACCATGAAAAATAGGGTTATGCCACGGGCAAAGTACGTAACCTACCGGTCGCGGATCGCCGACCACTGTGTGCGCCACCTTCTCCCAATCATCGCGGCGGTTACGGCCGCGCGCATCTGTCAGTTCCGATGCATCCTTCACGTCACACAATAGCCGCTCTTCCGTCGACTTCTGCTTCGCTAAAGCGGCCGCGAGCATCTTTTGCCGCTCCTATGCACGCGTCATGAGATACGCAGAAGTGAGTGATGTGTGATATGTTCTCAATGAAATAAAAACAAAGAAAAAAAAACAAAGCAACAAACAAAATAATAAACTCACCTCGCCGCGAGGCTCGTAAGCGTGCTCCTCTCGTCGGATGCGTACCTTCTGCGCCGGAAAGCAAGCGTCGACAAATAAACGCGAGTGGAATGGTAACGGTGCACGGTCGTCGACGTTACTGTCGCCGCCGTCGACCGGTTTCGGCGCCGTCGACGTTTGGAAGAACTTGAGCAGACGCTCCAGGTTTTCTTCGCCCAAGTCCAAATGAAAGTGAATTAGTATGGAGTTCAGCTCTGCAAAGGAGGGCGGCAAGAACAAGCAAAATGTGAGGTGAGTCAGTGGTGCCGTCGGTCAGCACAAGCGTCATCAATGGCCAAGATGCTATTCAGAGCAATACTCAATGCACAGAGACGCGATGATGGCAATAAAGTAAGGGTGATATACTGTTCTATGACGAGGACGACTGTGTCGGCGCCCCGACGCTCGCGCCTGAAACGACAGCAGCGGTGCATCTGGTGTGTGTTAAAGTACACGCACTTGACTCACGTTTCGTCGTCGAAATCGGCCCGTGGTGCTTCTCGAATGTTGCAAGCTTCGACGTAAGCTCACGACGCGGATGAAATTTGACATCTGTTGAAAAAAGCCGGTAGACAGTACATAGTTGCCGGCGTGAATTGTTACTCGCTGTGACTCAAGGCGCAAAATCAATGAGGCGCAGAGAGTGTAGGAAGGAACTATACGTTCGAACTCACCGGCAATCGTGCAAGAAACTTCGTTAATGAGCTCTCGTATGGGAAGCGTCTTCATTTCGTGACGAAACTGTGCAAAAAGCGAGGTTCACGACAACTTCGTGAGACTGCCCGAGTCGGGAGTTCTTCTCGGAGTCGTTTTGTACGCGTATCTCTCTAAATTATCAATTTATTAACAAATGTCAAAAACATGAAAAATGAAAAAAATTAAGTTTTGAGTTTTGACAAATTGTAAATGTTTATGTATGTTTAAGAATGGTTTCAAAGTGAAAAAGTCTCCTCGGACCGAGGTTTCACATCCAAAATCGCTTTCGAACGTTATTATACGACACAAGGAGAGATACGCGCTCAAACGAGGACGCAGAGTTCCTTTTCTGTTCATGGTAAAACAAATGGTACGTAGTGTTGACATTATTCCCCTTGTTGCTGTTGTGCCATACATAAACACACGGTACATTCGCTTCGTGTCTGACACCAATTCATTTCACTTCAAAAGGAGGCGACGACGGTGCCGGTGACGTCGACAAAGAGTCGTCCTTGGCAGTCGAAAACGAAACCAATGACAAGAAAAGAGCGTGAGGCAGATTTAGAAGTCATGCGCCGTAAGGAGCGCGCCATCGCGCGGCAGTTTGACCTGCAGAACGTCGCACCATCTGAGCTGAGGGAACTACGCGCCGACACGAAGCGGCGGCAACTTGCGTTGGCGGAGCAACAGCGGTTTGAGGCTGAGCTGGCAGCGCATCGGCGGCAGCGTGGCGCCGACAAAAACGCGTATGAGCGGAAGCAGCTGCATTCGGCGCGCAACTTTGCACGCGCATGGGGCATGAAGCGGCGTAGTGGCGGAGCCGGCGCCTACATTGGAGATGGTGTGTCGCCGCCACATTTGTATGGTAACAACACAGTGTTTCGCGAAAATTCTAACCTGCGCAGCGATGGTGACGGCACCAGTGTTGATGGCAGTGGCAGATTCGATGGAAATGCCTTTTTTCGTGGCCGCCCGCCGCGCACGGCCCTGCAAGAGGTACAGGCGAAGCTTGAAGTGGCGACCGCTGCCAACGAGGCTCTGCGCGTGGAGGCGGCGGCGGCGGCGGCAGCGGCGGCGGCCGCGGCGCGCGCGGATGCGGCAAAAACACACGCTGCCGAGGTGGCGGCACTACAACGAGAGCTTAGCGCCGCTCACGCGACAGCAGCGGTTGCGCGGCGCAACGAGGCGGAGCGTGTTCGTATTGTGGCGCGTGCGAAACAAGTATGGGCGCGTGTGTGGGTAGTGGACTATGTGTGTTTGTGTTTGCGTGTTTCGTCGAGATCGTCGACCTTCATCGCTGACGACGATGCCGCCCTGTACTACCATACATCTTTACACAATATGCACGGTCATCACGCTCACGCGCATTTCATACTTGTCGCTGCAATACACAGGCGCGGCGCCGCGCGCGTTGGTGCTTCGTTTGCAGAGGTAACTTTCACGGAGCCGATGTACGTCGCATCGCTTCTCGCGGCGGCGGCGGCGACTTCTTCGCCATCGTCAGCGTCGTCGGTGTCTTTTTCTTCGTCATCATCATCGTCATCGTCATCGTCTTCGTCTTCGTCTTCGTCATCGTCATCGTCATCGTCATCGTCTTCGTCATCGTCGGCTGAGATGGTGTTACCTGCTGCTGATCGTGAGCGTGTATTGAGCGCCATCGATGCCGCTGATGACGCCAATGACAGCGCTGACAAGAATTACGAAGGTGGAGGTGGCGGTGGGGGCGGTGCCTTTGAGCGAGAGCTCTCGCCGGCTGAGGCGACCGCGCTGCGCGCTCGCATCGCCACCGCTGTCATGTCGCAGTCACCGCCGACGCCGTCTTCGGCGGTGCTCTCTCCGTCGGCGTTGGCAGTCGCGTCACCATTGTCGTCATTATCGTCATTGTCGGCGGCGGCGGTTGCAGACGTGTGCTCATTGACCGCTGGTATCCGTGTTGCCGCCGTCGTCGTCGCCGACGTCGTCGCTGGCGGTGCATTTCACGCCGCCGGCATTGTCGCCGGCGACGTCGTCGACGCCGTTAACGGAGTGCATACTCCCTCACTACTGTATGTGCATGCGAAGGCATTCGCTCATTTGCATGTGTGACACCATTTTTTCTATCTTATCTTGTTCGGACGCTCGCGCGACTTTTAGTCATCGTATGCTGAACCATTCAACCCTAATGCAACATTCTCGTAGCGCGTTGCGAGCTGCGTTGCGTCGGTATCACCCCGGCGCGGCGGTGCGCATCTCTGTGCTGCGCGCTGTGCCTGTGTCAGTGGCTGCGTCGTCTTCGGCGTCATCAGCGGCGGCGACGACAGCGACGACAGCGACGACAACATCGCTCGGCACAAGCGATATTCCGGCAGATGCCGCCGCTGCCTCCGCTGCCACCGCCGCCGCCGCTGTGGGCGCGTTTCCACTTCGATGCAGCGGCGGCGATGGTGGCGATGGCGGCGGCGGCGGCGTCACGACTCTTACTGCGGCGCGACATGTGCGCTATGACTGCGCATGTGTCGTCGCCGCTGCCGGCCTGACACGCCATCAGTTGGCGACGGCGCGCCGCCTGTCGCGCGGATACATACACGCCAGTGGTAAGGATAGGAACAATCGTATCCTCATGTACCGATTTCATTTCTGTCTGAATTATCTTTCATCTGACGCCCTTTTTTGTACCACGCAGCTGAATTTCTTCGAATATTTGTGTTTTTTCCAGCTTTTTGTTTCTGATCACATCGCCACGCTAATGCGCGTACATGTATAATAATATGACATGATTAATGCAGATCTTTTCACCGATATTGTCGATGAACCGCTGCGCGCACTTGTGGAAGTCGGGGCCCTATCTCGCGCCGCCGTCACCGCCATCGATACCGCTGCCGCCGCTGCTGCAGATACTGTTAACGCCGGTGCCGCTGGTCGCGCCGCCGACGCTGTCGCCTTGATCACCTCTGTACCGGACTATGGCGCTTTGGCGCCTCTTCGAATCAATTCCATACCACCGCCATCGTCGGCGCCCACAGTCGAGATTGATGACGACTTTGTCGATGACGGCATTGACGGCAATATCGGAGCCGATGACGGCGTTGATGACGACGATCATGACGACGGCAATGACGGCGACAGTGACGACGACAGTGATGCCGCTGCGACGGCAGCGCTTGCGGCAGCGGCTGCCGCAGCCTTCGATGATCCTTCGACAGACAGCGCGACTGAAAAGAACGACACTGACGACAGTGACGACGACGTTCAACCAACTGTGTATTTGGCTCGCAACGCCCGACAGCTATCGAACATGCGGAAGGAAGCCGTTTGATTCTGCAGTCAAGTCACGTTTGAAGACAAGAGGACTTAATTGAGGTTTGCTCTTGTTGCTAAAGTCTTCAGCCCCCTACGGCTCTAAACTGCCATGTATATGAGTCGTGCAGAGCGATTTTTTCACACCTGTAGATGAGGAAGGATCAACGCCACACGTCCACACACGCGCGCACATACATACATGCAGCGTTTTAGAATAATGGCCGACGACGCCGTCATCGACGACTTTGGGTCTGACAGCGACTCCGACAGCGACGGCAGCGGCGGTGGCGGCGCTATTCCGGCGCCGTACGCTGAGCATAACGCTGCACCGGCTATCGCGTCAGCGGCGGCGACCGCGACGGCGACGGTGTTGCCGTTGACAGACGCGCACACAATGCACATTGCGGCGCTCGCTGCCGCTGCCACTGCCGAGGCCGCCAGCGTGAGCCGTGCTACACCGAGCAACACTGACGCTGACGATAGTGTCGGCGGTGGATCGGACGGCGACGGCACCGCGACGGCCGCTGCACTGGCCGCCGCAGCCGCAGCCGCCACCGCCGCACCGCCGCGCGCACCGTGGTGGGTGGCGGCTCAACAGCGCTGCCGCTGGCTGCGCCCGAACGCACGCGTGCACCCAGCGTCGTTCGCCGCGACTGGCGGGGTTGTACCGCAGATCTTTAACGTTTGGGCCAGCGCGAATGTGACGTGCCTCTTCGTGCGTGCTGCGCGCCACTATTGTAAATCTAACGCCTATTGCTTGTTCCACAACTCTGGTTTTGCTCGAATGTCGCCATTATCGTCACAACGCGCGGCGTTCTTTTCATTTATACACGTGAGAGCAGGTGCTTTCCGAATTGGCTCGTCTTTTATGGAACGTCGAGTACGCACCGCGCCGCGGTACGAACTTCATTGTTCTCACGCTGCGGCGGCCGTTTGCCAGCGTGAACATCTACCGTGAGTTACGCAAAGGCCATATCACGTCAATATGTGTTGCGCTTCAGCGCGCATGCAAATTTTTACAGTTATTTTGCAAATAAAAAAAAATACAGCCACTGGCAAGCTGCTGGTCACGTCGGCGCGTAGCGAGTATGACGCGGCGACGGCTACGCGTGTTGTGGCGCGCAAACTGCAGCTCGCAGGCCACCCAGTGACGGCCGTTTCAGACTTCAAGGTGAAGGTGGGTAATTTGCATGCGTGTGTGGTTGTGTACTTTTATTTTCTGTGTCGCCGTAGCGTGCGTGTCATGATAATTGAATCGTGCTACTATCATCCCGGTAGACAATAAGTGCGAGTTGTAAGTGCCCGTTCGCTGTCAATTTGTCAGCTTTTGCTGAGGGCTACGAGTTCTGGCAGGGCGGTGTTAATTTCGAAGGCGGCGAATTAGGCGCATTTGCCACCGTAACGTTCCACACGCCGCCGTGTACTGCGCAGGTGTTTGCGCCCAACCGCCTCACTCACTGCTCGGCTGTCACAATCCGCGCGCAACGTCGCGACGATATCTACGCTGGATGGAAGCGCCTTTTCCCCGTGTTGCAGAAGTGCATACAGACGGAGGGCGTGTAATGGTCTAATGCTAATGACGACATGATTCATATATCTTGCGACTTTTGAAAACGAATACAACAAAATCGACGACTTTAACTAAACAGCCTCGAACCATTGTCAAATTACCCGTCAATATTTGCGTTCCACGTTTCGATGCACTTTACCCTCTCAGTTTAAATGCGACTCATCGCAGTTCGTACAGGTAAAATATAATAAATACATATAGTGGACTTCCCCACCTCGTTCGCCTATGCACATACAGTTCTCGATCTTGCACGCATTCGCACATCGCTTGCGCGTCATCGTCTTCGACGCCGCCGTCATTGCCGACACCGCTGGTATTTGGTCATTCTGCGTGCACGTGCGTGTCGCTAGAAAATGAGTGCGCTACGAAGGAGATTTGAGCGCCCGACGCCGGTGCCGAAGCCGATGACGTCGACGTCAGGCGTGTAAGCGCACCGCCACACTCGTCGCCGCCAGCGGGGGTGGCGGCAAACAATGACAAACATGAGACGGAGACATCACTATGTGTGTGCAGGTGTGCGCTCCAGTAAGACGAAACTGTCGTCTTCACTGCCGTCGATGACGTTAGCATGGTACCACCGGCGGCGGCAGCGGGGCGATTGGCGGGGGCACTGGCATCGCCGTTGTCGTGGTTGCCGTGGTTGCCGTCGCCGTCGCCTTCGCCGTCGCCGTCGCCGTCGCCGTCGCCTTCATCGTCGTCGTCGTCTCCATCAGCATCCAGATCGGCGTCTCCGTGAGCATGGTAGAATGAGCCCCATTTGGCACTCACTGGCTCGCGTAGATACTCGTTTGATGCCGCCGCTGCCGTGAACGCGTGTGAGGACAGCGGCGTGAGTTCTGACGGCAGCGGTGGGTGCGCTGCCGCAACCGCTGCCACCGCGTCATCGTCGTCGCCGCCGCAAAGCTCACACAGAGAGAAGCTCCAGTGCGCACCACTGCCTGACGCAGTCACAGGAGCCGCCGTCACCGTCGCCGTTGAAGCCGCCGTCACCGTCGCCGTTGAAGCCGCCGTCACCGTCGCCGTTGAAGCTGCTGACGCCGTGGTCGCCGCTAGTGCTTTTGCTCCCGCAACAGCGTCGCTTGCAGCATCTTGCACACCCGCTGGCATCATATCGACACCACTCCTCCGGACAGATACTGTCGCCGCTTCCACTGCATCCGCCGCCGCAGCCACCTCTGCAGTCGTCGTTACCGACGTCGTCGCTGTCGTCGCCGCCACGGCCGATGCGTGGAGATGTTTGCACAGTTCCTCAACGACGGCACCAGCGAGCCACGGCGTGCATTCGGCCGTCGCTTGCACGTCTGACAAGATGTGGTCGCCAAAGTAAATAACGCGCGCCCGCTCCGCCGCCGCCGCTGCCGCCGCCGTCGCCGACGCGGTCTCCGCGTTGCCATCTTCTGTCGTTGCCGTCTTTGGTCGCGGCGCTTTGAGTTGCAACGCGTCAGCGGCGTCGACACGATGGAACAAATCACTCATCGCATCGCTGTTGCCGTGCACGTATACGCTGCCGCCAATACACAACTCATCATTACTTTTCAGCTGCGATGTACAAAAAGTCGATTGAACATCAATCGTGAGATGTTTACATATCATGCGACTTTGGCAAGATCAGTTTCCTTAAGCTTAGTGAGCGCATTTCATGAGCGGCACAGCATAACGCACCTCGGCACCCGCCGCCTCCGTCGCTGCGTCTAGGTGATAAAATGGCTGGATGACCACCTTCGCCGCTGCCGATGCCGCCTCTGCTGTCGCGGCGGCGGCCGCTGCCAACGCTGCTGAGTCACCGCCATTCGCTGCCTTCGCGACAGCTATAGATGCGGCCGCCACTTTCGCCGCCGCCGCCGCCGCACTATCCCAGCTTGCGTCTTTGCGGCTGACGCCGCCTTCGCCCGCTGAGGCGTCGCCGGCGGCGTGAACGCCGTCGCCGACAGCGGCGGGTGCGTCCGCAGCGGCGCCGACAGCGGCAGCAGCCGCAGCGGAGACCATATTATTGGTGACGAAAAAATTCGGCTTGCGCGCGTGCATGACGCTGACGTCGAACAAATCTCTCCAATCTTCGCCGAAAGAGAAATTCAGCAACAGATTCGCATAGTCGTCTGCAAGTATATGCGTTGCAATTGCACGATGCACGATTAGAAAGGGGTTTCAGGTATAAAGCTGACAGAAACCCATACCGCCAATGACGATGATTGCCACTTTACCCACACTCACAGTTGGCTGTACGAAGAAGAAACACGCACGCGCGCACGCACAGCATCACACATGAGCAAAAACACTACAAACACTACCGACGCTGAGAGTTGGTGACGAGAAAGAGACGGTGACGCGGCACCATACGCTCTGCGTTTGCTGTCGATGCCGCTGCCGACGCTTCCGCAGCCGTCGTCGCCGTTGTCGTTGCGGGTGCCGTGTGGATGTGGTCTTGCGACGGTGTGCGTAGGCGCTTCAGCCACGCACGCACGTCATCGCGCTTGTGAATGTACGCGCCCGTGTTACGACGGATCTCGTGGAAGTAGAATCCCTGTATCGCGAGTGAGATCCATTTTATGGGCGCATTTTGTAAGTATGTTTGCGCGCGGTTTTTGTCGGCACGCTTGTGATCGAATCTCATCACCTACGCACAGCAAAAAACAGCAAAGCTCACCTTCGTTTGCGAGCTGAATGCGTGCCCGAATGCAGCGTGTAGCTGCTGCGCCATCTCGTCGAACAATCTTTTGTGTGTGGCCGCTACGCCGTCATCTTCGCCGCCGACTCGCAGAGTCATATCGTACGGAAGCCGACGTGGGTACGCAGCACGAACGCGGTCAACCAACACGGCGTACAAAAATGCCGCCGGAGCGTCGAAGTATGTTACAAAAGGATGCCATCGCCTGCATAGAGCAAAAAACGGACGCGTCCGTGAGTAATATGCATACACGCGGACATGAGCACAAAAACAGACACAGACACAGACACAGACACAGACACAGACACAGACACAGACACAGACACTTACTCCGTCTTGTCTCCTTGAAAGTCAGTGAGCGGTAGCGGGTACATGGCAGCGATGTGCGCCTTCGTCAGACGTGTGGTGCCTGCGTAAGCGCGCACGACACGGCGCATTGCTGTGGCGTTGAGGTGCAGCGAACGAGCGTCGGCGAGTGCGTACGGTGCGTGCACTGCGAGGGAGAGGCACGAAATAAATGATGATGGACGTAGGCACCACCCACCATCAAGTTTCACCAGCACACCGCACCACCGGTCCAAAACGAGCCCTTTGGCAGCAAAATCGGCATCAAAGCGCACGTTCAGCAAGCAACTGTCGAAATTTATGAGGGCGGTGCGTAAAATGAAGGCGCGAGGGTGGAAAACTACATGCATTCGAACGCCGCACCACTTGTCTCATGCCTTGGCATCCATGGTCGTTAAAAAAGTTCGTCTCCAGTAAGCAGCAGCCAAAGGACACGATCCTTTGCGTATACACGCCTTGAATCATGAGAGGGAAAGGTTATTAAAAGAGGCAATCAGCAAGGAGAACATGAGATTGAGTACCAGGCTATCGAACTCCGTGGCAACGTCACGCACCTGTCGAAGTGCAGATGGTGCACAAAGTAGCGCTTCAACGCTTCATATATCAGCTCCTTCACTGCAGGAAGCTTGTATCGCACCAGCGTGTGGTCCAGATCGAATCCGAGCCACATGATCCTATTTATAGACTTCCTTCTTTTGTTTGTTCAGTGAGGCGTGCGTGAAAATGGGGACGTGTGTGCGTTGTGCGTGACAGCCGATGCGCAAATAAAATGATAAAAAAACCCATGCTGTCCAACAGTTTATCGTCATACGGACATTGATGACTTTGAGGTGTACACAACAAATTTGCCGTGGTTATGTTGTATTCGATTCCGCTCATTTCTCTCTATTCTCGTGCAAGATGCTCGAGAGCGCTTGCATGAAGCCATCAAGTGAGCGTTCATATGTGCCAGTTTGCCACCGGTAAGTGACCCATATAAAGATGATACAGAAGCAGACGGTGACGACGCGGTTGCGGTACTCGACGTCTTTGTGCCATTGACCGACGCCGGCGAGATCGCTAAGCTTCTCCGTTTCCCACGGCGGCATCCCCTGTAGACAGAGGCCTCTTTAGCAGCTCGAAAAAACTGCTGTCGACGTTGTGAACGCGCGAACCAGATGCACCTTTACTAGTTTTTTGTCTCTAAACGGGTGTGTACACAACAAAAAGATTCACGCACAAGTGCTATCGGCGTCGTCGTCGTTGTCGTCTGTCGTCTGTTGTCGTCGCGAACGCTGTCGCAGTCGGCGTCGTCTTTATACCTGTATACCAGGTGGAGACAAATGGCGGAAAAAAATATGATATGGCCACTAAGAAAACAATGTATTGTTTTCCAGTGCGGCGTTGCTTGAGTTATAGACACATCAGCACTGCGTGTTTTTTGGGGTACTTGACCAGTGTTTTGCCGCGCGAATCAAACGTGTTGCGGAAACATGAGTCCGTCTTTACGTCGTATCTTTAGATTAATCTCATTGTAAACTTGCATTACTCGTATGGTGGATTAATACATGATAAAATGTGTCGGTTATGAGAGAAAGGCATGAAATCGTAGCGAAAACGAGGGTCGAAGTTAAATTGCTAACGGTTGACTCGGTTGGTGGGGATGATCGGTGATCGGTACGACCGCCTCAAAAGCAGCCCAACTCAGACCACTTTCATACACTTGGATAGCGCCAACAGTATGTGGCATTTGTGCCTATTCGTCACATTCGCCATTGCTGCTGCCGTAGGCGCGGACATGCAGGTAGCATCGCCGCCACGACTCACCCCGATTTCATTGCCAGCGGCCGCCGTCGCTGTCGAGGCGGTGCCCGAATTCACGTTCGACGACGTGCCGAGCGTGGTGGTAAACGCACGCGTCCGTCGCATTCGTCTGGAGAGCGAGCACGATGACTTCCGACAGACGTTGCAGGAGCACTTGACGCCCGTCATCCTAGAAAACACCGTTGCACAGCATTGGCCGGCGATGCGGCGGTGGTCGCCGGGCTATTGGCGGCGCCGCGTACATCGCTTCCAACATGTGCACGTCGGTAGCGGCAAGCCATTTACGCAATTGAAGAATAATCGAGCGATGGCAAACATCGAGGCGCTTTTTGGCGACGCATTTGACGCCGACGACGACGACGAGTATGGTGACGACGAGGATGACGACGATGATGGCAGCGACTCTGCTGCTGCCGCCGCTGCCGCTGCCGTCGACGATCCCGGCGATTTGTACGGCAATTTGATGAACTTGACGACGACGACGTTCTTTCGCGCGCTGTATGCCACCGATCATAGGGACCGTGGCATCGCCGCCGCTGACGACGATGACATCTTCGCCACCGCCTCAGGCGACGATACCGCTGCTACCGATGCCGCCGCCGCGGACGCCGTTGGTGACGCCGCATCTATCGACGTCGACGCCGACGTTGGTTTCAGGGATGGCCGCGGTGGCACCAGCGGTGAAGGTAGCGACGATGATTCTGATGACATGGCTCTTCTCTCTACGCTGAGAGATAAGTATGTGTATATAGCAAAGGGGCTGCATCATTTCGCAGATGATGTGTGTAGGTATCCGCCACACGCACCAAAACTTTGTGTGCAAAGTTTAGCAGCTTTATAAATTGCTGTACAGCGCAAGTGCAGCGAAATCGAATTGACGCACCTCACGTCTACTCTGCAATAATGCACTTTTGCATCTGTCTGCACACCGCCGTAGACTTCGATGTGGACCCAGTGCGAAACTTTATGGTGGAAAACGAGGGTGCGGCAGCGGGGGAGGTGACGAAGACTATATGGATTGGCGGCACAGGCGTAACGACGCATACGCACTATGACGTGCAACACAACTTTTTTGTGCAGGTTGGTTGTGTACCACACATGAACACGGATGGAAACACACGCGAAATCACGCCCGCATGCACGCGTGCACCCACGTACGCATGCATATAAAAATACGTGCTTTGGTGGTGTCAATCCGTATTCCTTTTTCGCTTTGATGCAAATCTGACGATCTTTCTGGCTTAATCGCAATGATTCAGGTGACGGGTACCAAAAGATTTCTGCTTTGGCCGCCGTCAGAGGCAGATAACCTGTATTTGTACCCCTTTATTCACCCGCGCGCGCTGTCGTCGCAAGTGTCGTTCCGCGAGTCGCCCGCTGCCAACCTCAACACTACCGTCACGGCGGCAGCTGTGGCTGCATCGGCAGTGGCTCAGCAGAAAGCATTTCCGCGCTACCGCCGCGCGCGTGCCGTCGTCGCTGAGCTAAAACCAGGTGATGTGCTTTATGTGCCACCGTTGTGGTTCCATTTGCCTACTGCAACGTCGGCGTCGATGTCAGTGTCGATATGGACGCTATACAAAGGCGATATGATGTATCATGTATGTACTAAGCGTGTGCTATTACCGTTGTCATTGCTTGTTTGTCGCTGCTATTGTACCTACTCGCATGAAAATCGGTAATCATGTGAATACGCCGACCAGTCACCATAGCTATTCCTAACGTGACCTTGGACAACACCGTCGCCCTGACTAGGATCTGAAAGGCATGGGTCTACCATGGAAGCCTCGAGGCGTCTCCGCCGCTGCTGAGCGTGCACTAGGTCTAATATACGTCACGCAGCTATTAAGGGGTAAGCAAATTTGCGCACATTCGTGCATTATTCGTGAGCGATTGCTATTTTTCACGTCGCATATTCTCACTCGCACGCACTGTTTTTTTCTCCTCCTGTTTCTTTGCAGCGGACGGGGTACTGACAAAAGAGGGCGCGTCAATGCGCTCCCGCGCCGCTGCCGCCACGGGTTTCGCACGCCGTCTTTACGAGCAGCGTTTTGCGTCCCTCACGCTCCGGTTTCCCAAGGTGTTTGACGTACTCTTTCCCGCCGCATGCGCCGCTTCGCCACCACACAACCTACAAGGCTACACGTTGACAAGCGATGAAGACGACGACGACGACAGAAATGACGGTGGTCGTGGAGGCGGCACGCTTAGGCGTGCCTTCACACGTTTTCTCCGCGCCGCCGCCGCTCATCTTCGCAGCGAGCGCGCGCTGGAGCGCCGCCGTCTATGGCTTGGTGCGTAGTGAGCATGTGCTGGTGTAGCGCGCACTTTTTTTCTGGCTCTGCGTCCATGCTGTTATCAAACGCTGTCTGCCTCATAATTCTACCCAATCTCTACCAAGTGTCATTAACTTTCGCCACGTTATCATGCCGCCATCAATTAAGTGTTGTTAATGCATTCTTTTACGACTGTAACCATAAAACAGGCAACTACGTTGAGCTGGTGCTGCACGCAGCGACCGCGGCGACGCACCCCAGTGGTGAGCTTGTAGCTACAGCGCTGCGCTGCGTATGGAAACAGCCGGTGCAGCCACGTCGCACAAGGTGAACTTCGCAAGCTGTGGCCCGAACGAACCGTTGTTTGAATAACTATTATTGGAGAGGGACTGAACTTGATATCGACATTCGTGTGTGTCTCCTCGTTTCTGACCTGAAAGTCGTAAAACTTCATTGGGAGTTGAAATCTAAATCCTTATTAGCGAAGGATGCTTACAGGCTTTGGTTGGTCGGCAGAACGTAGGGCGAAACCAACTCTTTACGCACTGTACCTCTTTTTTTTTTTTTTTTTTTATCGGCGCCGTTATCGTTGCCGGAGAGGTTCAGCATCTGCGGCGACTTTAAATGCAACGCAGCATCGGAGTAATGCTTACCCCAAAAGTTTCTTCACGATCGGTACGTCATCGCAACTAATTGCTTTTTGTGCGTCGATTGAGTCGCACCGCTTTTGAAGACACCGTCTCCGTCGCCGTCGCCGACGCCGCTTCGGCTGCCGCTACCTCTGCCATCGCCGTTTCTCGTGGCTCGATTACGACAGCAAGTGTCGAGCGTGCGTGCATGGTTATTCGAGGCAAGCGCACAATCGGACCCTTTGCCAGAATGGTGGAGTTGACACCATTGTCAACCCCACCACCGCCATCGCTGACGCCGCCGCCATCACCGTCGCCATAGCCGTCGCCGACGTCGTAAGCTTTGGTGGATCCAAATGCATCGTCCTCCGGAGCGTCAGCGCCGTCGCCGGTGCTTTCATTGTCGGCATTGTTGCCTAAATGCTCGTCACCTATGTGGTCGATCGAGAGCGGTGTTATCTTAAACACTTGCGCGGCAGCGTCCACGAAGCCGTAGCGCCGCAAGTCGAGCCGTGTTATTGTCACCGCCGCCGAAACACCGGCGTCGACGGCAGTCAATAGCAGAAGCAACGATGGCGCCGAATTCGTCTTACCCGATGTTGTCGTCGTCGACATCGCCTGCTTTGACGGTCGAAGCCAAGCACTAATAATGACGCCGTCATAACGCGGGTAAGCGTGCAGGCTGTATCGATAACATTGTGACAGACGTTTAAAAAAATGATGAAGGCTATCGTGCGCGCTTACATACATACATCGTCGGCGCGACACGATACAACACGATTCGCCGTATCTGCAATTTGCTCTACCTACTTCCATCCTTTCGGAACCTTCGGTGGCGTCGGCGCGTGCAGCGCATGCGAGCGATGAAACGACGGCGAGCAAGAGTTCAAAGGCGACGACAACGACGACGACGACGAGGACGACGACGAAGACGACGACGACGACGACGACGACGACGACGACGACGGCGCTGGCGCATCTATGCCTTCGATGTGGTGGAGGAAAGTAAACAAGCGACACGCACGCAACCTGTGGTATGATGTAAGACAAAAAAGAGTAAGTATGATTGAATGTAAGACGTAAGGTGCAGTATTACACATTGTGGATTTCTTAGGTCCAACAAATCCTTCAGATTAATACATACCCGAACTCTGTTAAGCTTTCACTTTATTTGTAGCTTGTACCGACGGCACTTAGCCCAGGCGACAACAACTCTGTGAGAAGGCCCCAAAAAAGGGCGCATAACCTCGAAGGCATAAGCTCTGTGAGAAGGCCGCGGTGGGGGCGCATAATTAGACGACAAGGAAGGCATAAGGTGCAGTGCAATGTGTAGTGAGGAATATGGTTCGTGACGAGTTCTTGCACTTGCACTAGAAAAATGGATTACGGTTGAAGTACGGTGGAGCAATGTTACTCACTTCGACGCCGACGTGCTCAGTCAAATACTTGAGCAAAATGTTGATGGATGCGTTCACGTCGCGATCACACACAAAGTCGCACCCGGCACGCGGACAGCGAGACGTCTCGCCTTGAAACTTGTCCATCTGGACCAAATCACCTCAATGCAACACTCAATTTTCAAATTTTGTGACACTATCTCCCAATATACTCGCACGTGTTCATCTTCGTGGTAAGATCAACAAATATTTTCCTTGTTCGTCGTTCGTCTTTTCTGTTTGTTGTCGCA
>JACKZZ010017872.1_pt1 | contig 15307 bp, 7 predicted proteins | sample 8027871 | NCBI WGS metagenome assembly JACKZZ01 (sample SAMN15724774, study PRJNA655200) | protist metagenome | isolation source: fluorescence activated cell sorting (FACS) single amplified genomes of... | place: USA: West Boothbay Harbor, Gulf of Maine | collected 2000-07-19
CCTGCATGTATTATCTCAGATTTTGACTCTTTAACGTTCTCTTTAACGGGTACCGTTGTTAATGAGGGTTGCGTACTTGTACTTGTAATGGTACTGGTACTAGTACTAGTACTAGTACTGGGTGTACTTGACATTTTAGTCTGAGTTGTGCACTTATTTGTATCCTTGGTATTATTATTGGCATTGGTAGCAGTCACTGTAGATTTAGACGGTGACACATCGTCACTCTTTACTTGGGTGCTAGTATTAGCATTAGCATTAGCATTGGCATTGGTTGGGATAGTCACTTTGGCTGCAGCTAAAGCTGCAGCTGTGGTTTCTTTGTTTATGGCATTCTCACTTGTGGTTGTATGTGTACGCTGCTCTTTCACTGCAGCTGAAGCTGAAGCTGAAGTTGATTTAACAGAAGATGCTGGTACCGAAGTAGACTTATTGGCAAGTGGTGGGACTTTCTCTTTCTCTTTGTCTTTCATGGTGTTAGGATTGTTATTGTTATTGTTATTGTTATTGTTATTTCCGGTTTGCGATTGTGTTGTCATTGGCTGAAATATGGGTAACACAGTGTTACCAAAACCAGTTGCAGTACCAGTACCAGTACCTGTTAATGTACCCTTCTTTAAAAGCTTTTCATGTTCACTTAGCACCATGCGGTAGCAGTCACTGATCTGGGCTGTGTATAATTCTAGAATTGCTTGTGAGGTTTCTAAATTTTTGATTTTAGACATTAAAACTTTAAAAACATTATCTGCACCACCACTATTACTAGCACCACTATTACTATGACCACTACCGGAAGATCCACCTTGGTTATCAGAATCACCCCTGGGATTTAACTTGGCTAACATTTTACTTTGGAAGTTAGGAAATTTCAGCAACTCTAGACATGTCACTGTTGATAAGACAGCGGTCGCTGTGGCTGTGGTGGTGGTGGTGGTGGTGGTAACAGGGCTACTGCCACTACTGCTGCTACTGCTATTGGTTACCAAGTTCGCTCGTGCCGCTCCACTAGCATTTGCACCACCTACTCTAATGCTTCCACCTGCACTAGCACTAGCACTAGTATTAGAATTAGTATTAGTATTAGTATTAGTATTAGTATTAGTATTAGTATTAGTATTAGTATTAGCATTAGCATTAGCATTAGCATTAGTATTAGTATTAGTATTAGTTGCAACAGAGCCAGAACCAGTTGGTTTAACGATAGCATTATTAGTAGCAGTAGCCATCGTTGTGTTGTTCATTTGCTTGAAAATATCCGCTTTGGTTACCATTGGAATGCGCACAGATGTCGCGGCATCAGCATATGATAAAGCAAATAAATGTTCCATTGACGAAGACTCTTTCTCTAACCCTTTAACACCACTACCGCTACCAGATGTAGAATGAGTACTGTTACTGGCACTATCTGTGATTGTGGTAACTAAAGTAGATGTGGAATTTTTGTGTTCTTTTATAGATGGAGCTGCAGTGCTGCCTGTATCACGACGTTGCTGCTCAGAATTTGAGTCTATCTTTGCATCAACATCAGTAGTAGCAGCAGCAGCAGTAGTAGTAGTAGTAGTAGTAGCAGTAGCAGTAGCAGTAGTAGTAGCAGTAGTAGTACCTTTGATATCAGAGTCAGTAGAAGATGAAGATGCCTGCAAACTTGACTCAACAGGGTCTAATCTTGCTCCAGAGCTTGCGCCTGTAACTGTACCTGTACCTGTACCAGCAACATTACCAATACTATCATGACTATCTTCAACATGTTGGCTACTACTGCTACTGCTTCTGCTTCTGCTGTCATGAGTATCAATAACAGTACTGCCTTTCATTTGCTTCTTCTGTCTAGTAGTTTGTGCGAGTAGATTTCCAACATCATCACCAAAAACACTCTCACTCTCAGTACCTTTCTTGCTATCACTATTTTCAGTTGCTGTATCAATGTCAATGTCAATGTCAATGTCAATGTCAATGTCAACAACAGGAGTTTCAGCTTCTACAACATTAGACTCAGAAAGAGACGTTTTGGATAAAATTGGGATTTGTGTATGTAGAAGTTCAATAGGGTCACTTTTTGTTGAAGAAGTTGAATCAATAGTACTTGTCAGTGTCGGTGAGTCCGACTGGGATTGTGTTTCCTCGTTACCACTGGCATGGTCATAGTTACTGACACTGACACTGTCACTGTTACTGTTACTTCCAATTTTAGATTCACTTTCGCCATCAATGTCACTACTACTACTACTGTCACTGTCACTGTCACTGTCACTGTTATTGTTACTGTTACTGCTACCAACAGTGGATATATTTACGTTTACCTTCTCTGTATCTGCATCTGTATCTGTATCCTTTTCATTAATTTCTTGACCGTGCTGCTGCTGCTGCTGATTATGATGATTATGATGTTGCTGCTCTATCCCCTCAGAATCAGTGAATGTGCTATTCACATTCACATTCACATTTGTAGATATCTCTGGGTTCGTGTCCGCTTGGGCTTGAGCTTGAGCTTGAGCTTGAGTAACATCAACAGATGCTGCTACATCTATAGGCACATGCACAGGTTGAATGACATTATCATTATCACTATCACTATCACTAGCTGTGGGAGTTTGAGATAACATTTTTTCTGATCCTTCATTAATGCTAGCAATGACGTCATTATCATTATCTTCGATCACTGACACTATCCTGTCATTTAAATCAGTGTCAGTTTCAGTTTCAGTTTCAGTTTCAGTGTCAGTGTCTGTGTTTGTGGTAATAATGCCGCTTTCAGCGAAAGTGGTGTTGGTGTTAGTGTATGTATTTGGAGATTCGATAACATAATTTACATCACTTCCAATGCTAATGTTAGCTCCATGTTCACTGTTACTAGCCATGGCACTAGCCACATCTTCACGATTAGTATGATCCGTAATAGCACCACCAGAAGCACTAGCACTAGTACTAGTACTAGCACTATCGTTGTCAGTGCTGTTTGTGGTTCTTGTGCTACTGCTTACGTCTTCTGATTGAGTTTGAGATTCATGTTGCTGTTGTTCCGGTGCATCAGGAGCAATGATGTCACTTGAGTTAATAATGGTCTTGCCGTCATCAGAAGTAGACGAACCAGACGTGAATGTGACGTTATCAACAGTATTGCTAATGACAGTCTCGGAGTCAGTGTTAGTGTCAGTGTTAGTGTCAGTGTTAGTTGAGATGTCAGACGTAGTCTTCTTTTCATCAGAAGTCATCACATGCGTAGGTGCTATCAACTCTTGTTGTACATGTACATCACATTCCTTGCGTAAATTCGGATCTATATCAGTGTAAGTTGCTTGATTTTGATTTTGATTTTCCACTTGAGCAACTCGTGGAGGCATATCTTCATTGCTATCAATGCCACTCTGGTCATGACTCGCAGCTTCTGCTTCTTTTTCTGACGCTCTTAATAACTCAAGTTCTTCTTCCTCATGTCGTTGTTGCTGCTGCTGTTGTTGTTGCTGTTGTTGTTGTTGTTGTTGCTGTTGCTGTTGTTGTTGTTGTTCCTGCTGCAATTCTAACATTTCCTCCTCCAGTACACTACTCAACAACTGTTTTGCACTTTCACTTAGTGATAGCTCTTTTTTCGCCATGGCAGGGTTGCTCACTTTGGTTTTGATTTTCTTCATATCGTTCCCTTTACCATTCCCATTAACATTTCCATTGAATGGATGGCTACTGCTACTGCTACTGCTACTGCTATCGTTATTTTCACCGCGACTATTAGTATTAGTATTAGTATTAGTATTAGTATTAGTATTAGTATCATTGCTTTTTATATCATTGTTGTCATTATTCTTATTATCTGAATTACTTTGATCAGTAGCAGATTCACCATCATCATCATCACCATCACCATCACCATCATCACCATCATCATCACCATCATCACCATCATCAGCTACAGATTCTTGATAATTTAATTGTTGTAAAACACTTCTAACATTATCCTCATTCTGTCTTTCCACTTCCTGTTGAAATGATGCTATAACAGTTGTACCATGTACTTTAATTTGACTTAATGTACACATAGGATCATTATCATCATTATAATGTGATAAAAAATCAAATTTCAAATATCGTGTTACTGGTTGAATAAATTTATTATTAGATGAATACTGTAATTCAAAAATCTGTTCCCCTAATTTTGGAATTGATTTATATATACCTAAATCTTTCCATATTTCTGTTGGATATACAGTTGCAGCACCAATACGAAATTCTTTTAACATTGAACTATATTTTTCATAATTTGCTAAAATTATTTGTGATACAACTACATCCTCTGATAAACCAATTACAACCCATTTTTCTTCTGAACATGGTGATATACCATATTTATCTTTATTATCATCAAGTAAATTATTGAAACCTTTAGAATCTATTGATTTGTCTAATACTATAGCACCAGCATCATGGGAAGCGAAATTAAATTGGCGTTCTTGTTTTGTTGGAACAATAGGTGGGATTTTTACTATTGGTTCTGGTTCTGGTTCTGGTTCTGGTTCTGGTGTTGAATCTGCGGGTTCCTTTGCAACAACGGTGAGATCTACATCTTCTTCTAATTCTCCTTCTGATAGTGATTTTTCTTCCTGTAAAATTTCAACTTTAACTTCATTCACTTGTACATCTTCATCTACACCTACATCTACATCTACTTCTACTTCCACCTCTGATGTAGCTTCTACTGTTGCTGATTCTACTTCTATTTCAGTTGATGACAGTGTTGGTATCACTTCTGTTTGTGAATCTTCAAATGAAGCTGTAGCTGTAGCTGTAGCTGTAGCTGTAGCTGTAGCTGTAGCTGTAGCTAAAACTTCATCACTATCACGATCATGATCACTTTTATCTACTACTCGTACTTCTACTTGTTCTATTTTTACATCTGTTGTCTTTGTCGTATTTATAGCAATATCTTCCGTCTCTGACATAGACATGGGCACGTCCACTGCTGAATCTGAAAACGAATTCAAATCTGATTCTGTTTCTGCTACTATCTCTTTTTTGACGTCGTCTACTTTGTCGACGGTCCTATCAGATTTAGATTCTAACTTTGAAACAGATAAAAGTGTCGATTCTCCGATATGTTCTGTATGAGTTTGTGTTTGAAGAGAATTTTGTGCTGTAGTTTCATTGCTATCTTTATCTTGTCTCTCTATAGTTATGATTTCATCTTTCTTTTCCAATACAAGTCCAAGTCCAAGTCCATTATTATCGGCACCTATTTCCCCAACAGCTTCCAAGGATGCCGAAGTGGATATATAAACCACCAAAAAAAATAGATGTATTAGAATTCTCATGTTTATCTAGTACAAATTACATGTGTCATGGCATAGAACCTGATTCTTTTATCAATTACTTTGAAAATTTGTCTTAGTTAGTCAAAAATTGCACCACCAACACCAACAACAGTTTGTGTTTCCTTCTGATGTTTGTACTCTGCACTCTTGATAAAATGGATTTCTATTGTTTTTTTGACAAAAAAAGGAGACAAAATCAGAGGTTCGCCCACCTTTTTTATCCCACTTTTTTGGCCCCTGACTACCGAAACAACGATTTTAATTACTATATAATAAGTAAGTGCGAATTTTTGTGTGTTCACAGTGTCTAACAGCGTAGTGAATTGTACATTCTACGGAGTTTGTTGCATTTGGATTTTTAAAGGGTGTATTTTTATGCAAAACTAAAAACCTGGAATGTTCGGGAGACTACTCAATCGTTCTCTCAATGTACGTTTTGTTGTACTATTTTTTTATTATTTTTCTAACCTTTATTTCCTCTTATCTTTTCTTTAATTGTGTTATTAGAAGTATGCAATCCGTAGAAGCACAACAATTACTCCCTGACAGAGTTAATGTCGATAATGTCCCAAAACGTTCAAACAAAATGATAAGTTTAATTATTGTCCTTGTTTGTGTCGTTGCAGGTGCCATTGGTTACACTGCTGGTAACAACAGCATGAAGACTGATTTAGCTGTCATGGATGACGGTATGACATCAACTGATTTACTCAATATGGATGAAGAGGACATGGACCTTGAGGACATGGACCTTGATGACGAGGACGATGAAGAGGATGACGAAGAGGATGACGAAGACCTCGAAGATGAAGAGGATGACGAAGAGGATGACGAAGAGGATGACGAAGAAGAATAAGTGATTCTTGATTTAACTTGCATTAAGGGCAAATCAAAGAGGCTTTTATAGCTCTAAATCAAGCATTGGCCTTCCTTCGTAACCAATTTTCGTATTATTAAAAAAAAAACATAAAACATTTTAAAATTAAGTATATATAAAAAACGATTCGATTATTACTTTACCATAACATACCATAACTGTACTTTTCCACCTATTCTTTTATTTCTTTTTTTGAAAATGAAATACTACAATTACCGAAAAATAATATATCTTAACGATCTAGACAGACAACGAACATAAATTAAATTAAAGATAGAAATAGAAATTAAATATTGAGACTGACATTGACATTGATATTGATTTACATTTACTTACAAGGCAAGAAAAGAAAGGCAAGAAAAAAAGTGGAAGTAGAAGTAAGCAAAAACAAATGGTAGATGGTTTGCTCGACCAAATTGCATTTCACTCACTCGCATCAACTCACTCCCACTCATGCTATGTAGTCTGTGGTTTGTGACTGTTCCTTCTTGTTTTCCTAATCTTATTCTCATTACTATTTGATTTCCTTTCCTTTCCTTTTTTACTCTTTTCCATTTTTTCTTTTTGCAACCTGTCCACCCATTAGCACAAATTCATTTCATTTTTACACTACCACTACATCACTGATCCACTAGTTGAACCAAGACTGACAACTTCTTCATCATTTCCTTCATTGTGAATTGGAGTAGCAGTTATTACCACTGGTGGTGGTGGAGCTGCATGATGAGGCAATGGTGGAGCCGTCGAGGTGGTGGTGGTGGCAGTGGAAGGCAGAGTCAAACTTCCTGAGCTACCATTCGAGGTCATCATAGGGCGTCCCACCGCTGGTGGTGGTGCCATTGCTGGTGGTGGTACCATTGCTGATGGTGGTGCCATTGCTGGTGTTGGACCTCCCATACCTTCTGCCCCAAATATAGGAGGTGGTGCTAAATTTTTGGATGCAATTTGATGACCATATAATTTCTGTAGTGCTGGGTCATTCGATGAAGAATGGAAACCATCAGCTACTATCCTTCTTTTCACTCCACTTGCATTTGCATTTGCATTTGCGCTGGGTATAACACTGATTGATGGGGTGACTGGTGCAGGTCGACTATAAGATTGCATTGGTGCCACAGCTGGAGTCACTACTGGTGCCGGTAATGGAGCTGGTACTGGGGCTGGTACTGGTGCTGGTTGTGGCGCAGATGTGGATGCAGCAGTATTGGCAACTTCTTTCGTTTCTAGAATATTTACACTGTCAACTTTCTTCAGTGGTGAATGGGAGATGACGAGTGATCGCACCGGTGCACTCATACCACTCATACCCATACCATATGTTTGGGGTTTTATCGCTACAGCTGCTGGAGGTGCAGCAGTTGTTGGTGCTACTTGCTGTATCACAGGAGCTGAAATAGGTGCAAATACAGGGGTAGGTGTAGATGCTGGTGCAGGAACTGTTTGTTGTATACTTTGAGCTGCCACTGGAGCTGCCACTGGAGCTGCCACAGATGCAGCGTATGGATTAATAAATTGTGGAGCTGGTTGTGGAGCTATCGAAGTTGCAGTAGGGACATGAGCTGTTTGGGCATATGGATTAATTGCTGTTACTGGTGCCCCATATTGTTGTTGTTGTGAATCTTGAGTAGCAGTAGCATAAGGATTACTATAAGCCGCATATGAAGGATGCTGTAATGAACCTTGTTGTGCAGCGTATGGATTAACTCCATTATCATATACACCACCACTGCCCATAGCCATAGGTGGTGGTGGTGCAATTTCTGCTATTTTACTAGTATCCCTTGTTTGAACATTAGCAGCAAAAGCGTCTAATGGAGCAAATGAACTTTGATAGCCATCACTACTACCAGCACCACCATTCATAGTCTGTAATTCTGCTTCAGCTTTAAATGTTAATGGTAATAAATATTGTCTTACTAAATGACTATCTGCTATTTCATATGGTGTTTTTCTTTCATGGTTTCTTACAGTAATTTTAGCTCCTTGATCTATTAAATATTTGCACATATCAACATGACCATATTTACTAGCAATGTGTATTGGTGTATTCCCATTACTATCTAATAATGTAATGGATACACCTTTATTTGTTAATGTATCTAATATATCTTTATTATTAAATTTACATGCTAGATGAATTGCACCTTGACCACTATCCATTAAACCATGAATATTAAATTCAGGTGAATTCATATCAATAAGGAATCTGATTTTTTATTTTTTATTTTTTAATGAGTTATGGATAGATAGTAGTTAAGTTGATAAATTACAAATATAAAGAACAAAGTAAAGTTAGTATATCTATATTATGTGTAATATAATAATCATGGAAGCTATCATGTGATTAAATGGAATGAATGGCGAGATGGAGATGAGAGTTATTGGGTTTGATATCATTAACGCTTACTTTGCTTCATCATTTCGGCCTTTAGCAATTGCAATAAACAATTGGTTGGTACTGGTGATTGGAGCAACAATATCAGTGATATCTGCTACTGCTTTCTCGAAGAATGCAAACATTGTTGTTTATTTTCTTGTTCTATCCTTTACAATCACCAAGATAAGAAGGATTTTTATTCCCAATGATACAGTTTTTAAACAAACACTATTGATCTTTTGGAGGCAATAGCCTCTGAGTTATAAATTAACGGTGAAGCCACGGTAGAACACTTTTTTGTGTTGAGGGAACTTTGGATTTAAGAAAGGTCAATATTCCTTGTACAAAAGGTTTTTGTTATTTATTTACTAAAGTTAATTAGAAAAAGTATATTTTGGGCAATGGGAAAGCAAGATGTGCAAAAAAAGAGCAAATCTCACAAGGATGAAGGATCTTCTCATTCATCTAAAGATAAGAAAGATAAGAAAGATAAGAAAGATAAAAAGAAAAGTAGTTATTCTGATAAGGAGAAAAAAGTAGTAAAAAGTAGTGGTATTAGTTATTTAAAAGAAATTGAAGAATTAAAGAAAACAATTCCATTTTGGGATAATATGTTTTCATCTGATATTAGTGATGAAGATCGACAGATTGCATGGACACGTTTAGAGGTAATAGGTGAACCACTTATAGAAAAATATTCATGGGCTATACCTGATAAAAAAGCAATACACATATGTAAACATTTTTCACCATTAATTGAACTAGGATGTGGTAGAGGTTATTGGGCAAAATTATTACGCGATTTTGATAATACAGATATTATTGCTGTAGATAAATATGAGAAACGTAAAAAATGGACTAATGTTGAAAATGGTGATCCATATTTAGCATTAAGTAAAAGTAGTAATAGTAATCGTACCTTATTATTATCTTATCCTGATCAAGGTGAGGCAATGGCTATTGAGTGTTTAAGATATTATCATGGACAATATATTATACACATAGGTGAATTATTAGTTAGTGGTACAGGTACTAAATGTGGTGGTTTACAAAGACCATGGGGTAAAACAACATCAGCTGATTTTCAAGTAACATTAGTTGAAACATTTCATTGTGTTTTACAATATAAATTAAATTCCTATCCATTTTCTAATGATTATTTAACTGTATGGAAAAGAACTACATGGACTGATGGTAGAAGTGCATATGATGATGATGATGATGGTGATGATGATGGTAATGATGGTGATGATGGTGGTGATGAAGAGGAGAGTATTGCATCTTATCAAGGTAGTGAAGACAGTAATGCCAACGCCAACGCCAACCAATCTAGACCTTCTAGTTGCGACTCTGATTCTGGCGAATCTAGAGAAGGAGGCGAAGATGACGAATCTGTTGAAGACAGAGATTGTTGGGCTTGCATTCCTGATGATGAAAAACTTCCAACTCCAAACGTTGCTGCACCAAAATATGCACACTTATTGTAATTGTAATTGTAATTGTAATTGTAATTGTAATTGTAAGATTTTTTGCGTGTTTACTGCTCATATTCGTAAATCTTGATTTTTAAATTCGATAATCTGTCCAAGAATAGATTGCGAAGATTCGATCTCATTCTATCCGACGGCCAACTACATAACGGTTCATCAACTAATTGTTTGTCATACACTTTACGAACAAAGTCTATCACATCCTTACTAATATCACCACGAGAATCACAAGCAAAAGGAAAGATGAACGTTGTGTTTGATACCTTTTTGCCAGGAACAACATCGGGATATCTTATTATTTCAATTCTAAAGCATATGCTACTCTAAATCAAGTACAACAAGAACGAAGTTTACTAGCCCACCATACACTGTTATCAAATTTATACTGCAACTTTTAAATGAAGATGAATTGCATAACACGTCATCAAAGAACTCTGAACAATTTTACGACTAGCACTGCGTCCATAATCGAAAGATGGCATCGACATCTTCAAGCTAAGCTGATATTGCACCCTTTATATTGCACATAAAACATTCTGAAAATTTGCATGCGTCGAATTTTCAAGAAGACTGTTTTCAAAAACTTCCAAACGCGAAATAACACTTTTGAATGTGACTGTCCCACCGTCCACTTTTGTTTAAGCAACCTTATCCCTGCAAGATTCTTGGGTTATCAAACACAGCTATACGTGTTACTATTTGCATCATACTACATTAATTAATTAATTCGTGTGATTTAATGTGGAAGAAGGGTGTAAACTCTAAAACCGCAATCATCGTGTTTCTTGCATTGATAATCTCAGTCGCGTTGTATCGGGATACCGACTTGATTGACAGTTTGGCATTAGAAGTCAGGGATATAATTGATGGTGAATGGGTAGACAGAGTAGTGGATACAATACCAGCACCTGTTGTTTGTAAACCAGATAAAGAGATCGACGAGAGAACTTATGGAAACTACAATAGGAATATGGACAAAGCAGAGAAATGGGGACCACAAGGCAATGCATGGACATTTGGATGGAAGCATATCAATGCATTACTAAAGCCACTACAAATAACATCTGATGATGTATTGATAGATGTTGGTTCAGGCAATGGATGGTATTTACACACAATTATGCAGCGTTGGAACATCAAAGAGGCAGCTGGTATTGATCCGTCTGCTAGAATGGTTAACGAAGCACGTGCGCATGAAAAACAAGCTACATTTTGCATTGGATATGGTAATAATTTGACAATTGCTGGTGTACCATCTTCCTATTTTACAAAGTTAATTATGATATATCCATTAAATCACATGACAACAGATGAAGCAAGGAGTGCAATTAGAGAAGCGTTCCGTGTGTTAAAGCCAGGAGGTAAGCTGATATTCAGTCATATTAATCCACCTGGTTTAAGGCATACACATGAGGACGAAGAAAATGGTACTGACAAACGTCCATGGAATATGGATAGCATTCCATACGAGTTGTATTTTGAGATGGCAAAGGAATTGGAAATTAAGAATCCAATCTTCGCACGATGCAAAGGTGATAATAAATATACTTATAATTGTGCAAATCCAGAAAGATTTCACATATATTGGTCAAAGGAACCGCGTACAAAAATAGATGGAGGTGTTGAAACTTTGGTATTGCGTAACAAGCTAAATTTTGTTATTTAGTAGTACTACGAGAAAGGAAAGGTACACATTCATTGTATTTATAAAGATTGTAAATCATATTGCAAAGTAGTCTTTATTATAAAGCATAATTAATTCTCTACTGGTAAAACACCGAGACCAAGGCGGTAGCCATATTGCTATATAAACATGACAGCAAGACTTATTTGTATAATAATAGTTAATTAGATATATTTTAAAGACCAGATGAAACTCCCAACCAATTCTGTTCTACCTTTATTAGTTCAATTTCTGACTCCTTTTAGTGTATATGCGACTTGCCTACTTACTATCTATTACTCTCCTTCTCCTGCCTCTTTGGCACCATGTGGTTGTTCATACCCTTCCTTTGGGTCCAGGAAATAAGCAATTCCTTGTCCTTGCAACTGTGGGTTTGCACTGGCGATACGATCATTATTAACTCTGTGATGGTGAAGTAAATGTAGTAACAGAAGCCTCCTTCAATGGGGATATCTCTGGATGAGATGTCAGCAATGTCACTGATATGGGTTGGATGTTTAATTGTTACATACCAGGACAAGAAGCTATATCTGCCTATCTGCCTTCAATGGAGATATTAAGTTAGCAAGTTAGCAAGTGGAATGTCAGCAAAGTTACTACCATGGAAGCCATGTTCCAGTGTGCGGTCTCCTTTAATGGGGATATCTCTGGATGGGATGTCAGCAAAGTGACTAAAATGAGTTACATGTTTAGTTGCTACACAGAAGGACAAGAAGTTGTATCTGCCTTCAATGGAGATATTAGCAAGTGGAATGTCAGCAAAGTTACTAACATGAGATGCATGTTCCAACATGCGGTCTCCTTTAATGGGGATATCTCTGGATGGGATGTCAGCAAGGTGACTAACATGCAAGACATGTTGATGGGTCGGTCTCCTTTAATGGGGATGTCAGCAAAGTTACTGATATGGAATACATGTTCACTGATTGTCCAATTCCTGAAGAACATAAGCCTAGAAATATGGTGTGAGGTGTGAAGCAAGGCATATCATAGATATAAGAGATGTGAGGTGGTCGGTCGCTGCTGGTCACATATATATATAAATTCATAAATTCTCAATTCAAATGTAAAATATTTACAAATAGTCACAATAATAATAAACAAGTACCGCTCAATACACACACTATGCATAATCTACACTTCTGCATTATATTGCATTCAATTAAATCATATTCATATCACCCCACCTACACCTTAGTCTAACTCTCCAATCTTCAAACAATCTGCAATCTACATCACTACATCTAATACTCCTGCATTGCATCTGTCTTAACCTTTCGCAGATCAAATACCAGCAATACACCATCGTATAGGTGTGTATCATGTTATTGAACCAGTCTATTTGAGTAGTATCACTCACATAGAGAGCTGAAAGACGAAAGATTCTTGGGGAACTCTCATCCCACTTATTAAAAGGGAAGCAACCTTCAGAAAGAAGAACGACAATGAGGGACAACAACAACAGAGATCAGCAGTTTCAGATGACACCTGCTGTCATTGAAGCGAAGAAAGATGCTCTGCAGCAACTGACATTGGAGGAATAAAATGAGATGTTCAGAATTCAGAAGGCAAAGGTGCCAGTGATGATCCTCAGCCAGTGGTAGGGAAAACTAGTAGAGCTGACAAAAAGAAGCTGATTGAACGCATCATGCAGAACATGGCAAACAACCACCACCTAGTAAATGAAGAGAGATACCAGTTTGTTCTTTGGTTGTACAGGATCAGAACTCAGTATCCACAGATGGGTCTATTTCAGCCTGACTTCATCTGGGTCATCTTCAGAAAAATGATGCCAAGTAAGTACAACAGAAGTGATTCTGACATAAAGAAAGCTGTGAATGCATGGTGTGAGGATCCTGCTAAAGCAACAGTAAAGTATGGACACATCAGCAAATGGAACTTATCACTGGTTACTGATATGAGTGAGCTATTTGAATATAAGAGTGAATTTAATGATGATATTAGCAAGTGGGGTGTAAGCAATGTTACTAACATGGAATCCATGTTCCAATGTGCGGTCTACTTTAATGGAGATATTAGCAAGTGGAATGTCAGCAGTGTTACTATCATGAATTTCATGTTCAGTAGTACACCCTTTAATGGGAATATCTCTGGATGGAATGACAGCAGTGTTACTAGCATGTGTTGCATGTTCAGTCAAGCACACTCATTTACTGGGGATATCTCTGGATGGGATGTGAGCAGTGTTACTACCATGGAAGCCATGTTCAGTAACACATCCTTTGATGGGGATATCTCTGGATGGAAGATCCAAGACTCCTGTGCTACTAATGGAATGTTCGATGAGTGCCCAATTCAAGAAGAACACAAGCCTACAGGCGGGAATCCCAGAGCAGGGGATTACTAAGTTGTTTCTAATGGCAAAATCGATTTCAAACCAAGTACATGATTGTTAAAGTGTGTTGTCTTTGTAATTTCAGCATAATGTATAGTTCATTTAATCTAATATTATTATCATTAAACATCTAGTTCACCTTCTACCTTATTTTGTTGTGACCAAATAAAAAAGAATCGGAATTAAACCTTGATCTTCCTGCTAACTATATTTTTGGAAAGAACAAAAAAGAAGACTCTTTAATCGTGCTCGAGCTGGGGGTATCTTATGACACTGCTTGCAGTCAACACTGCTTGCAGAATGGTAATTCGGTTAGGTACTTTCCAGTAAAACCCAGGACCATTGGCTCATAAGACCAATACGCTAACCACTGCGCTACAAGAGCTAGAGGGAATCTTAGTATTACGACGTCAGACGCTTCGACTGAGAAATCGAAATCAAGCCATCGACGGAAATTGATTTTATATAAATTAATAAATTTCATCCTACCTAACCAAAAGTTTTTTAATACGACAATCACAAGACTTTAATGCAATCAATAGTTTTTATCTTCTTGGTTATTGGTCTCGGGTTTCGTTTTTTGAACTCTATAACTCATTTGTCTGATGTCGAATCGACCCCTTTCCTTGGAATATCCTGGAAACAGAATCCAATATTATCCCCTATATTATTCAGAGATATTAATTATAAAAAAGTGAATGTGTTTTTAGAATGGGCCAAGTACAAGCAACACTTCAGTTCAATGAAATTTGGCGGTATAATGATGGTTGTTGTTGTGAATGCTCAATGAATAATACAACTCAACCAGAAGCATTAAAAATGTTATCATTCGACACTTGGACCAAAATTGTGCGAGAAAAGAGCCAGTTTATGTTCAATAAAACGCTTTTCGGTTCTCTTGGGATTTTCTTTATGCTCCTTTGCATGATAATGATTCGGTTCCAAGTCTTGATTGGATTAGCTTGTTTCGTCTTTGGTTTGGTCTTTACATGTTTGGTTATAAACTCGGAGACCCAGTTTCAGACAGCGTTGGAAGGTATTAATTCAGAAGTTAAAGTTCTTCAAATTGCGTTTGCCATATTGCCCGATGGACGTGGTAGACCCAAAGGTCCTGGTTTTTACTGTTATGTCTTACAGTCAAACCTGGAAGCACAAAGACAACAGCAAATGCAAATGCAAATGCAAATGCAGCCACAACTACAAACGCAACCACAACTTCAAAT
>JACKZZ010013602.1_pt1 | contig 15287 bp, 10 predicted proteins | sample 8027871 | NCBI WGS metagenome assembly JACKZZ01 (sample SAMN15724774, study PRJNA655200) | protist metagenome | isolation source: fluorescence activated cell sorting (FACS) single amplified genomes of... | place: USA: West Boothbay Harbor, Gulf of Maine | collected 2000-07-19
CCGTCGCTCGCCGGTAGAACACGACCCAGACGCGGATGCTGCGGCCATAAGTCCCGCTGCGGGTGGTCCTTCGGGGCATAGGGGGCAGGCACCGCCCGCGTCCACTCCCGCCAGTTCCAGTACTTCTGGTACTGTTTCGGTGTTTGAGTGCTGTGTGGACATGCGAGTGACGATGGCGGCTCTGCTTCCCCACGTCCTCACAGTATCCCTGGAGCTTCCGGTACCAGCTAACGCTGACACAGACTCAGACACAGACATGGCTGTGGGTGGTCTTAGTGTTACACCGATCTGTGTCCCCTTAACCACGGTTCAATTCCCTGTGTCAGCCCTGGCAGCCCCTTTCCGTCGAGCGCTCACTGCTGCCACTAGCCTCGGTGCTAAATCCACAGCAGCACGTTTGCACAGTGTAACACTCCCTATGCCAGGTATGGGAGAGAAGCCAAAGTCGAAAACTACTGTTGTTGGGGGAACAGGGTCCGAATCTTCTGCAGCCGCAGTTGTGAACATGTTAGAGGCTCTGGCGCGGGTGGAACCACTTGGCAATGGCAAGGGTTGCGGTACCGATAGTGGCATGAGCCGCCCTGCTCCAGTACCAGTCGAAGCGCTGTTTCCTCCGCCGCAACCAGTGGGTGCAGCTGCGCCTTCACCAGATGAGATATCTGAGCTCCGAGCGGGGCCACTGCTGCAGCACTCGCTGCGTGACGGTGGCAGATTCGTTTCTGTCAGCAGTGACAGTCTGGCTTTGTTGGCACTGGCACATGGAGAGAGTACAGCAGCGGCGCTAGGTTCACTTGCACCGGGGGGAAGTTACACATGCACCGGTGGTTTCGACCCCACTGCAGATCACTGTGACTTGGCCGCTGTAAACGGTAGCAGTGGTGACACAGAAGGCATCAGCGGAGGTGAAAGTGCAGGATTTCGCATGGCGATTGAGGACTACATGTTGCTGCCTGTGGCACTTCAGCAGGTACGACAGCTGTGGACTGTGCGTGTGAGTGAAGGATGGATCTGATCTTACTCGCTGCTATTGTTTTTCTATGTCTGTGTGTTTTGTGCGGCATTACTGCTGTACATATGCCTCTAGCGAGTAACGAAGAGTCTGCAAATGCTGGCGCGCCTCTCCGGGGAGCAGGCTATTATCAGCGCGGGAGGGGCGGAAGCAGTGACAGCAGGAGTGACGGCAAGCGATGGCGCGCAAGGGAGAGTGATAGGAGCATCAGAAGGGAGCACAAGCTGTGTCGATGGTGAAACTGGGACTGGGACTGGGACTGGAAATGGAAGTGCGCCGATGATTCAGTTCCGGGGGCTCCCAGTCCCCACCGTCTCCTCGCCGCTGCACCCCACAGGAAGCTCGGATCTGAGCCTAATAACTGGTTTGTATGGGGTGCTCCGCAATTGATTCGTATGTGGATGCCTGCATCTGTACTGCACTGTATCTGCTGCACACAGTGGCAGTGGGGGGAGCAGAGCATACACCAGGTACATGTAGCAGAGTAAATGATATGGAAGCGACTGCGGGGTTCCCATGCTTATTAAATTCATGCAAGTTTCGGTCGTCTTGTGGCCCTATTATCTCATTTTAAAGCATACCTGCTGTGACATACGACAGCGGACTGACACACTCACTGTCAGTTTGGCACAGCAGTCAGTTTGACACAGTTACAATACCGGCCGCTCTACCGGTAAATTACTGACACTACCACTGCTGTGTGACCGCAGAAAGTGCCGATCCTTGTTGCCCTCATTCAACAGAAAGGAACATGTGACAAGATTTTGCCTGGTTTGGTGACATGCTCAACCTTATGCCTGGTATGCTCAGCAGATGGTTGAATGGCCACCGAAAATTGTGACTTTAGCAATAAGTAGTTGGTTAGTTGCAGAGCTCAAATGATTGTTTTTTCTCATTTGTTCATACTCTTTTTTTAACGTTTTAGTAAACAGACTGCAGTTTGAATGACAGTCTGCTGCATTATCCAAAACACGATGACAGCCATGCCTGCTGCTTTCGCTTGGATCTAGTTCATATTCTGTTACTCTCAAGATGCTATCGCGCTTTCTAAGGCGGTGCTGTTGTATAGATTGCCCGGTGCACCCAGGATCATGTGATAAGCAAAAACTTCTCCAACTGATTAGTGACTGTCCGACTGAGTTTATCGTCAGACCGACAAGCACAGAGGCACGCTCACTCTACCGAGCCGAAGACATCGAAGACTCGGATGAAGCATACCGCTTTAGAGCGCTGCTGGATAACAAAATCGCGATCCTATATATCGAGTTGTACATGGTTGACCTGAAACTTCTGCCCGTCATGAAATGCTGGAAACAGATCACCGAGTTGAAATTTGGCGACCCTTCGAGCACTGGAGTGAATGAGTGGTGGGTGTTAAACGCGAAGTTGGAAGGAATTCTTGTGGACCACATTATGCATGATGAGTATATGATGACAGAAATTCTTGGGCCGAATGAGTTGACCGAGTGGCAAGAACTACTGTCGTCGTCCGGTGTCGATGCGGACAAAATATCTTCGTCGATTTGCATCCTGGAGTCACTGCAGGCTCGATGCTTCGCCGCTTTGTTTCAAGGCTTCGTTGAGTTTACTTCCACGGCAGAGTATGAACAGATGCTTGAGTCTATTCGATGCAAACATAATTCGGTTTCGGCAATCGACTTTGAGTGTCGCCGCTTCATCGCAGAAGGAGCCTTCGGTGTTGTGGTTGAGTGTGTGCGAAAATTTACTGGCAATGCATATGCTGTGAAAGTGCTGAGCAAGGGTAAAATTGCCGCTGATGGATACAAAGCCCACGAGGAGCAGCAGGTGTTGGCGCTGTGTTCGCATCCATTCGTAGTGAAACTGGCATTTGCGTATCAAACTCCTACTTGTGTTATGCTGGCGATGGAGCTAGCATCGACAGATTTGGCCGCTGAAGCCAAGCGTCGTGGTGGAAACCTCCCAGTTGATTCGGTGGCATTCTATGCTGCGGAGGTCACCTCAGCCTTGTGCTACCTACACAGTCATCGCGTTTTGCATCGCGATGTGAAGCCTTCGAATATTTTGCTTATGTCGGACGGGCACGCAGTCCTAGGGGACTTCGGAGCAGCTGTGCGACTGCCATCCGGTGTGCCTGTGGCCGATGAGGTGGAGCTAGGCTTTCATAGTGCATCCACATCCACGCGCAGATGCCTTTGCCGGTTAACTGCAGTGGACTTAGCTGCATTCAATGTGAAGGAAGATTGGGCTCGGTTGGATCGACCGTGCCCACGCTGCGGGATCGGAGCTGTTCCTGGGGAGCCGTGGCCCTCAAGAGCTTTCACTTACACGGGCACTGTTGACTTTATGGCTCCTGAAATGGGTGCTCTGGCGGACAAATCGCGCATTGAGCCTGACGCGAACTCCACGGTGGATGCTGAGACCGCCGCTGCTGGTGCTGTCGCGGGCTACTCAAATGGCGTAGACTGGTGGAGTCTGGGTGTGTCTCTCTTCAAGCTGTCCACAGGACGCATGCCCCTGGAATCTCTGAACACGAACACAGCTGCCATTCCGGTGCAGCATGGTTTTATCGATTGGACGGCGGTGAATGCGGACAACAGTGGTGGTGGCGGTGGCGGTGACCGGTACATCGCATTGACCCGCCGCTTGTACCAGAATGTTGATTACACCAGTGTGGCTCGGGAATTGCCAGTGTTGGCAAACTTTCTGGGGTCTCTGCTACAGGTAAATGAAGCAGACCGACTTGGGTGTGATCTGGGAGTGGGAGTGGGCGGCGCGGAAGGTGGCGGTATTCATAGTGGTGGGGTGCATGGCAGCTCAAGCGCGAAGTCGTGTTCGAGCTCGAATCGCACTCAGCCGGGAAGCTGGAGCAAAGGTCGGATAGGTGGTGGAGCCAGGGCATCACCACATTTTGCTGGGGCCGGCAGTGACCCAAATGGGAGTGGGGCGCCTTCCATGCCTGCGGTGAAGCAGCATGCACTGTTTGCGGACGTAAAGTGGGCAAAGTTGGATGCCAAGCGGTTGCCACCTCCACTCGTGCCGTCAGATTTGCCCTGCGATAGGCCAAGTGTAGCATCGCCTACTAACGACCGCGGAAGGAGCAACTTTTCTCTCAGCTCTGCTCTCGGGTTTGGTCAGGCGGTAGATCCAGCTGTCACAGATGCATCCTTGGTAGATATCCTGCAGCAGCATAAACATGGGCAGTGGCTGCATCCACCGGTACTGTCGCAGCGCTCGGAGGATTATTTTGGGCAGTGGGACTTCGTTTCTTCTGCGGAGCTGAAGGAGGAGATGCTGCAAGTGACGAAGAATAAGCTGACACGTGCACATAAGAAGGCCAAGGCGCGTCGGCAGCACAAGAACGGCAGATTTACGGACCGCATCAGCATGATCCTGGCCGAAGGTCGCACTGATGTCGAGGTGGAGACAGGAAGCAGTGATGGCTCTGGAGCGGGGGGGCGGGCGCATGTACGTGTTCATGCGGCATCGACCACGCTGAGTGACACGGTTGCGTAGAGGAAAGTCGGAGTTCGAAATGGAGTTGGACGGAGTTGGAGATGGAGTTGGAGTTGGTACTTCGCTGAGCTGAGCTGAGCTGAGCTGAGCTGCGGGGATTAGGATTAGGATTAGGGGAAGAGCAAGAGCAAGAGCAAGATAGATAAGCATTCGATTCGTGGTAAAGGAGGGAGATTATTCGATGGTGTTAACGTGATGCGCTTCGCGGAGCAGAGCCGTACCCGCAAGGGCGCTGCCTGCTGGTATCGGGATCACCCACCCGTAGAGGCATTCCGAGCGACATGAACGCTTTGTGGAGTCTTAGATATAATATATCGGCTTGACCAATATATACAATGCGCAGTATTTTTAATGAATTTTTATTATCGTAAGTAAAATTCAACTTCAACCGCCGAATGGTCTCAGACAGCAATTCACTTCTGCCATTTCCCCACTGACAGTCACTGTGGCAATGCTGAGTGATCAGCAGCAGAATGGACATCCAACATGACATGGAACGAACTCAGGGGTAACCGACATTCAGTCCCACATTATTAGCAGGATACGGTAAACCTGGTAAACAAGCAGGTAAACAGTAGTCATCTTGCAGAGCCTTGTGAGAAATGCTAAATAAAATACCGCATGCATATTGTGTCTTTAATTTATTTTAATTAATCCAGCAGAAGCTGAAACTTTTCTTGAGCCTTTAAAGCCATTGAGGCCGACTGACTGCCTTTCGCTGAATCAGAGCAATGGGAGCAGGAGCGTCGGCTGCCCAGGACGATGATATCGATGATGACAAGCCAATTGTCCACCCGGGTTTAAATCAGCTTCCGTCCAACAATGATGCAAACATGGAAGCCATCGCTGCTGCGCAGTGGGGTCGCATCCTTAAACATACCAAGCAACAAATTAATGCCGAGGGTGCCGAACCAGGCTCAGACGACCCCAACGACGCATCCCGGGCCCACAAAGTGCACGGCTTGAATCCCAACGCCGTAGCAAAGGGAGATGAAGACCTTGTGAAGATGTTGCTGGATAAGCCTGCTGCCAAACCAAAGAAGAAGGGCGGAAATGCTGATCTCCTGGCGCTGGGGTCAAATTTCGCACGCAAAGAACAAGCCGAGGCGAAGAAAACTGACCGAGAGAAGCGCAAGGATAGAGAAGCAGCGGAGCTCAAAGAACGACGCGCACAGTATAAGAACACCCTTAACAGTGGAGAACCAGATGTTGAGCCGGCGAAAGTCGCAGTGAATAGTAAATCGGATGCGTCTTTCATCAGTGCGCTGCTATCTGCTGCCACCAAGGGTCGAAACAACAAATACGCTATGGACGAGGATCCCGATCAACCTAGAGATCTAGAGGAGGAAGAGTTCGTGCCAGACGTCGCGCTGCCACCGCTGATTATGCAGCTCAAAAGCCGCAACGCGGGCTCCATCACGTTCATCTATGATGTCGATGAAGAAGCTATTTTGCTTTTACCCACCATCCGGGACCCCAAGGATAAGCACAAGATCCGCGACCCTCTATATCAGTTTGAGTACCGGCTGGCAATCTCGGGGGGTGGGGGTGGGAACAAGGAGTGGTGGTGAGTGACTGTGCGTGTAGCTCTGCCTGTAGGCGTGTGGCAGCAACAGGGGATGATGGTGATGTTTTGAGTGTGAATGTGAATGTGAGTGTGAGTGTCTTACTGCACTTGTTATGTTACTGTATGTCTCATGTAAACATGCAGTAAGTCAAGGCAGCGCGTGCGTGGCACCTCTGTGACACTGGAAGGTCTGAGCCCCAACACCATGTATGAGTTCCGGGGATGGTGAGTACTCGCTGCTGTGCTCCGGCTGCACAATGACGGTGTGCGGTGGGCTGACCCTGTGTTCTGCTGCCTTGACTTGTTATCACATATATCTTGTGTTACAGCCGCATGCAATGGGATGAGTCGTGGGGTGCTGCTATTACCTGTCGCACTGGCCCAGGCGCGCCCACTGTGCCGAAAGATGTGCGCGCGACGGAAGTGGGTTCCAGCTCGATCTTGCTGGCCTGGGCTGCACCCGATAGAGACAACGGCCTGCCAGTGACGGAGTATATTGTCCGCGATTTGGAGTGGGAAGCAGACCCCGGCAAGGCTGCCGCTAAGGAGAAGGCCAAAGCCCGGCGGGAGTACAATGAGTACGAGGAGGAAGACCCTGACGAAGTGGCGAATGTGGACGAAGTGTATGTGAATGTGGACAAGCATGCCACTGCTGACCAACTACGGAAGGAGGCAGAAGCCGGAGGGCATTCCTGGGGGACCGAGGTCTATAGGGACAGACCCAAGAACTTCCTGATCGCTGGTTTGAAGCCCTGCACGGTGTATATGTTCCGTGTCAGTGCAGTCAATCTGGCAGGCAGCAGTGTATTCACGGACAAAGTATGTGTCCGCACGCTTGCGGAGGGCAGCACAGAGGTGACCCCCTGGGTGATGGCTGTGGACACCAAGACGCACAACATGTTCTACATGCACCCGCGCACCCAAGCGGTTACATGGACACTGCCCGAGGGTGTGCTGATTGACCAGGCTGAGAGCTTCAAGTGAGGCACTGTGGTGTGCTCTGCCCCTGTGAATCTATCTGTTACTCACTGCTCTGCTTGCCGCACTTCGCTTTGGCTTTTGCTCGCTGTAGGAACAAGAAACTCTACTTCAATCAGGTGATGAAGATCCAGAGTGTCACAGCCTGCAAGGAACAGAAGATCAAGATGCATATCTGCAAGCTACACGTGAAACGCGACTACAACATTTTACAAAATTCGTTCACGCTGCTTAACAACCTGCCGGCTTGGGAGCTGTTAGCTGGTCCGATCAGGATCTCTTACCTGGGTGAGGACGGATTGGACGCCGGGGGGCTGGCTAAGGACTGGTTTGTGGAAATGTCTAAAGCTCTGCTGCATATTGGCTCAGAAGCTCCTCCTCCGAAACGAGTGGACCCGAATTCGGCAGCGGCGATAAAGGCCGCCGCCGCGGCCGTTGCTGCTGAAAAGGAAGGCGCTGGCGGAGGTGCTTCTGTCGCCGCGGACTCCGCTGAGATAAACCCTGAAGACGTGCCAGACGCAGACGCAGACGTAGATGAGAAACCGGTGTCGTACAGCATCATTCACGAGACCGAGCAGGGGGTGGCCATCAACCCCACCGCCGGAGTCGTCTTCTCTGATGAGGACTGCCAATATATGTACGGCCTGCTGGGGACATTTATAGCGAAAGCCCTCATTGACGGCCAAACGATTGGTATCCAGTTCCACAAGTTATTTCTGCTGGCGTTGCTCTCTGGTGTAAGCAAAGGTGAAGAGCGGCTGGCCCCTGCGAAGCGCCGCGAAAAGGAACTAAAGCGGTACAAGCTGAGCGACTTGGAAGACTGTGAGCCACAGTTTTATGCCGGGCTGAAGTGGATTGCCGACAACAGTGTGGAGGGTGCTGATATCACATTCTCTACCGCCTATGAAGCCTACGTGTACAATTCTCACACGAAAACTGCGCAACGGAAAACTATCACGGTGGATCTGGTGGAAGGCGGGGACGATCGGACAGTGACTGACGATGACAAGGACGAGTACCTAGCCTTGATGCTGGAGTGGCTCTGCAAAAAGCGCTACGAGCCTTTTTTAGGATATGTGGTACAAGGCGTGCGCAGGCACCTTCCGCACCAGTACATACAGCATTTTACTGTAGAAGAGCTGGGAGTAAGTGAATAGTGGGTGATTGTGTGTTATAATACTGTAATGCAGTAGCTGTGCAGCTGTGCTCATAGCCGCTTGCTCCTGCGCATGTATGTGTGTGTGGCAGTCTCTGATTGGCGGTGCGACCACAATCGACCCCAAGGATATCGCGCGCAAGGTACTCTTTTCTCAAAATGGCTACGACGACGACAGCCAGCAGGTGAAGGTGCGTCGCTACCTAACCACTCACTGTGCTTGTTTGCCTGCATGGTGATGTCTGTGTCTGTGGTGGTGGTGTTAGGCATGCTAATGCTCTTTGCAACTCTCTGCCTGTGATGTCTATCCTCTACCACGCGCCTGCTCGCTCGCCGCAGTGGCTGTGGAGCATTCTGGACGATCTCAGCCAGGACATGCTACACAAGTTCCTCGAGTTTGTCACTGGTTGTCCCTCGCTGCCCATCGATGGGCTCCACCCACCACTGCTTATCACTTTGCATGTGCCGGAGTGTATTCCTGATGACCATGCCGCCATCGACAAGATTCTGCCGCATGCCCACACATGCTTCAACCAATTGGTGATCCCCAAGTTTTCTTCGTTCAGGGCGATGAAGAGCCGCCTAGAGTTTGCACTTGAGAACACAGGGGCAGGCTTCTTCATGTCCTAATAGCGACATGCAGCACAGCGCAGTACAGCGAAGCACACGGTACCGCACCGATAATACTACCTGTGTGATGCTCAATCGCACCGCGCCGTGGGCTGAGATGAGGTGAGGTGGGGCGCGATGTGCTTGCTTGGGCGCGTTGTGGTGTGCATGTGGTGCGCTGCTTCACAGCAGCAGGGGAGTGACTGGTGGTCAATCACACAGCAGTGAAGCAACAGTGACAAGGAGCCGCCAGGGGCTGTCACGAAACAGCTGGATGGTGTATCAACATCTGCTGGCACCGCAGTTACGGCACTGCTGTCGGTTACGTTACGATGACTGCGATCAGAGTGTGACGGCGCTGCCCGCTTGACGTAATGATCTCGATTTTATTCAGTCGTGCTACAAAAAAGTTTCAATAATTTTGAGTGAAGTTTTCATGTTGGCATCAACATCATGTACTGTACTAGATGTACTGTACCAGCAGGTGTACTGTACTGTACTGTACTGTGCTGCACTGCTGTAGCTCATCAATGCATGCCATTCCATTGCTGCCACAATGATCTCGTATCCCTGCCCAGGTCTCAGTCTCGGACTCCTGCTGGTCTAGTGCCTGTACTGTCGCTGCACCCCACACTTCTTACAGCATTCAAACAAAACTTTCTTATCGAATACACTCACAGCAGTACTGTACCACATGCGAGTGGAGCAGTAGACTGATACTGATACTATTATTATAATAAAACCATCGAATACTATACATGATACCAGTAGATGCTGTACAAATATTATAACATACAGTTAACGTTAAGCACAAGCACCTACTCCATCGCCTGCGACGATCTGATTGGATTATCTGTCGTTGAAGACACTGAACTGGTGGAGCTGTGCCTCCATGGCAAAGACAAAGACATAGACATGGACATGGACATGGACATGGACAAGTTGCTCTTCACAAACTCAGTTAGCTCCGCGTTCTTCTCCTTTACCGCCGTCACCCCTACCCGAAGCCGCTCCTCGTAACAAAAGTACAGTGCTGAGAGCATGCTCGCCCAAGCCACCAGCACTCCGCAGTACCACCAGCCCCGCGACTGGTCCACATCGGACAACATGTCGAAGATGAAAAGTGCGACAAACACAGCCGCAAGCAGCAGTGTCAGCGGCTTGGGGAAGAACAGCATGTGCGTTAGATCCCCTAGCTCATGTTCCAGCGCGGTGCTCCACAGTATGAACTGCCTCTTCCGACCATGCACTTGCTTCAAATGACTAGCGACGCAGTACTGACGGACCAGCAGCATAAGTGCCAAATCAATCACAATGGCGATCGCCAGCGGGGGATATGCCACACCAAAAGTGATCATAAGCAGCAAGCCAGCACAGCACATAATTCCAAATTCCTTCATACTGTAAAGGGTGAAGATGCAGTTAGGATCTGCGAATCGGGACAAGTCATCAGACTCCTCAATCGGCAGCACCTGTCGATTTACTACTCCTAGAGTCAGAACGCGGTATGTGCGCATGTTGGCCTTGATGTGTCGCAGCCAAGCAGGGCGAGTGTCCCCTAAACGAGGCTCATTCTCTGTGTTTTGGAAATGCAACAAGACAGCCACCTGTAGCAGCTGCAGTATATTCACCATGCCGTACATGATGACGAAGATTGGCACATAGTTGGTTAGCAGGGTGGAGCTGCACTGGCCAGAGTACAAGAATGGCGGATCCATGGAAGACTGGAGCAATTGCCCGCTATCGAAACAGATGAAATTGTCTGTTGGAGTCAACAACGCCAAAGAGCAGCGATAATGAGTCACTAATAGATTAAGATTGATTTCAGGTGCACGCTGAAAGAGCTGCAGGTAACAGTTCACGTCTCCTAGGGCAGTCCCCAACACAGGAATTACGATCGTGTTGACAATTGATACGATTAGGAGTAAGGAATTGCCACCATGCAAAAACTTAATCACAGGATGGGCGATGCCCTTCGTCCATCCTGTCTTGAACATCGACATCAGTGCAACGGCAGCGAACTGTCCATCCACAGGCTGAGACATCATCGCCCACACATATGCACCATTGGCCGCAATTACCACCGCCATATTCAACAATACCACCACCCAAAGCAACCACCGCGAGTCATTGGTCGCCTTCTCTTTCGCCTGGGCGGCCGCAAGCATGGCACTCATCGAAGCAACTGTGCGACTAACTGGGCGCTTTTTTTCAGTCGAAATTTCTCGGCGAAACGGTCTGCTCATGTCCAGATCGAAAGCAATCAAGCCCGGAAACAGCACCATCCATAGTGTAAACACCAGTGTTGCCGGAGGAACACCTTTCATAAATGCCAGAGACCAGATCCAGCCATATTGGTACGTGTGGGTGGAGAACCCAATGTACTTCATGACCAAATAGGACGGTGTGAGTACCAACATACTCACCGCCAGTAACGTAACGGCGTAACGCCGAAAAGTTCTCAGCATGTAACTTAAACGATCAACTTCGGTATGGCCCGTCTGCCCAGCCAGCCGCCCGCGCTGCAAAAATAACACCACATGCTCCATCAGATCTCGAGTAGCCCCGCGGACTCCTCGACCCACAAATACGATCAGCACCATAGCACCCAACAGCCTCAGAAGTACAGTCACCGTAAACCCATACATATATCTGTCCAATTCCTTCGAGCCACATATGTAGCTATTGCGGCTCGGATCACTTGGTGGGAGAGTTTCCCCGCCGCCAAGCATCTTCTGAGCACATTGAAACATGTTACCAGTCAGAATATTCACCGAGCCGTCAAACCTGCCGGTACCGGTGGTGGTACCGGTGCTGGTACCGGCGACCATAAAGGACGGTGGAATCTCCCCGGAAAGACGGTTGCTCTCCAAATGTAAAGTAACGGCTTCGGCGTGCTGGGTTAAGTCATTGTTATTGTCACCAGACTGCTGCTGCTGCTCGTAGTAGTTCATCTGTTCGATAGTGCCCGACAGCCGATTGCCACTCAGATCTAGAAGATGAAAGTTGCTATACTGCTGCACCGACAAAGGAATCGTGCCTGTGAGGCGGTTGTTTGGTAAGCTCAGGTTTACCAAGGCGCTGTCGTGTGGGATGCCAGGAAGCTTGTCAGCAAGGCCATTGGCGCCCAAATTAAGCACCCGCAATTTTTTCGATGAGAACAAGCACGCTGGGATGGTGCCCGGCACCTTGTTTGCTAGGTAGAAATCAAACAGCATGTTTGAATACTGTTTGGTGCATGGCACTGCCGTCCGCATCCCTTGAAGCGCGAGCGTTCGTAATTTTGGGACATTGCACAGGGAGCTAGGTATCGATCCCGTAAAGCAGTTTGATCCAGCTGCAAATTCAACCAAATAATCTGCAATATTTAGCGACGGCAACGTCCCGGTGAACTGATTCGAGCTCACGTCCACCGTTGCGAGCTTTAGCGTCATCAAGTTGCTCGCAAAAAATGTCGCCAGGTTACCTTTGAGGTTGTTGTTCGACACGATCAACACCTCCAGATTAGAAAGCTACATAGTAAGAACAAAAGAATCATCAATAGTCAGCTGGGTGTAGTAGTAGCAGTATCAATAAACTCAACAGTGGCCACAGCACCAACAGTAGTGTATCAATAGAGTACATGTGTACAGTGCATACTGTACATACCGTGTTAAATGCAGTCGGTAGAGTCCCATAAAGGGAGTTAATACTAAAATCCAGCTTGACTACTTCGTGCAAGCTCTGCAAATTAGTGGGAATAGTTCCTTCAAACAGACACCCTCGCAAATAGATCTCCTGTAAAGAATAATTCGCGTTGCCAAATAATATCGGCCCGCTTAAAAGAGTGTTCGACAGATCCAAAGAAATCACCTTGGTAGACACAGACTCCATGAAGTTTGACCCGCTGAAATAATTTTCACCTAGATATAGATACTGGATACTGAGCGTGGCCAGCACAGTGGGCAAAGTTCCTAAACCAAGACAAACATAATGGCCACAGTAACTATTGATAGACAGACTGTACCTGTGCACCTGCACCTGCATTTGCACCTACACCTGCACCTACACCTACACCTACACCTACACCTATACATCGGTATCGCCTTCCTTACCTGAGAGACTGTTACTATCCGCGTCCAAATATTGCAGATCTGTCATGTTTACCAGCGATGGAAGAGGACCAGTGAACCAGTTATTGCGCACCACAAGCTCAGTAAGCGAAAAGTTCATCGCGGGTAAGCTGCCTGAGAAGTGATTCTGCTGAACCCAGAGATACCTGAGTGACGCAGACCAAGTATGACCTGCTGGGAGTGGCCCAGAGAAAGAATTGAGGTTAACAGCAAGAGTTTTCAAAAGCGGTAACGCAGTGACAACGGCTGGCAGGGTACCAATCAATTTGTTCCCGCCAAGGTACAGATATTTCATATTGGTGAGTAATCCCAAGGAGGTTGGTAGAGTTCCTGTCAAGTGGTTGAAATCGAGAGCAACATTCTTCAGCATCAAACAACTTCCGATACAAGACGGTATTGAACCATTGATCGCATTGAAATACATGAAAAAACCCTCCAATGCCGTGAGATCGCAGAAAGTAGTCGGAATCGCTCCATGTAGGCGCTGATAGGACAAGTCAAGCGTTTTCAGCGATGACATTGTTCCAATTTCGGAGGGAAGCGACCCGTGAATATCATTTCCGGAAGTTGAGAGTTTGACCAGCGAAGTCATGTTTCCCAAGCAAGTAGGAAGAACACCAGTGAGTTTAGCAGCAATTATCGTTACGTTCACTAGCTGTGGCAGTGCGCACAGAATTCCATCCAATGACCCCTCAATGGAAGTATGGTCCGCATGCAGATCCTGCAAAGCTGTCATGGCGTACATCTCTGTTGGTAGCGTGCCAGTTATCTTATTACCACCAACATTCAAAAAGGACAAAGAAGCCAGTGTTCCCAGGCCAGATGGGAGTTGATGGTACAGCTGGTTATCGCGAACATCGAAATGCTGTAAGTTTGCAATGAGCGACAACTGGTCAGGCAAAGTGCCCGACATATTGTACAACGGGAGTTTAATTTGCACGACCGTGCAGTTTTCACCGTTTGGTTGCAATGAACAGGTGCATATAAGACCCTGCCATAGTGGAAAGCAAGGATCAGCATTGCTACTAAAATTCCACATACGTTGTCCATCTCGCCACGCCCAACTCATTCCATTGGTACTGTTATAAAGATACTCTAATCCAGCCACTTCGCTCGAAGGTACAGAAACATTTGCTCCAAACAAGGTACCCGTTGATAAAAATAATAGCAAAGTGTTCAACATAAAGTAAATTGACATGGTATCACGGGCTTGATAGCTTTGCGTACTGTAAATTTACAATGGAAAGTCGAAAATAGTGGCCGTATCGTGCTCTTACGAAAAACATACCGGAGCCAAACACAATGCACACTGTACGTAAATTATGTTAAACCACATATACTTGTCATAGTATACCTGGTATACCATGGTATTTTGCCATGCTTTGCAGTTTGATGCACTTCTTCCCCAGACTGTGCACCACTGAGACTGTGCACCAGTGCGGATCATCGACGTCGACCAGGACGTCGACGTCTGGACGTCCTGGACGTCCTCATGAAAAGACTTACACACCATAACGGCACCTCAGTGCTGGCATGCTGTACCAACGATCAATACCTGGAATACCAACTTACCAAGTGTACATAATTCCAACCTGCTGCAGATAGCTGCAACACGAACAACAATCAATGCTTCAGTGAATGAGCTATTGAAACTTACTATTAATAGTTTGGAGCCATTGCCTACACTATGCTGGCTACCTGAGCTATCAATAAATACAAGAGCCGGCGGCTGGTCGACTGCTCACTGCTGCTGGTCGTGTGTGACAGACTGTGGCAGCGGTGTGACGCCTCCTGCTGGACCTCGACCTACTGTACCAGGTGTACCTGGTGTACCAGGTGTACCCAGGTCCCAGGTTAACTCTGCTCAGTCTGCTGGCCTGCTGGTACGCTACACCTGCTGGTACACCAGCAGGGTACACTGGTACACCTGGTACACCATTGGTACACCAGGTACAGTAACGTTACTGAGTCCAATTCCTGGAATTAGGTACTCTGGTACTTCAGCAGGTAATTTTTTTTAACTCTTAAATTGTCCTGCTGCTCTGAGCATCGCTCGGATTCGTGTAATAACTTCCAGCTATTATAGTTATCGAGATAAGTGCGAAAGAGCTTGTCATCATACTTCCCCTGTGAATCATGATACCGTTACTCCGAGTGTCCTTTGGACTCCTACTGCTGACGTCATTTGTAACCGTGTCGTGTTTGGCCGCATCGATCACCTTCCTTGGTGTGCAAAGCGATATCGTCGACTATTCTAAGCTTGGCAAAGAAGGTTTTTGGTTTCCTGGTTTTGCTTGCTCCTCGTATGAGTTTGAAAAACCCACCAAATTTAACGAATACGACGGTTTGACACAATGGGCG
>JACKZZ010022287.1_pt1 | contig 15275 bp, 9 predicted proteins | sample 8027871 | NCBI WGS metagenome assembly JACKZZ01 (sample SAMN15724774, study PRJNA655200) | protist metagenome | isolation source: fluorescence activated cell sorting (FACS) single amplified genomes of... | place: USA: West Boothbay Harbor, Gulf of Maine | collected 2000-07-19
TTGGCCGCGAATCTGGATTAGGAAAGACCAGTAAGTCTTTGGAAATCGTGTTTATCTTCGTAGTATGGCCTATGTACATGCACAAACATCACTCACATTCACACCCAGGTCATCTTTGACGATCTCGTCGAGGGTCATAAATGGGTTGATTGCCGCGGTCGTTATGAGCACGCACGATTTTTAACCGATGCTATCTACCAATGTAGACCCGTCCAAGAAATCGCGGATCTCATCAATGACGGTGTCCATCCAACTATGGAAGATGTCGCAAAACTAGCACCAACTACTTCCGCCACTGCTAGTACTAGTGTCAATAATTTGAACGAGTACGGCGGCTACAACATCAGTCATATCGAGTCTATGCAATCCCGATGGTCCTCGAATCAGAGCGACACTAACGAGTCGCGAAAAACCTCAAAAGACCGCGGTTTCCAAGTCGGAGGTGGACGAAACAACTCGAAAGACAAAAAGAATGAGCCTCCGTTGTTGCCGGCACCGTTACCAAATGTCAGGTTCGGTAAACTCTGGGGTACGGAGGAGGATAAGATTGTCGAGCGTTTGTCGAAAGAAGAGCCGATGGAGAGCGAGTTGCCTGGGAAGTTATTGTTGCCAGAGTATGCGAAAAAAGTCAAGCGGAAATTTAATGGAACACGAGGTGGCAACTTCTATGGCGGAAATAACACTCAGTCGCGTCCTAGTAGCGGATTATTAGTCGACAACTCGAGAAAAACCACCGCTTCAAGTAGAGAATCGCGAAAAACCAACTATAAATCCGTGACGATCAATACAAATAACTCTCCAGGAAACGATAAAAAGGTAAAGATAAAGAGTCAGATCGTTTCTGATAACGAAATCGCACCTTTCCCAGAAGGAGCAGCCGATGACTACTCGAATTTCGTTGGTCTCGCTCTCCATGCCGTTGCCGTCGTAGATCAGCCCGAAATATGCGAACTCCTGTTAGAAGCTGAAGCGGACATCTACAAGACCGACGTGTTTCAGAGAACGTGTCTGCACATTGCGGCGTTACATGGGGCGGTCAACACGATGCGCATGTTCTTGGAGCAGGACGCGGAGAACATCGGTGGCGGAAATAGTCCGGCGACATTGAGGAAATCATTGTGCTACAAACGAGACGTCTTCGACAGAACCGCACTATTCCTCGGGGGATTTCATGGGCGGATGGTTTCAGTCGATATGTTGCACGATTTGTCGCCGTATACACCGCGTACGCACAAACATTGCGATCCGTTGCTGAACATTCTGCGGTATGAGGAGCGGAAGAAAGTCTTTGACCACGGATTGGTGGCGCCGGCGAGAAGAAGCCAATCCGATAGCGATAGTGATAGCGATACGGATTCGAGCTGAGGAAATATGGCTCCTGGCGAATGACATCCAATTTTGAAAGAGAATTTGAAGCCAAGTACATACGTAGTAAAATACAAATAGAGTTGTGAATCAATTTTATCTGATTTTAAGTGTCTAGCAGATAGCATTGGCGTTTATGCAGTACACTCGCTGATGACAGCTTCTTAAGTGATGATGCTGGAGCAGAGCAGCGTCAATCAGAGTTAGAGTTCGGATTTTGCTTCCACAGAGAAACTTTCGCAGTGCGACCTACATTAGGCCTCGCAGCACGACTTACGTAAGAATTGCTTTGACAAATAGATCCAGAGAGAAATTTATCCTGGAAAGTAGTATGCGTCGATGGAACGACGAGCATTTGTGAATCTAGTATTGGTACTTAATTACCTAGACAATTGGAATCTGCTATACTCAGCACAAACACTTGGACACGTGAATTACCTACAATTTTGTAACAAGTAGAGCCAGTACAGTAGAGTCATCTACACTTGACGTAAATTCTAAATCTACAACTACATTCGGATTGCAGTAAATTCTTGGGACACGATATAGTACTTGTTGTTGGTATTCAAATTTCGAAAAGTTTATATAACCCGTTGGCAAACTCATGATGAGATATTAAGTAAGACTCAGTTGGCATTTTTGCTTCGTGCGAGAAGAGCTGTGGTTATTTGGTTGATGCATTAATTAAGTTTAGTCGATACGTTAATATTGTGAGCTACGTTTCAGTAAAATTTGGTTGTTTAAGAATCAGAATATGGCATCGTCGCTTCGTAAAAATAGCGAATGAGAAATAGACATGAGGAGAGAGAAAAACTCGTATTGTCATGTCGATCTACTGATTAGCTTGAATGATGCTGATTTGAGTTTGTAGGATTCAAACCTGTGGAGTCGGAAGATTTAGCATGTAGAGTGATTCGTGTTCAATGCGATTCAATTCAAGAATGATACGCGGAATTATAATTTCGTAGTATAATTGGAATTTCTGTCCTCGTACGATCAATCTCGCATGGCAAAAATTCAAGACAGGCAGTTCACTATTACGGAAATTCAATGTCGTGCAGCTGATCTGCGAGTCGTGAATGTGATCCAATAGACGTCGTGACAGTAGAGTGCAAATGACAGAAATGAAAATTCGGGAATCGCTCGCACGTGTCCGAAAAAAATGAAAATCTGGTCCGAAAAAAATGAAAATCCTCAAGCGTCTCGTCAGATGATCAAGTCTGAACTTCGACAAAAGATTGAATTGTTGCAGTCTGGAGTGGTCCATTCGTGTTGCCAAATATTACACGGTGCCTATACTAAATCTTCAAGCTCAATCTGCCACTACATGTCAAATTCTCCCAAATATATTTCTCAAGCCCAGAGCTTTGATCTATGTCTTTCCTCCATTTTTGCCGGGTATTTTCCCTCCTCATGCTCCGTTTAATTTTACTGCACACCCTGCAGCCCGATGTTGATTTATACAATCCCCTAATGATCCGGATCCCCATGTTATTAATTCAGTTCATTCCACAAGTCCATGCAATTTTTACCTGTATTTGCTAAGGAACCTGATCCGACGGGAACAGGACGAGCCTCCAATCTGCGAGAGAAAGAGATTGTAGGTACTAAGTTCTATTCTTCTAGGAGAACTCAAGACTCAGACTCCGCAAAAAGACCAGATTCCGAGGACTCTGACTCGTTGCTATACCCTCGCACACGACGACCCGGAGGAAAATCAAAGTATACTGGAAAAAGAGGAAAATCAAAGTATCGATGTCGATCCTCTTCCAGCGAGGCAGCAAGTGGTAGTGTGGACAACAGAATTCCAATCGCCAGAAATAAAAAGAGAGTGCCATCGTCTTCGAGTGTCAGCAGTGTAGAACATAGTACTCCAAAGAATAAGAACAAGTATTACGCCCCCCCCTATCAGTCCGCTGTCTCTCGTCCGCAGAGGTTGGAAGGGAGGGTTAAAGAGCGGGGATAGGCTGGTTCGAGAACAGTGGGAACAGGACTCTGGATCTTTGAAGGGAGAATCTTTGAAAGGAGGCTTGAGGAGCGACAACAAGACTCTACGAAAACAGGGGTCGTCTCTCCATGATCGAATTGCAAGCATGACTCCCGCAAGCATGTTGCTGAAGAACAAGGAGAAAAGCGGGGACGGCCACATGCTGCGCAAGAAGAGCCCAAGACCCGCAACTACTCCGCCTCTCACGCCCAGTGCGGTTGTGTGCAGAAGCTGGAGAGGAATGTTGAGGAGCGACAATAGGTTAGAAAACAAGCCGTCAACAATCAGTATCGATATCGCCAAGGAGAAGACCCCATCGCAAACGCCATCCAAGACGAAGAACCGGCCACCAGAACTTAACACCTCTTTCCAAAATTCTGAAGACAGCGACTTCCAACATTCTGAAACATCGGATGATTCTGAAAACAATAGTACTTCTATTGACTTCAACGACATGCTCGCCAGTGGCCCGTCTGCCATACCTCAGCACGCCAGAGATCGGCTTCCGTTTGCGGAGCTGTGTCCCCTGCTGTGCGTTTCTGGGCGGATGTCGCAGAATCGCTGCATGGAGGGTTTTCTGGAGCGCAGATCAGGTCTCGTGACGCTTTGTGCCGGATGCCTGTGCTGCATATTGACGTGCACCGTCAGCTTCGTCTGGATGTATGGGGGGTGGTACTAAGTTTTGTTGGATTTTAGGGTGGTACTAAGTTTTTTTCGACATTTTGTATTATGAGAATATCAGATGGAAGATTTCTCATCACATTCTCATCACAAAATTATCAGAATCGCAGGGTTAAAAAAAAAATAAAAATTTCTCATCACATCATGTTTCCTATAAACAAAAGTTCCTCTTCCAAGCTATAGACGTTTGTTCCAAAACATCTTCTAAACACAACAAAAATCTTCCAATAATCCTCTAATAATTGAGGTTCCACGACACCGCTCTTGCGGTGATGGATGTGGACGGACCGCATGCCGAATTTAAGTATCTCGCATATGCCAGCGAGTGGATTCATAATGGCGATATGTGCACGAAATGTCTAACTTGCGGAGCAACCGAACACGGATGTCTTGACCCAAATGGGGCGTTGTACTAATTTAGAAATATTGAAGATTCTTTATTACAACAGGGGTCGAGTCTATCTACATCGTGAAGAGTTCTTCTTTTATCCGATGAGGAGTTATGTTCTTTTAATGCAGAGAAGAGTTGTTCTTCCAATCTCTCTGACCATTTTTATTCATCCCGACCACAGGCAACAGACGCTGCACGATACTCAAGACCTTTACTCGGAGAAGCACCACAATGAAGAGCTCGGCATCAAGGAGAATATTGCGATTCGCGACACGATTATTAAGGTGGTCGGATCCATCCGCTGGTTTTTGGCGCCCGCTGCTGGTGCAATCGCCGCCATGTGCCTCTTTCCGTGTCCGTATTAACGTTAAGCTTGAGAAATTGTCTTTTCTCTTTTTATGCTTGTAATGTATAAGGTGAGGTTGAACTCTTTACAGTCTGGACATTTTTGCCCCCCTGTGTCGGCATATTTTGGTGGTTAGAAATTCAGATATTGAGATGACATCTTGAATTGTATGCAGTGTCTCAAGAAAAGGTTAATACCGTATTATAGTCCAAGAATATACTCCAGTAATTACATCCGTTATGATAGTTCTCCAAATTTTCGACAAGAACTGCAGATATCTTTGTGTGCGCGACATCGCATTTGGCGTTTGCTGTCCGAAAGCAGTTCTAAACACGAGACCATTAGAACAAAAAGTAACAGGAATGAAGGCGGAACAGGAAGAAAGGTGGGAGAAGCTGAATACCGAGTTGGAAGAGCTGCAAAATAGGATCGGGGGAGGGGATCAGGCGGCCAGTTTGATGGTTGAGAACAAGAGTATGTTTATTGAATTTCAATTTTTAACGACTGAGAGATTCTTTGCTAGAAAAAAAAATTAGTGTAGTTTGTCTGTGCAGTCGTGTTTTAATAAAAAGTTTGATGTCTAAGAGGTCAAATGATCTCCAAAGCAGATTTTGCAACACAACTCTTTGACCGACATTCTTCTTTGGAAACATAAAAATAACAGGTCGTGTCGACGAATTGGAGGCGGAACTCGAGGATTTGGCAAGGAAGGACGATGAGCACACAGAGCGGGAGAAGATCTTAACGAGGGAACTAGATCTGGAATCCGCGGATAGGAAGGTAAATTTTTTACGACTGGATGATATTTTTTATTTACGATTGGAAGTAAATGCGATGACGAATATTTATTTACTAGGAAAAAAATCTGTCGATTGTCCTAATAAATTAATTCAACACAAAAAACATCGTATAATATAAATACAGGTCGATCAGAATATGAAAGTTTTGTTCGACAAAGTCTATCACGATTACTGTCCGGCGTGCGTTCTCTGTACCGTATTCGGCTTCCTCGCCTTCATCTCCTATGTTTTCTGCAGTTGGCTTTGCCGATGCCTCTTCCCGAACGACAAAGACGACCTTAGCGAGATGGCGAGTCTGTTGAGAAGGGAGTTACGCGGAGACAGAGACGATGGAGAAGATAACTATTATGACGGGGATTACGATTATGATGAGGACGAGTATTATGAGAAGGAACATGGTCGAGAGCATGGAAGTGAAAATTTATCGCAACATCGAGAACAAGGGACTGATCATACCAGAAGAGAGAGCAGAGGTTTTTCCACAGGAAATAATCATCGCGGAGATACTAACCATCTTGTAGGGACCCACGTAGAACCTAATCGAAAATCTGGGAGTAAGCAAGCATCAGTACATAATGCCAGACAATCTGGTCACACGGGAAGGACATCCTTAGATAGTCCTGTGCGCACTGCCTCCTCGAGTCCGAAGAATGCTCTCAGAAGCACCTTGAGTTCTCCCAAAAATAAGAGACCAAGCGCATTAGACGGAATAACGGAGGAACGATCTTCAACGATATTGCTATCGCAAGATGCAAACGCCAGAAGCAGACAAAAAGAACCTGCACAAGGCAGTTCTGTAAATAACTCTGCACCAAGCAGTTCGGCCCCGAAGTCCGCATCTGCGAAGTCCTCCTCCCCAGAGAAGAAAACAACTCTCAGCCCGCCAGACGGTAACCTGCAGAGGACAAGCAATTCCAGCCAAGCACGAGGATCTGGGAGTCCATCCGAGTTCAACCCCGATGCCTCCCCGAATAAAGCGGGCTTTTCGAGGCAACATATCAGATTGTATAAAGGACTCTAGTGAATATGTCTTCTGACTTCCCTGTTGTACTCTTCCTACTTCCTGTTTAGTTTCGTATACCTGGTTAATGAGTCTCTAGATATCCCTAGTCATTTGCAGAAAATCTGTCAATCACTTGAATCTTATTCCTTTCTCCCATTAAGAGAGGCGGCTCTTCTGGGTCCCGCAGCAGGTGCCTTCTCCCATTAAGAGAGGAGGCTCTACCCACAGGAGGTACTTCGTGTCTTTGATTACATGGATAAAAGCATCAACTGAGTAGTACTGTCGATATTTTCAAGATTTGCTGATCACAGCAGGATTTTTTGTTGATGATTCTTTTTGAGGACAAAAAAGTCCTCTTCTTGACTATCGTTCATCGACCCTGGCTTAGATCGAAACATTTGTTCTTGTGTGCTAAATGATAAACCATAAAGCGTGAGAGTGATTTTTTTTTTTTTGCGCGGAGTGTAGTACGGATGATCACGATCTCATATAAAGTAGAGCTGATTTTGCGCCAGTATCATATTTGTTTTGCATTTGCATCTTTCTTTTGAAACCAGAATTGAACGTTGCATTGTTTTTTTCGTGAGTCGGCAATTTTAAAATCGCTGCATGTAACTACTACTGAGCAACATACACAAATAAATTTCTGGAAAATATGCGGCAGTATGACATTGCCACCACAAAGAAATTCATCCGGTTTAAACCTATATTTCACTCAATCCATACTGCAGGATTTCGCATGAGTCCTAGTTACAAAATTATTTTCCAAATAGATAGTGTTACGAGTTTTTCTTACATGGAGATATACCTGTATTGTGTCGACTATCGACCCAGATTGTAATATTGTTTCTATTGTTGAGTTTAAGTAGACAGACAGGTGCTGTCCTCTCAACAAATACATCGTTTTCTTTTGGAGTTGGAAGAACTATAGTTTTGAGTTGTGCGTGTCGTACTTTTAGAAGCACATGAACTAGATATTTGCACTACGATAAGCAAGAAATAGATAAATAAGTAGATTGGATATTCTGATAATAAACTAACACATTAGCTAGCATTCAATATAGATCACGACCACGCAATATTGCTCCACGAGTCGTTTCGTAAAACAAGATGGCTATATTGTCGTCCAAGAATCCAAAGCGGAGCACGACTTTGCATCAAGTTGTGCAAATGTTCCTCCTCACAGCAGGCGCAGTATTCAATATCATCTTTTCGGAAGGAGTTTCCCCCGAAACCGGATCTTTACCAAACCAGGACATTAACACTGATGAGACTTCGTCTTTGCCCGAGTGGATGCATTCCCTCGTCCAGGATGAAGACAACAATCACGATGTCCCGATTGCTCTGGAGCTTGAGCAGATGCTCTACTCTCTGCACGATCGATTCAAAAAGTCTCCCACCGGAAATCTGCCGCTTGTTCCGAAATACACCCATGTGAACGACATTCGAATCATTGAACAAAACACCGATGTTGCACAACCTGAACAAGTCTTTGAAGAGAGCGTTATTTCGCGCTTCGACAGTATCGTGGACCACGTCGCGCAAGTGGATCCGAGAGACGATAAAACTCTGATCGCGACGAAGTTCAGTGTCGTTACTGGTGTTTCTACCGCTCAGAAAATAGACTACTATTATGTCGTTGGAACAGTAAAGACCATGCGAAGATGCAATGAAGCGGATGTTGAGATGCCGACAGGAGAACCAGCGTCATCTACTAGTACCTCTGAATCTTCTGGAACTTGTTCTCGGAGCTATCTCATCTGGTCCGAGAGCAAGTTCAAAGAAGTCGCCGTCGAATTAGAGGCGAGTCGTCCGTGTGACCGCGTCGAAATCCTTGAGACAGCACTTGGCGATTCTTCCGATCATGAGCAGGAAGGAGGTGCTTCAAATGATGGAGTTTGGGTTTGGAGAAGAAAGACAGCTGGAACAAGTTCTTCAGGGTCTAGAAGTACATTTGCATCAGACATTCCGAGTACAACTGTGTCTGGTGGTACGCCACCAGCTACACCAAAGGTATTTGCGTCTAGTAGACCTGCTCGAGACACTGCTCCAGAAGAACAGGAAGCAGTCTTGCCAACCACAAACGAGGTGCCTTCAGGTGGTACTTATTGGGCACTTTTTGGACCAGAAGCTTCCGGTGCTACACGTGAGGCTTCTGGTGGTACCCCTTGGTGGAGACGTCAATACAATGCTTTTCGTGGTTCCCGGTCTAATAATGAACAGTTAATGTATCAAGAGCAATCGGATCACAGCGAAGAGGACCAGCAGGGGGTCTCCATCTTTTCAGCGGGGGGCGCCGACACGATTTCGCCGACTGCGCACCCCAATAATTTCGTCGGCAGAATGGTGGACACGGTAGTGCATACAATGCCACACGTGCCGCACCCCGCGCGCTATCACCACCAAACTTTTGAAGATCAGGATGGAGGTGGACAGTCTTCTGCGGAGCCGCATGAAAGTAGATCCCGAATAACCTCTCGTCTCGCAGAAGAACCTCCAGCTGAAGAGAGCGTCTTTTACGGCTCGCCATGGATCCTTCCCCCAGGCGCTCAAGTCAGCTTGGTTTCCACGGCGAAAACACTTGAGTTTGAGAAGAAAGAGCATGCCGGGCAGCAATTCGATACAACGACCCAGAAATACACCTGCGAGTTGCTGTTTGTTTTTGGACGGAATTGGTATCACGGCGACCACCAAGCGGGCCACGACGAAGACCACTCTTCAGAGGACTCTTCTTCTGGTACTTCTGATGCTCGTGCATCCACTTCTAGCACCGAGCAGCAAGCAAATTCTAGCGCAGAACAAAACGGTGCACGCCCGAAGGGCAAACCGCGTTCGAAAAGCGCAGCAGACCGTGGTGGATTGGAAGACGACCTGGCAGTGTATTTGTGGGCATGCACGCCGCACGAGGTAAACCAACATGATCCAGCTAGGCCGACAGGACATCCTCAAACAGTACAGCGCTCCGGAGCGTCCAAGTTATTTCTGATCGGAACCCCTTCCGCGCATCACATCGAGGCCGATTCGTGCACAGATGTGATTGACTGCAACGAGATATTCGAATTCGATGAGGTTACAAAAAATTCAGCCGGTTTTTGTCAAATCAAGAAGAAGGAGGCGCTTTTTAGTAAACACATCTGGGACAATCATGGCCCTCCGCGATCAATGCCAGCCACATCGCATCAAGCACACTCTGAACCCGACCTAAACCACTCAGACGGACCCCATGAGCACATCCCTCAGCAACAGAAGCGAAAAACATCAAGAACACAACGGATCAGTCATTTTGCAAAACAGCACCTGCAAGCAGCAGCCAGATCCGCCAAAGCGTTGGCGGACACGCCTTCGCAGTTAATTAAGAAAGCACGCCACGTCTTCGAAGACGAGACCGCTTCTCTCCTCAGTATTCTTCTCGAACGGAATCTGTGGTCGCGGAGCCGAAGTTCCTTAAGGGTAGTGCTGGAAGCGCTCTTGAGGCAGCGCAATCAGCCCGAAGATACAACTAAACAGGGCCCATCTTACAAATACGATGACAAGATTCTCCTGCACGGTACCGGAAGAGGCGGTGTGGACGTCGAGATCTTGGGGGTGCACCTGGCTTTGCATGCGCAGGGCAACGAATCCAAAGGCCGTCCATGGTGGACATGCCCTTGGCAACTGCGACGTGGCGAAGGATTCTGGTTCAGCGACATTAAAGTTTTGAGCTTTGGTGCGAGCAAATGGATCAAGAACACTTCTTCGCGAAACGAAATCTTTGCGCCACTGATGTTCAACAAAAACAAAAAACATTTCTCGTTCCACATTGGTCACATCGTGCATTTTGACGAGTCTCGAAAAATTTACGACACCATCTCGCACCATCCACGGAACTTCGTCTGGACGTTTAGGGGAGTTTCTCTTTCTTCTGATGTGAGTCAAAGCAATCAAGGCAGTCAAAGCAATCAAGAACGCGACCAATGTCAGGAGCAGTGGTCGGACTCCATGGTTGTTCCGCTTGTTTTATCGAAGAGACATGTCTTCGGAAAGCAAGCGAAGCAGTACCATCTGACGGTCTTCGGAAAACAAGAAGCGCAGAAATTTCACGGTACATTCAGTTAAATCAATTCGTTGTATTTCTGTAGCTGCGGGATATTTGATTCCTTTCCATCCTATTTTCTGCGCAACTCTAAGTGTAGAAACTGCTATCAGATATTAGTAGCTGTCATATTATGTACGACATTTTGAGAGCGGTCTGACACAACTTGACAATTGTACGTATTAATTCCGCCCAAATCACCAAAACAAAACAGCTACTCGCCCGAATCCCGGGAGCGATCTGCGTTTCGTGTTGCTCTCCAAGAGCAAACTGTTGGGCGGCGCTCTGCATGACGAAAACTATGCCGTTAGCATGTGGGAAATACTCTCACACGAATCGATCGACAGAAGGGATGACGATCCGCCCAGCAGCGACGATCACGATGTTGACGAGACCTCTATGAATTCCTTCTCAGAAGATCAACATGGGGATCACAAGATCAACGATCATGATGTTGAGCATAATTCAGTTAATAGCACGTCACGAGGAGGAGGACTCTCACCCCAAGACAACACACAAGGGCCATTTGCTGGTATCTGTAGCACATATTGGCCCGTTTTCACCCCAAAAAAGACTTCCAAACTTGGGCGTTGGCTTCCTGGGGGAGTCGATGTGTGGAATTCTTTCAGGAAGCGTTTTCACGGTTTGCTTCAATCTATTTCTATCGAGAAGATTTCCGCGACGTTTTTTCAATACGATATGGTGAAGTATACGAATGCGTTGTGCGACAAAATCGCGGATGGGATCACGCACTCTCTCGAGATGTCCACGGCGAGTATCCCGGTCTTGGGGCAAATCGTGGCGGCCGCCGAACACACGCTTTTCCTTCCCTCACTGGTAAGAGCGACGGTCTACAAAACAGTGGAGGCGATGCAAAATGCAGAAAATGGTCATCAACACGCATCACAATTCAAGCAAGCGATCAAATTTATCGTGAGAAAAATCAAGACCGCGTTTGCGGAGATCGCACGTAACGTTGTGAAGGGAGTCTGGCATGTACTGAAACGAGGATTGCGAATAGTCTTGGAAGATGGCGGATTTCTACTGAGAAAGTTTGGTCGATGGTTCGCACGACAAACAGCAACGCCGACATTTATCATGAAGAAGAAGCAAAGTAGCGAGAGGACTGATTCAAAATCGAATTCCGCCGACCAGCAAGATTCTTCTAATATCGCCAGCAACCAAAACCAAGGTGAAGCCTTCTCGCCCTCCTCCTCAAGCAGCACCCGAGCTTCTGACCAAGTAGAAGCCTCTTCTCCCTCAGGAGCAAGTGCATCCTCAGATGTTCGTATGCGAGCCCATGGCTCATCAGATGTCAGTACCGCAGCCTCAGACCAAGACTCGGATGACGAGAGCTTGGACGAGCAAAAGTTCCACGATACCTTCCAGGAGCAAAAAGACAGCTGGTTCTCGCAATCGAAAAAGATGGTAGAAGTCGACGAATTTCAAGCGAAAACTTTTATCGACAAGTTCAAAGTCGAGGAGACTACAGAGCAGCTCCAAGTCCACCAGGCCGGGAATAACAGCAGCGATTTGGATGGTGTTCCTTCGGGTGGTGTCGTCACGACTCAAACAAGAGATGAAGCTGCGTCTCGTCTTGAAGAGCCACCCGAAGAACCTAGTACGCAGACTCTCCAAGATCGTGTTAACGGACTCAGAAACAATGCGCGCAACTTCGTTAACAATACGATCGACTCCGAATCGCTTTCACGTCTCTCGATAATCATTGCCGCACCCATCATCGCCGCATGGCAGCTTGAGACCGTCGATAAGATTGCTGACGTCGTTGAACAGCTCATGAACGTCATTGGCAGCTTTCTTCCCGGGTTTTCGTTATTTACCTTACCAGTCAAAGGATTCTGTAGGGCAGCGGCAACCTTTTTCTTGTTTAACGCGAAGACACCGCTAAAGAGACGCATCAAAAACGTGCTGATGAACCTCTACAAGGAGATCGGGGGGATTGAAAGACACTTGGTGGAAGAGGTCGGAGGAAGGGTGAAGGCGGAGGTACAAAAACTGCTCCCGAACCTGGAGAAGGCGGTCGAGAGAGGGAAGGCAGCTGTCCATGCGCATTTGGAAGAACAAAAGCAAAGAGTGCATGAGAAAGTGGAACACGTAAAGGAGCACAAGGACCATTTTATGGAGGAACATCCAGGCATAGCACATGTGGCGGATAGGATACTATTGCATTTTCCGCATTGGGACTGAGCGTTTTCAGTCCCGATGATGTATAAATATCGGTGTTGTGCTCTGAGAGAATCTGTACAGCAATTTGGTTCGCTGTTGGAGCAGGCGGGCAGCGAAAATTCTTGGTCCAAGCTGAGTTGTGGTCGGGCTGAAGAATGGTGGCTTCTAGTAGCAAGAGAATAACTTCAATTATTGAACTGTCTTTTTTTTTATGGGAACAAAAGAGACCCATTTGGAGATGGATACATCAGTGGTGATTCAATACGAGGATTTGTACGTGGACATTGACTAATTAACCTAAGTAGCTAGGCTTGAACAAATAACTTGTATTGTACATAAAAGAGAAAATTCCGATTTCTGCTACTTAAGGAAAAAGCCGTTATTTTAACTACCTATAAGTTCTACTGTGTCTGAGATCTACATTAAGACCGTTGCATAACTAAGTGGAGTACACACGAGTGGGTCAATAAAATTCATCTCGCTTCCGATGCCTTGAGTGTCGAGGTCAACATTAGTAAATTGACGGAGGTCGGGATGAATAGAAATAGAATGAGTGGACAACTACGACTTTTGAGTGGACAACTACGTGGAGTGGAAATTTCTGACGTACTCGTTGCGGTACTCTTTTTGCGGTATTTTTCAGAAGATCTTGATAACCTATAACTAAACGAACTTCCTAGAGGACTCTAAACGCAAATACTAATACAGAATCACATGAGGAATTCTCTTCTATCTGTTAGTGCCAACCGCATGTGTTTTCCGACGCGCAAGGCCGCTGCTCTCTAACTAGCTATACCTCTTTAACAAAGGTCTCAGCACGCGGAATGGAAAAAAGTTGGAGAGCAGGCAGGCGGATTCATTCTGGTGACTCGAATAAATGAAATCAGCACTAAATATTGGCGTGATGTAAGAATCATTACTCAATTGCAATTTCAAGAATAATATTCTCTACTTTAATAGAATTTTCAGCACTCTCTATACTTTAATAAAAACCAACTCCATTGCTTTGTATAAAACGTATAAATCCGATAATTAATCATCACTAGAATTTCTTTTCTGTAGAAACTTTTCCATTTTGCATCAAACTCTTATTCTGCGCAGTTTCTCAAATAGACCTAGTCGTCATGAGACAGTCTAAACGATATTGCCCTTCAAACTTAGACAAATGCTTAGACAAATGAATAACACTCATGGTCCTTTTACGACTTCTGGAAGTTTTGTTGGACATCATTATACACGTGACTCAGTGATTCATGAACAAAAAGATCTGGTTTTCGTGCATTGGATCGTGTCAGGTAAAAATTGAGAGGAGAGATCTGTGTTCAGAAAGGACGGTGGTCAATGAGGTTTTTCACAGACTTAAACTGTCCATGATTATTTTATTTTTTTTTCTGAGAGAAAAGTTAGTTATTGTGCATTTTTTCATCATATCTTCGCGGAGTGAGCAATCCTCGTAATATTCATTTCATCGTTCCTGCCGATGAATTGACATTTCGAGTCAGGTCGTAGTTCCTGCCTTCCAAGTTCTGTCTGATCCACATTTTCACGATTCTGACTCGAAATTATTCTGTGAGCACGTAGACGACTCGAAATGGGAGGGGCGTTCCAAAACGGTCCTTGGCCGTGACGCCTTGGTAACGAGCTTTTTTCTTCTTGTTCCTTCATAAAACAATTGAAATGAGTTTTCTGTGAGAGTTGGCTCGGCTGAGAGTTGCGTCATGTTCGAAAATGGACACAGATATTTGAGACAGAGTCTGGATAGTTAGAGAGCAAATGATGCCAGATGTTGACAAAACTCGACCTAAATTTCTCGACATAAACTCAGATACACATTTATACATCTGTTGATTTGTTATAAAAGGGTATCGTAGAAAGACTGTATGGGTAAGTGTGTTGATGTATGATGTGTAGCGAAGACGGTGACGTATGGTTTTCCGCTTTTCTATTCTTCTGTCTGCACAAGCTTTTCGTTGTTATATATGTTTTCTTCAGACTGGCGGAATTCAATTGATTCATCATGTAGTATGACGAAAAGACTATCTTTATCTATTAGAGGAATTAGCTAGTGGTGTCTCGAGCCAGCCCCAGAGGTGTCTCACTCGTTCTCACACGATCACTCTCGGAATCGTTTCCCACCCCACGAGAACACAAAAAAACTAAAATTGGGTTATTGATGCACCTCAACACAAAAAAAAACTATAATACCCTCCCACGACATTCATTACAGTTTGTCTTTTTATTTACCCATATGCTATACACAGCATCATGTTTTTTTTAAAAAACATGGCGTCCGGCGGGCATTTTTTGATGAGTACAGCGATCGCCAAGCTGGGAGCAGTGGTGGACAGACGCAAATTATACACACCTGGGGGTTTCGTCTGGTTCGTGCTCCTTTGCCTCTTTGTTGTTTTACCTTTGGCCGATTTCGACAGGTTTCATTCCG
>JACKZZ010004162.1_pt1 | contig 15272 bp, 8 predicted proteins | sample 8027871 | NCBI WGS metagenome assembly JACKZZ01 (sample SAMN15724774, study PRJNA655200) | protist metagenome | isolation source: fluorescence activated cell sorting (FACS) single amplified genomes of... | place: USA: West Boothbay Harbor, Gulf of Maine | collected 2000-07-19
AGTTGACGGTTGTTGGCGACACGCATGGCCAGCTGCAAGATCTGTTTACGATGTTTGAAATCAATGGTCTTCCATCGACAACGAACCGCTATCTTTTTAATGGGGATTTTGTTGATCGTGGGCCAAAGGGCTGCGAGGTGGTGGCTAGTATGCTTGCATTTAAGATTTTGTACCCGCAAAGTGTGTTTTTGAATCGTGGAAATCACGAGGCGCGAGCCCAAAACGCGTGGATGGGCTTCGAGGAAGAGTTGCTGACAAAGTACGCGCACGAAACATTGGCGGTGTCGATGAAGCCTAGCAGTAACGTACAGACCCTAGAGCGTGCAAAAAAGAAGATCCGTCGGGGCTCTGTAGATCGTGCGACGAGCATGCGGCGGAGTATGAACGAGTTCGGTCCTGAAGACCGTTTGGCGTCTCTCAAGCTGTACATGTTGTGCCAGGCCATGTTTGACTCGTTACCACTTTGTGCATTGATCCAACAGCGCGTGTTTGTGTGCCACGGCGGTCTCTTCCGCAACGACGGCATCACGCTTGAACATATTAAATCAATCAACCGAAAGCGCGAGCCTCCGCTGGAGGGGCGGTCCATTGAGGACCGCGTGTACGAGGACTTGCTATGGTCTGACCCGCGCCCCACGTCAACATACCCCAGGGCGCTGCTAGGGCGTCGCGCGTCCGACCGCGGTGCCGGCTGCGAGTTCGGGCCCAAGATCACCAATAAATTTTGCGGGACAAACCAGGTCGCTTTGGTGGTACGGTCTCACGAGTGCGTCTCCGAAGGTTACGAAGTGCTGCACAACGGGCGTCTCATCACAATATTCAGCGCGTCGCGGTACTGTGGGACGCAGACAAATAAGGGCGCCTTCATTACATTTGGTCCAGACCTTCAGCCCGAGATCCAGCAATTCTACGCCCACGCCATATCGAAGGGCTCATTCGTTTCGGACGAAGAGCGCAACGCCATCCTTGAGCGCGATGCGATCAAGATGATTGTGGAAAATATTTGTGACAAACGTCTGGATTTGTATTGGTATTTCACGAAGAACGATAAGGCTCAAGCAGGGCGAATCACCCGTGTAGAATGGGCCCAAGGTTTGCAGAACGTGTTGAAGCTGGACTTGCCGTTTTTGCATTACCAGCAACACCTCGCCGAGATCGAGCCTGATGGGAACGTCAACTACACAAAGTTCCTTTCGCGATTCCAAATTCAGATGCGAAGGGAAGACATGGGTTGGCAAGACGCAATTATTCAGCGAATATGCGAAAAGCTCTTCAAACTTGTGGGATCCGATTTGGAAAGTGCGTACCGTAAGTTTGACGCCAATATGGACGGCAAAATCGCGTACAGCGAGTTTGTCAACACCTTGAAACAGCTCAATGTTGGACTCACCGACGTACAGATATTCGAGCTCATGCGGTCCGTTGACGTGGACGATGACGCGCATATCAACTTTAAAGAGTTTAGCGAACGCTTTGCGGTCACGTTCGAGAGTGTAAAGTTGGCCAACCTTGGTGCATCGGGGGCAACTCGTATGGGCCGCACGGCGAGCATGCGTGAGCTCGAAGAAAAGGCGCGTGGGGAACACCCTAATGCACCCATTTCTCCGCGAAGTGCCAACAAGATGAAGTTGAACTGGCACGAAATGGATGACTGGACACTAAGCCATTTGATGGACATTACCAAGGCCATCTTTGGCAAAGTGGATAGTCTCCGCGAAGCTTTCAACGGGTTTGATGTATCAAAGCGAGGGTACATGAGCCTCGAAGACTTTTGCAAGGCGCTCACCGAGTTCCTCGGCCTCACGTTAAGCAACGCCGACATGGAAAAGCTGTTTAAGACTATCGACACGAACGATTCCGGGCGCATCAATTACTTGGAATTTATCGACGCTTTTCGAGCCGACGATCGCAACCCTCGCGCGGCGTCCTGGAAACAGGGCGTTGTGCAGCAAGTTGCCAACGTATTGTACCAAAATCGCACCTACCTCAAGGCCGCATTCCGCCTGTATGACCGGGACGGGAACGGGTCAATTGCTAGTAATGAATTCCACACCGGCATGCTCACCGTTAACGAGCGTCTCGACAATCCTCTCACAGTGCAGCAGATCGACGAGCTGCGCCATAGTCTGGACCGGAATGGCAACGGCACCATTGACTACATGGAGTTTTTCAAAGGCCTCTCCATTTCGGACACTGCCAACCAGAAGGGACTCGTGCGACGAAGCAGTTCTTATATGGACTTGAACGACCCCATGTTTGCGCGGGGTGGTGCAAGCATGGAACTCGAGTAACAAGATCGGACTCTCTACCAAACGCGTGTCTTGCCGTGGATACGCCAGTTCCTACGCTGGCTCTTCAGTAGTTTATTTTTACCTAATATAAAAAATACACCCAACTACAAACTATCAACCCTCCTGGTAGGAAGGAAGTAACCTATCTATTCATCGCCTCAAAGTTGGAACGACAAGTCCCCAGACAGCGCCTTTGACACGATGCGGGCCATCTCCTCTCTGTGTTGCTCAAAAGAGCCCGTGGCCGGGGAAGCTGCGTATGACCGACCCACGTATAAAAAGGGTTTCTCCCCTTCGCGGCGCCACCGTTCTGGGCTATCCCCCCCCATGTTGTTGAGAGTATAACGTAAGCGTGGCTGTACATACGTCCAAGCACCCATGTTTTGTGGTTCTTCTTGCGCCCATACTATCTCCAGCGTGTCGCACGAAAATGTGCTCAATGCGCGCTTCAAGTCGCGGAAGGGGAATGGGCAAAGTTGCTCGATTCGAATCAAGGCGCACTTGTCCTCGAGCCCAAGGGCTTGTCGTTTTTGGTACAAATGGTAGTAGATTTTACCCGAGCAAAGAATCACGCGCTGAACGGCACGGTTGCCATACTCGTGGACAGGGTCGGGCAGGACACTCCGGAACTCAAAATCTGGCCCCAGCTCATCCAAAGAAGATGCGCAAGGCTTGTGGTGGAGCAAATATTTCGGGGTGAAAATTACAAGGGGTTTTCGCACTGGATAAACCATCTGGCGACGTAGCGCGTGGAAATATTGCGCTGGCGTACTTGGATTCAAAACGTGCATGTTTACTGTTGCCAAGGAAAGACGAGAATCTTCGAACTCGCCCGGAAACGGTCGCGGTTCCTCTGGGTCCGAGCACAGCTGCAAAAATCGCTCAACCCGGGCGGAGCTGTGGTCAGGACCTTGGCCATCATACCCGTGGGGAAGTAGAAGCACAACACCTGAAGACCGAGCCCATTTATCTTCCCCATTGGCAATAAAGGTGTCGATCATGACTTGTGCACAGTTGCTAAAGTCTCCAAATTGTGCTTCCCAGAGCGGAAGAATCGCGGGCGAATACAAGCTGTACCCATGCTCAAATCCGAGTACAGCCTCCTCGCTGAGGGGGCTGTTGCACACCTCCATTACGCCAAGTTCAGGGTTCTTATTACGCTGGTTCCCGACTTCACGCCATCTCAGCGCGCGGCGAGATGCGCGTATTTGGCTAGCTCTGCGGTGTGCCGAGGCTGTAATGCGCTCTACCTCGTCCTGGACTTCTACCTGAATCCGGTTCTTAGCCGGGGAGGAGAACTCGTAAGGGCCCGCTACAACGGCTGCTTCGTCCTTTCTTTGCTCGTTTTCTTCGTCTTCCCAAGGGAAGAAATAGTGCCCCACGTACCTGGCGTCGTCCTCCAGGTCTTCGGGATCCACCTCCTGCGAGGGACTAACATGGCTACTGCTGCTTGGCGCTGACGATGAATACATTGTCCCGCTCGCCCGACGAACCAGGTCTTGACGGATGTCTTCCTCGTGCCACTCCAGCATTTGGAGGGCGGTCCAAGGCTTGTAAATATTTTCTACCCCGTTTTCAGCACGTTTCTGATCGACAATTACAGCATGGCGTTGGTTAAACGTGCCACGTTCTACATCCTGCCCCGACAGCCTAATATGAAAACCGTCAGCAAGCAGTGTAGCAAAAGCAAGAGCCTCGGCCGTCGCCCATCGGATTGATCTACCGCTATCCACGTCAATTGACTTTAGGCGTTGCTGAAACATGGAGCGAACCTTCGGGTGAGCGCTAAACTCGGTCTCCTCAGGCAGGCTAAAAATAGCGCGCCCGTATGACCGCAGCAATGCTTCATCTACGCCGGTTTCGATCGTTTTTAGCAGCTCCTTCCTGGCGCGCGCTTCATTCGACGCCTTGGAAAGAAGACCTAACTCGTTCCACGTAACACCCTGTTTCGTCTGCCCCTTTCCCTCTTGATCCTTGAGCTGCATGCGGTCCGCAATGGCCTTGACTCGATTATCCACCTCCGACTCTGACAAGTGGCCCTCATGGATCAATCGTTGCCCGTACAAATCCATCAACTTTGGTAAGTGATCGACGACCTTGTACATCAAGGGCTGTGTCACGCCGGGGTCGTCCTGTTCATTGTGCCCGTGCCTCCTGTAACACCACATGTTGACCACACAATCGCGCCCGAATTTTTGCCGGTACTCAGCAGCGGTTTGGCATACACGCACTACGGACTCTGGGTCGTCCCCATTCACATGAAACACAGGGGCGCCTGTTGATAGTGCCACGTCTGAGCAATACACAGAGGAATGCGCTTCCTTTGGGAGCGTTGTAAACCCAATCTGATTATTCAGTATCACGTGTATCGTACCCCCAGTAGTGTAGTCGCGGAGCCCGCTAAATCCCAAAACTTCGCGCACACTCCCGATGAAAAATGAAGCGTCCCCGTGAAGCAACAGGCCCATCGCCTCCTTCTTGGCATGGTCCCCGGGACTGTAATCCACAGATCCTCGTCGCCGAAATAGGACCGATCCCGAGTCGTCCTCCACCGTATCGCCCCGAATCAAAAACTGTCGAGCTCGAGTCTTGCCAAGAACCACGCTGTTGACACTCTCCAGGTGCGACGGGTTTGCTGCAAGAGACATCCGCAGCGTGCTTGACCCGAATGCACGCTTTACAGATGTCCCCAAGTGATAGCGAACGTCATCAGAGTTATTTGGATGTTCGTCATCGTCAGGTAAATACTTTTCAAACTCGTACAATAAAGTCTCCAATGGCATACCCATAACATTGTGCAAAACGTTTAGTCGTCCCCGGTGCGTCATTCCCATTTCAACGCTCCGGACCCCTATTTGGCTGCTTTGCCTCAACAGCGCCTCCAACCCGGGAATAAGCGCTTCGCTACCTTCAAGAGAGAAACGCTTGGCGCCAGAAAATCGTGCGCCGCAGTACTCTTCAAAAATTGTAGCACCAGCGATGCTGTCCAATATGCTCAGTTTATCGCTTTTATCGAGCGGGCGGGCGTAGTCAGCGCTACCCCACTCCAACATCCGACGATCAAGCCATTGCAAGCAATCTTGATGGATTACGTGCATGAACTGTACCCCTATTTTACCGCAGTACACTTTCCTCAAGACACGTAAAATATCTCCAAGGGCGTGCTCTTGGTTGCCAGGAAGAACAGGTTCAAGGTCATCGCCAATCCAGTAAAGCTTTTCCAAGGACGATCGCGTACTGCTGTCTAGCCCAAAGTGCTTCGGTTGAAGCACATCTACGTCCGATTCGCGGTATGGGGCTCGCATTGGGTCCTCCACGGCTATTCCAAGAGGATCCAATTCAGCCATCAAGTGCCCATAGTTTTTGAAGGATGCTATCAACTTGGAAAGGCGTACATTCTCGTCTACAGAAGCACATGTTGAAAGGCTTCTCTTGAAAAATCCCCGCCTTGTACGTATCACCACAGCCCTATACATTCTTCCCGCTGCACTCACACGAACACAAACCACCTTCGATCACTTTGTTCCTTCATCTAAATCCAACTTGATTCTGAATGGTGACAGTTGCACCTCAAAAATTAGATATATATCTCAACGATAAGCGTGCAAACTCCCCAAACCGCCTATGGTACGTTGTTGATCTGTTTTAGGTACCGTGCAAGAAAACAATTGATTGATGATTGATCGATCGATCGATCGTTGTGAGATTGAAAGCCGGGAGGCGCTGACAATCGACCTTCCGTCTTTTAAAAGTTAACCTAGGTTTGAGGGTAGGTTTAGTGCATGTCCGCTCTGGGGAGGGTCAGACACGTTTTGCGTGAGGCCCATAACCGAAAGAAAGGTCCCAAAGGGGACCCCAACTTTAGTTTTGGCCGCTTTCTTTTCTTTTTTTCGTTCTCGCTGCCAGGTCTTAGTGGGAAACAGCCGTTGGTTAGGCGAGAACGGTACGGTTCGTGGAGAAAGCCAGAAAAGGAGAAGGGAAAGCCAAGCCGGCGAGAACGCTGGCTCGAAAAAGCCCAAAAAGTGTCCCGCTTGGGAAAGAAGAAGTGGGGAACCATAACTTAATAAAACAAGACAGAGTGAGTGGAAAAAGGCAGACTGGAACGTAGCCCTAATTGACGCATGAAGAATTGAGATCAATTGGTTGGTTGATTGAATTCAAGGAAAAAGAAAATAAGAAAGAAAGAAAGAAAGAAAGGAGAGATTAGATTGCTTGCTTGCTTGCGTTACCATCTGAGCAAAGATTTTTAAAAAAATAATTGATAGGAATCAGTTGAAGAAGAGAAAAGGTAGAAGAAAGCAACATGGAAGAGGGTTCGGATGATTATGTGCATGACGAGGGTGTAAGTGCAGATAGTGGAAAGTATGGTCGATCGTCGAATCGGATGGAAGCTATGGAAGAAGCGCACGTAGAGTTTCAGTTCGGAAACGACGTTGAAGTTGAAGTGATTACAGACGATTCAAGCAGTGACGAAGATGATGATGACGACGACGATTACGATAATAAAAACAATTCCTCGAAAAGTTTTTGGGCGGCACGACATGATGCGGAACAAGACGAACTAAATCACGTGTTTCATGAAGAGCGTTTGGATAACGACGATGGAGTGAATCTGCATGAACAACCAAGATCCCCTGCACAACCAAGGTCCCCGTTGCAGAAGATAGGAAGTGCGTTTTCGATCTTTCGATTTCCGGGCTCACCTAAAGATTATAATGAGGTACACCAATACTCGGCACCTACGCCTTCATCGAAAAAGTCAAAGACACCCAAGCGTGGCTCTCAAGGACGTTCCCCCAAGTGCGCCCCGAAACCCACATCTGTTCTCGCGAGAAAGCGGAATAGCTCGGAGATTGTAAAGTCTGCGTGGTTCCGCACATGGGATGAGGAAATTTCGTTTCCCAGCTTTTGCTTGCGAGAGACCAAGGAAGTAATGATTGGTTTCAAAATTATGCTTTGTTGCATATCTCCATTATTTCTACTGCTCGCAACAATGGGCGTATTGACTGGCGTAATATACATTCGTAACGGTATCCTTGGCGAGCATGGGCTAGGTGTTCCCAGAAACATTCTTCAATTCATAGGCATTGCATTTGCTACCATGGTTGTTGGGTTCTTATTTATGATTCCAGCTTCCTTTTGCTTTGACGCGTCCAAGCGATTATTCAAGCATCGGGAGCGTGAAAGTATCGGCTTTGCAGGGTGGCTAATCGTATTTTTGACCGCACTTGCCGCGATAGGTTTCTACGTCGGCACTGCATCGGCTGGAATAGCTGCCGTTCTCAAGGCCTATTACGCTGATCTCGACTTTTCCGCGACGGTGGCATTTGTAGCGCTTGCCCGTACAATTGAAGGCTTTACGCTCGCGATTTTGAACCCGTTGAGTCGCTGGAGCAAAAAATTCGACGAAAAGGGCTTTGAAATCAGGGTGTGGCGCTTGCCTTTCGTAGTGGAATTGATGCTTCTCATGCTCGGGGGCTCTGCTGCCGGGGTCTCGGCATACCTGACGGTTGTATCTTCAGGCTTATTTCTTGCGATTCCTCATGGAGCCTGGCTGGCGGCGGGTTTAGGCTGCACATGGCAAGCGTCAATCCTGCCCGTGCTAATGGTGTTTACGATTCAGCAAATACGCTATAATTACCAATCGCATTTCGAGGACGCAGAGCTATTGTCTTTGGGAATCCACCCTGCAGAATAAATCTCATGCAGTATGAATAAAAATTGTTATACATTAGTTTCTTTACCCCTTGAAGGCTCTGTCTGGTTCCCCCGTCTACTAGCTTCATAGAAGATCTGGCTGGCCCCTTTTGTGGACTAGCCCAACGTGCGTTAGATCATCGGGCTTACAAGGGCGAAAGGGCTGAGCTTAATATGCATTTGCAATTCTTCTTCGATGCACGGGAGCATGTCTAGCTCGCTGTCGCTGCTAGACCGGGACGATCGCCCGTTCCCGTGGCAGTTTGCAGACATAGTATCACAATTCGTGGACTCATCAAAAGGGTGTGAATCCAGCTCACACGCGCGTGCAAGGGCTTCATCTAACTCTTTGCAGCGCGCTAAAGCTTCATCTCTTTCCTTGCTCGTACGGTCTAGCTCGAGCATCAGCTGGCGATTCTCACTGGTCAAATGAGCTGTCTCGTTCTTCTTGCCCAGGAGCAAATCACTTGCTTGCTGTTCCCGGAGCTTCAAGTTTGATATCGCTTCAACAAGAGATTCTTTTCGAGTGAGCACGCCCCTGTCTGGGCTCTTCGGAGAGCCCCGCCAGCCTCCCGAAATTAGCCATCTCACGAAACCCGACCTCTTGGCTTTTTGCCCCGACCATTCTGCTGAACTTAGCGAAAAGCGCAAATCGATGAGGCGATCCTCGACTTCTTGCTTTTCGCACTCGAGATTCATAATACGGGTCCGGAGCTCGTCAATCACGATACGGACCATCTGTGGATCCGCAAACATTTCTTCCGACTCGGCCTTTTTTTCCTCTGTGATTTTTCGCTGGAAAAACTGCGATTGAGCGTCTCGTAGATCCCACTGGGTGCTCATCTCGCTCGTTTTCGGCTTTTTCTTTAGCAGGGTCAGCTCTTTCTGTAAATTATCTTTGTCGGCCCTCAGATTTGACAACTGAACTTTTGTCCCCGCGTGCTGTAGCTTTTCAGCAGTATATTGCTGCTTCAACTTCAAAGCGCGCTGTTTCTCTTCTTGCATCCTCTCTTTCATACTGAACAATTTCTTTTCACAGTCCTTGCTAGATGTTAGCAGGGCTACTTCGGCGTCAACGAGCCGCTGCTCCATGTCAGCGGGTAGCTGTTGTCTACATAAATCAAACGCATCATTGCACAATCGCTCCGCGTCCAAGAGCTCTTGGGGCTTGTCCTTTGGAAAGGGACTTTCAAAAAGCACTGCGTCTTCTGGCTTCCCACTTTGGGTGACCATAATACTGTCATCTTGTCGACGTTGGACCACCCGACCAGTTGCGCCGTCCTTGACGATTACACGCCACGGCCCCGCTTTATTTACCTGATACAACGACCCATCGGAAAGAATGCGCAGCGTCTGAACAACGGAACCGCCTTGGCATGCCTTGTCTATTGCCAGACTTTTCAAGTCTTCGCAACTGTTTTGCCGATGCAGCGAGCGTCCGTCTGGGGTTTGTTGCTGTTTGCTTCCATCAGGAAACAGTTTAATCAACGTTCCGTCCTTTTGCATTTGCGTTATCGAACCGTCTGGGTATGCTGTTGTCTTGATTCCAGCCGCGCTAATTTGCACCTTGGTCCCGTCGGGTTGAAGCCGTATCTCCGAGCCATCCCCATGCTTCTGAACCTTGGATCCATCCGGGAAGCTTTCGATACAGATCCCAGTCCTCTTATCTGTTTGCACTCTTCGTCCGCAAGGAAATCGTACAAGACTAGTCGTTTTGGTTGTTTGAACAATTGTTCCATCCGCGTACGCCTTGACCACAGTCCCATCAGGGAAACACTGTGTCTTTATTGGTTCTTCTTTTTCGTATTCCATTTGCCCCCTTTCTTAATGACTACCTCATAACCCGACTTGTAATAGACTCTTGTGCAACTCTTTCCCTTTCCTTCCTTCTTTCTTTCAACAAAAATCCCGAGAGTTGCCGGGCTTTTTTTTGTTTTTTTTGTCCGCCTTCAAGTGAAGAAGGCATCAGCGGGATTGCAGGGAAAGAAATGAATGCAAACATACTGCCTACAGATCGTCGCAAGTGGCACGATACGCACGTAGGTTCTCGCATCACAAATCATTCCTCCGCCTCACTGGCCGGACTGTAAGTTTCCCCTACTGACGATTCGACGTAATCCTCATGGTGGGGATCTTGGTCCGCAAAGTCAAGGATGCCAAACCCTATACTCAGCTCTTGCATGATTTTTTCTGCATCCGGGACCGCAAAAGGTGACGAAGACCTATTGTACACCGAGCGCAGATAATTATTTTGAAGATGTTGCACGGCTACGGTGAATTCGTACCGAAGTTTGATCGAATCGTAACCAAAATAGTCCTCGATGAAGGGGTCTTCCAAAAGGCGCTGGGTATTCATCAGCCCCAGTAAGACGAGAAAAGTAAAGACCGCTAGTAAAACTGCAAAAGCGGGATTGCACTGTGATGTCGTGCTTTCCTGATACCCTGCAACCCAAACAAAATAGGGCCCAAAAAACCACGGCAAAACAAAAATGTACACTCGACCGAAACTCCTCGCTGCTTGCGGAGTTCTATAATACTTTATGTTTCGCAATGCCCCGAAACGTTGCTGCAGATAAAATTCATACTGGTGAATTCTCGATGCCAGCCCTATATCAAGTCCTGTACTTTTCAAAACTTCTAGAAGCCCATGGAACAAATTAAATGTTGTGGCTATTTGCTTTAAAAGATCGTTTTGATCCGCGTGAACGTGCCGGGTCGTTTCGCGGTGCTTGCGGATAATATGGTGCCTTGCGTGAGAAACTGTTGGCATTGATAAATACTCGTAGATCTGTGTGAGCAAGTTCACAGAGTTATCACGCACAGCTTCGTTGAAACCTTTTGGTAGCCTTGCCCTTCCATTCTTACCTCCAGTCTCGGAGTCTTTGAAGTTCCACGTCATCATTGCAGTGGACATACTCAATAAAATCACCCTAAAATCAGAAAGTGTTGTAAGTGCATTTTCTCTTCTCGTGTATGCTTGTGATATCAAGAAAGTCAACGGGAAAACAACAGAGAAAGCAAGAATTGAAAAATCTAGCTTTGAAGCAAACTCGATATCTGTATCTGCTCCAATCCATATGTAAAGGAGTGTGACCAAAGCCGCGTTAATCAGCACAAGGACGCCTTCAACATTCAATGTGTTCTCGTAATAAATGTAAAAGGAAGCCGCTATATCTGCACAAGTTTCAAAATACTGGGAGCTTATTCGTTTGCACGTTGAGCGTGATGCTTTCACATACGCGTGTTTATTGCTAAACAGATTCTTGTATTCACGAAGTGTCCCGAGCTGAGAGTCAATATCAGTTTTCGTTTCGCAAAATTGAACCCCTGGTAAAACCTGTCTTTTCTTTTCCGGTGCTTTGGGGTCCGACGTATCTGTTTTCTGTTTCTCGGTAAAATCAAAGTCACGCGATCTGTGAGATGACAACTTTGATCCCCAACGATTGCTTTGCCGCCAACGTTTTCTCAACATTATTGCCGCATCACGAGTCTTCGTTCCATCATTTTCTTTTCCGTGTCCTTTCTTCCTTTCTTCGTTTTCATGTGCCTCTTGTCCATCATCCTTCGCCATTCTTTCTTTCTGTTGTTAATGGCCCTTCCTTCCCCCTTGTGCACCACCACCCCTTGCCACCGTCCTTGAAAGCACTCAAGGGTTGCCTAGTGGCTACTACCACGTCGCTCCCCGCTACTACTCTGAAGGGAGCAAGTAAGCAAGCAAGCAAGCATAAAATCAAGCAAGCCTTGCATGAAAACAGCACATACGGTACCTACACTGCACTCTACTACTTGAAAGTGGGGGTTAAGAGCGCGCTTTGCGACGCAGCTGGACGCCCGACGGGAGCAATGCAAGAAAAGACGAAAAATATTGATCAGACAGGTAAAATACATACTGTAATTAAAAGAATTAGGATGATGGTTTTTTGAAAACTGATCTTCTTCGCGGAAAGTCACCTTTGAACAATAGGTCTTCTATAACATTACGCTCCTCATCTGACGAGAAGGATGAATCTGTACTTACACTGGAAGCCCTCATCGTTTGGTCTTGCTGCTCAGTAGAGTATAGCCAAGTCCCTATGGCCCCGAAATAACCCTCGTGCTCCATAAAAAGAGCTTCAATTGTTCCTTGGGACCAGTTGTGCATCATTGAGCACAAAGCACGGAGCGCAATTTTGTTATGCCGGAGAAAATTTCCTGTGAATAAAACCCTCTTGGAATTATAGAGACGGGCATTCAAAAACGCCACTTGTGTGACATTTTGGGCAACCATAACAACAAGCGCTCTCGCCACGTCAGCCTCTTCAAAATTTGCGGACACTTTTTGGCTCTGTGTCTTTTTTTCCTTCTTATACTTCTGTTCTTGTTCCAACACGTTATCTCGCGCCGAATACAGGTCATAGATGGACTTTTTACGGGTAGGCGCTTTTGGAGCTGGTTCTAACGGAGGGTGCGACGATGCTCGCTGCGCCTCCCCGGAAAGAAAAACAAAGTACGCCAACCCTAGAGGCAATGCAATCAATAACAGCGTGCGAAAAAAGATAAACCATTCGAAGCCTTCATTGGTCCATATAGATGAACTCGTTGATATAGAAATCAAGTTCGCACAGAGCAACGCTACAATCACAAGGGCAATCCTCTCTAAAAATGACACAAATGGGCGCTTTCTACTGCGAGATGTGCGAACGTTACCATGCGATGCGGCAGCTTTCCCAAAAAAAGAGGCCGTGATTTCACCTGAAAGGCCCGCTTGCTCGTAGGACCCACCGTATATGTCCTGAACCGTCATATTGACGTTGCGTGAGTCCCCCAACTGGGCAAGGTCTAGCGCTTGGTCAAAACTCTCGCACCGGCATAATAGCTTACAAAGACCGAAATACGTAGCCCCGCCAATAGCTGTGCCGCTCACTCTTTTATAGCTGTTGGGCCCTGTGACGTTCACAATGGACACACCCGAACCGATATTCACTACCAGCAACGGAAAGAACGAACTGAGATCTACCTTCATAGGCTTGGGAATTTTCACCATCTCACGTGAAAGAGCATCTACATGAGAGACACCAGAATTTGCCAAGGAGCTCGCGTCTGATTCAAACGTATAGCACTCGCTTCCCGGATGCTCCAACAATGTAAATATAATACCACGCACTACGGTTTGAAGTTCGTCTTGCTTCATCAGCCGGATTCCGAGCTCTTCTTTTATCATCTTACTAAATTTAAAAGCCCCGCCTCCAGTGGCATGGACTTTACGAATATTGTGCTGTATTCTTTGCAATAGCTTCACTGCACCTTCTGTGTGCGAAGTCTCAAAGTTTATAAAGTGCAAACGACCTCCCATCTTTTCAGAAAAGAAGGACAAGTGGTCGTCCCGAACACCAGACGTTCCGTACCTAGACTGCGACAAAAGATAGCTTGATAAAGTATCGGCACATTGGAGGGACTCGGACGGTTCAAAGAATACAATTTTCGATAGAGTGCCTCCAAAGTCAAGTCCAAGACATGCTCCAGCATCGGTTTTATCTTGCACGCTCCATGTCGAGAACCCCAGATCGCTGTGCGAATATGGCCTTTGCACTTTACGAGGAGATCCAGGACGAAATTCTTCACGATGGTCATTACAAAACGGGTCATCCTCACCCTCGTCCTTCTTTTTCTTTTCCTTCATCCTTCCTTTCTTTCTTTATTTCTTTCTCCTTTCAACTGCGCGTAGAAAAGCAAGTTAGAGTCTTTCCTTTGTGTCAACAGAGAGAGAGAGAGAAAATCTTTCTTTCTTTTCCTTTTGCTAGCCCGGTCTTTTTTTTTTTTTTTGCTTCAGCAAGGGAGGAAGTGGACTTTTGTACGTAGTGGTGTGTATGTGTGGATTTCTTTCTCTCGGAACTTGGCACAATATAATTACTTACATCTTATAAACAGCTGAACAAGGAAAGTTCTTTCTTTTTCATGTTATCGAGAACCACGCAGAGGGTATCGCTTTTTCATCCAAGCTCAATTTCTTGAGCTCGAGCAGCACTTGAACTGCGTCATCCTTGCTCGAGCGAGCGCTCCAAATACGCTGCAGCTCGCGAAATCTTGGCAAAGCCGTCCTTGCGAAGCGAGATACCTCAAAAACTGCGCAAGCGACGGGCTCTGGCAAGCTATCTTCTTCAAAGTCGCTTTGGTCGTTTTCACCCAAAACGGTCCACCCAAGAGCCCGCAACAAGACCGAGCGGTCCTTTTGAGCACACTTTGCTAGGGCAGAACCGCACTCTGAATCGTTTTCCAAAAAACATGCCTTTGAAGCGGCAAATACCTTGGCGTCATTTGCGACACGCGCCGCCTTTTCAAAAAATAAACCTAACTCAACTTCTTCCTTCGTACCGTGCAATAGGTTGGCTACTTGCACAGCTGGATCTGACCGATGCACTGCCCAGTGAGCCTCTCTCAGACGCCCAATCTTGGAGACGTGTGTCTTGTCAAATGTACACGTTGCCATATTTTTGACTTCCTCCAAAAGTGCTTCGTGAATATCTTGTAATAACTGCTCGTACTTTTTAGAAAGTCCTTGAAACGCAATTGCGTGTGCTGATACTGCGCCTTGCGCGGCAGCCACTATTTCCCTGCTCGACGCATCGATTTCAGTACGGAGCTGACCTTCTACCTGGGTCAACGACTCCATCATTACTGGCTCCCTGTCTCCAATTTCAGACTTGAACGCGTCAAGGAGGCCTTGTGCAACAGATTTCAAACGTACAGTGGGTGGCTTTATTGAATTTGAAAGAGTGCTCTTTAGAGACTCAATACGAGCCAACGAATTAGTCCGCCCTAGAGATTTTCTATGCAAGTCAGAACTCATTTGAACTAGGGCGACACAGTTTTCAACGTGTTCCGATTCCGGTCTCAACATAGATGACACAGAACTCGAGTCAAACCAGGAAGAATCTTTGACGTGCATTGTCCACAAGAAACTAGCAACAAAATACACAAAGGCCCCTGCGAGAAAACCAAATGTAAGCAATCCACGAGCACCCCATTTCGATAACTCTGTTTCCTTATATTTACTCTTCTCCCCGTTCTTGTTGTGAAACCACGAGTTAACAAATCGTGGAAAATTCCGACTTGTTGCCATTGCTGCCCATTCAAGTAAAAACCCGAGCAACGAGAAAAACATCGCTCATGTACATACGTGTTTGAGACAAAATAACAATTATAATAGGTTAGGTTACTGCTTAGTTGTGGACAAGTTTTCTCTTCACCGTGGCTCATTCATTCAGAAAGACTTGGAAAGCACCAACTCAAATTTCATTCACAGGC
>JACKZZ010019983.1_pt1 | contig 15255 bp, 9 predicted proteins | sample 8027871 | NCBI WGS metagenome assembly JACKZZ01 (sample SAMN15724774, study PRJNA655200) | protist metagenome | isolation source: fluorescence activated cell sorting (FACS) single amplified genomes of... | place: USA: West Boothbay Harbor, Gulf of Maine | collected 2000-07-19
CTCCAGTGGGCTCGTGCTCAGGATCCACCATGTGATTGGTATGAGAATGTATGCTCTAATGCAGCTGAGAATGGTCATCTGGACGTGCTGCAGTGGGCTCGTGCTCAGAATCCACCATGTGCTTGGGATAGGAGGGTATGCTGGTATGCAGCTAGGAAAGGTCATCTAGATATGCTCCAGTGGGCTCGTGCTCAGGATCCACCATGTGAGTGGGATGAGTATGTATGCTTTAATGCAGCTAAGTTTGGTCATCTGGACGTGCTGCAGTGGGCTCGTGCTCAGAATCCACCATGTGATTGGGATAAGAGGGTATGCTGGTATGCAGCTGGGAGTTGTCATCTGGACGTCATCGAGTGGCTTCGCACCCAGAACCTACCAGCTTCATGGCTACGACACTTCCGTGATCATTGATAGTGGGAGGAGTAGGGAGAGGCGGCTGCAAAGTGTGGAAAGTTGGAGAGTATTTTGATAGTGCTACCAAACTGTGTAAGCTTTGTAGTGCGGGCAAATTCAAAGCATTCAAAGCACAAACGAGTTGTAGTCCATGTCCTCGTGGTACCGCAAATATGTATGTTGGTTCCACTGGAATTATAAGTTGTGAGATATGTCCCTTAGGTACTATCCCAAATGCAGTAATAGGTGCAACTGGATGCATATCTTGTAATCCAGGAACTCGTGCATTATATGGTGCACTTGAATGCATCCCATGCCCAGGTGGATTCTATTCTATGTTTGGAGTTGATTGTGAGAGTTGTCCTCCTGGTAAATTTAGTTTAGCAGGTTCTAGTATGTGTGTAAATTGTAAAGATGACCTCTATTCTATTACAGGAGCGACGACGTGTGAGGTGTGTTAACTAAACTAAATATATGTCTTTGTTGTGGGGTTTGATCTATATTTTCAATTCACTACAAATAATTTCTATTTACAAATTTCTGTTGTATTTCTTTATTTCCATCATAATGGTTGCTGTTGAAACAATGTCTCTGGTAAACGCAGGTGCAGTGCCTGGCCAGGCTTTCTTAATAATTTCCTGAAATCTTGTATAGTATAACAGCAATTGTGTCAATACTTGTTTCAATATTTCCATTCCATTTCTAAAATTAGCAAAATAAGCCAAAACATCATCATTGATCTGTTGTATACCATTTCGCCACACAGATGAAAATTCCCTTACCAAGCTTTCCACTATGCCTTCATCAAGCTGTGATGGCTCTTCACTACCAGGGTCATTTAAATTATTACTCGCTGATGCTGATACAACCACTTGTGCATTATGTAACATTTGTTCTGTTTGTGTTACAAATGAAACAAGTCTAGGAAAAGCTCCTCGAACCTCTTCTTCTGCGAAGAATTCTCTTTGTTGCATTAATAAATTTTCAAAGGCTGATGAATCATCAGTTTCTATATTACATCCACGATCTTCATATATACTTAATATTTTGTCATAATTATTTATAAAGAATACATTTTGATCCTTTCTCGTCATAAAATGACTCAGACCGAGACGCTGCAAGAGCTCAATAAGTTCAAGACGAATTTTTTTCATATTTATTAATAAATTATTCATTTCAATATTTGATCCACTATGACCACCACTGCTATTACTTAGAGAAAGTAAATAAGATAATGAACTACATAAATCTGCATACCGTCTACTTACATACAGAGGTGCCAGCTCTATAGCGCCAAGTTTACGTTGTGTTGCGTTGCGAAGTGATTCTGTATTTAATGTCAATATGGCGTGAAGACGTGGCCATAGCATTGCTTCCAACCTATTGAAAAATATATCTAGTACAGATATTCTTCGTCTTTGCATGATAAGCTTTAATGAATGCTGAACTTTGAGAAGAATCAATAAACCGATTGCGTCATAACAATTCAATAAATAATTTTCCATATTTTCAAGTAAAGTTGATAATGCCTTGGAATATATTGCATCGAATATAGTATTGATTGCGCTACTATCTGCGCTCTTGGATAGTACAGCATCATCATTTGTATTTTTATTGGTATTATCTGATTGAAAAAAATCTAATAAAAAAAGATACTCACTTGATGCAGCGTCTACCAGATGCTTGAGCACAGATCTCATGATGCTCTCGTATGTAAATCTCTGGCCTTCTGCCAATGCAACATGTAGTAATATAGGTTCTGATTCAAGTACAGTACTATCTAATATGTTTGCACGATCACCTAATGCAAACGTATCGGTAGATACTGTCGATTTTTCTGCACTAAATGTAATCTTTTGAGTAAAGACTGATTTTATTGACGACTCCTCAATAACAAGGAGGTCGTTTTTTCCTGCTATTATCAAATCAAGTTTCAGTAATTGTGCATAATAATTTTTAAATACATTTAATACAATACGTGACATTGTTTCCTCATATTGACCTTTGATTTCATCGGCAATAGATGGTGCATCCTTTTGTAAAAAGTGATATAATTGTTTATATTTCAATAATGAATTTTGTTGTATTACTTGGACATTTGTTTTATTTTTACGTAATGATGAAATTTGTGTAACAAAGAATTCACGTGCTTTTGCCATACTTTTTGCTTTTAAGCTTAGCATATCAGGGCGCAGTCTTGAGCCTGCAGTAGTCTCTTTAGGAAGCATGGTAAATGTACTGCCATCAGATGGTACCGTTTCTGTATCAATATAATCTAATTTTACATTTAATTCTTGTACAGCCATGAGAAACTTATCATTTACTGTTGGTGACAATATGCAATTAATTACTTCAGGGGATATGACAGCTTGTGTAACAAATGCTGATAATTTGTTTTCAATTGCTCTTTTGTTTCTTAATCTAACACTCATACTTAAACTTTCATTTTGTAAATGTTTTATTTCACCTGATATACCTGATAAATCGCCTTGGAAGCTAAGTAACATGTCCTGCATGCGTGCTAATACAGCGTCACATTCTTGTATTTGGGAATGTAATTCTGATACTTGTTCACTATTATTCACATATTGTGTAACACATTCCATTTCTGCTGCTTTTAAATCAGTATCTAATTCATCACTATATTTCTTCAAATCTACACCACGCTTTAGTGCTTGTACGACCAATGGATCACCCGAAAACTCAGCAAGATCATCGGCAAGGCTCTCAAAATCAATGCCATCCTCATTTTCTTCAAGATATGGTAATTTTGGTGGTGATTGTGTATTTGAAAGCGACATCACCTAAATATAAATACTTTATTCAACAAAATCAAATGTAAGTTATGCGTATATTGGTCAACTTGAAGAGGAAGAGGTTCCCTCTCTGACCTTGGTACGTACGTCCGAAAATCGACCCTTCGACATTACCACAGTCTCAGCACTTCAATAAAATAATATCATGCAGCGACTCGCAACTGTGCTGCGAAGGGTTGCACCAGCTCCAGTGAGCACTGGTGCTGCTCGGTCCATGTCAATTAATCAGGATGCATGGGGAGTTTTCCCAAGAGAGCGTGAAGGTAACACGTATAGTGTTAATTGGTCATTAACAGAAGACGGTGTTGTACCTGTTGGTGATGCTTTCCGTAATGCACGTGTAGGAGTATTGGAAAGTAAATTAGGTGCTAAAATTGAAGGTGGTAAAGTTTCAGTAACAAAACCATCATATAGTGGGGAATGTCTTGTGAATGAAGCTGGTGCTGATATTACACATGATGAGTTTTCAACAATTTTAGATAATCAGCAAGAATTTTTATCATCAGGTATTGAATTATTTGTAGAGGATGCAGGCGTTGGTGCTGCTTCTAATAATAGAATTGGTGTCAGAGTTGTTACTGATTCACCAGCTGTAGCTATGATTTCAAGAAATTTACTTATTAAGACACCTGAACGTGGTGTTGATCATCGTGCACGTTTTAATGGATGGAACTTAGATCCTCGTTGGATTGATATGCCAGAAGGACATTTCGATGCCAATGATCAGTGGGTCGATGTCAACGCACCCGATCAAGAATCACAAGGTCAACGTCCGATCGTTGCATTTGTTGGTGGTCCTGGTAAACATGCTGCTATACAATTTTCACAACGTAAAGATGGTGCTGGTATTGTTGGTGCTAATGTTAGTATTGGTTCTGATGCACCAATCAGTGCCATGGTGGAAGCTCTTACTGAGGCTGCATGTGGTGTCATTAATGCTCAACAAAAAGATTGTCTTGCTGTTCCATCATGTAGTGTCAATAAAGGTGGTAATACTACTTTAGTCGTAAATGCTGATGCTAGTGTCAATGCTGCTGCTCATAGTTCAGGTAATCTTTATGGTGCATATGGTAACATCATCACATCTGATGGTATGACTGCAATGTGGGACGGCGTGGTGGGTGCTGTGCCTGGTTCCGCTGGTGGTCACGGCTCAGCTCCTTACGTTGTTAATGGTGGAAATGCTGCTATTGCAACACAACCTGATAATATGGCTGCTTCACCAAGTAATATTGTCTTTTATGAAGCTGGTGCATCAAAGAAAGCATTGAGTGAAGATGAGGCCGTGAATCTTCTTGTTGATCTTTCTGATGATTCTAAGGCTGATGCTATTCGTGCATTACTTAAGGGTGCTAAATGCTCTGTTGCTGGAAGTGCTAAGGATTGTTTCTAGATGAGTAGTAGTAATATCAATTTTACTGAAATTAAATCGTCACAATAGTAGCACAAACATTCACCTCTCCGCATGTGTATCCATCTCCATACTTCTTTTCTTTTTTTGAAACTAATGTTAATTGGTTATATAGGCTTTAAATTTAGCTATGCAATGCACTGCTGATTTCAAACCAATTGATGCAATCGCGCATGTGCGGAATATCTGGTTTAGCATCATGTTGCCACACTGTCATTTTATCAAATTCACTCATAACCCGTAATTTCGTTTGACCATCTTCATCACATTTGCTTACACAGAAACCACGTACAGGCAGGCCCTCTTGTGAAACTGTCATGACCTCACCAATCAATTCATGACCACGGAGTGCACTGCTCAAACAATTTTCCTCCTTGCCACGGCGCACTTTGAAAAATGAACGCACTTCAGCCGGACCATCATAATCAAACTGACATGGAAGGTAGTGCACCTTTGTTGTTTCTACTTCTGATTTGTCAATTTGCATTCCAAATCAATAAATGGATAAATTAGCTCGTCAAAACCTCGGAACACACTCACACGACGTGTACAACTCGGCATCGGACTCCACCTGTGGCAAACCATCTGGATCTGAGGACCTTTTTGGGATATACAATGTCATTCAATGACCGTGCCCCTCGACGATCATCTGCAGCGCAGCAGAAGCGCGGCTCCTCTGCTGGTACTGTAGAATCTTCACCTGGAAGCTCTCTTTCCAGTGACTTGCAGGAGTACCAAGCTGCGTCCCTCAAATTAAAAGAGCAAGTTGCTGAAGTTCGAAGGCGTTATCGATCTGGTATAAGTCCAGCACAGAAGGAAGAATTAGATACACAAATACAAGATATACAAAAAATGGAAACACGTTTAAGGAATCAATTAGAGACACAAGTAAAGGGTCTTGACCAGCTGCCTCGTACAGAAATAGCACAAAAAAGGATAGCATTAGGTAAATTATCAAAAGATTTTGAACGTGTTAAACAACTTGCAGTAGTTACTATAGGTGAATCACAATCCATTAAAGTAGATCATTCATTGGTAGGTGCAAAAACCAATGGTAGTGACATTGCTGCTGGTGATGGTACAAGTGTATTTAGAGCTGATCAAGGTCGACGGAAAGATGGTAATGGCCAAAATATGCAATTTCAACAACAAATACAAGGACAGCAAGTTGATGATCTTATTGCAGAAGAAAGAGAAAGAGATATTAAAAAAATGAATCAAGATTTACAATTAGTGAATGAAATGTTTAAAGATATGGCAGAAATTGTTGAAAAACAGAATCCACATATTGAACAAATTGCAGAAACTACGAAAGAATCCCATGAAAGATCTCAAGCAGGCTTAGAACAAGTACAGCAAGCCGCAGCTAATCAAGGTGGTTGTGTTGTTGCATAATAGGTAGTTAGGTAGGACTAGAAAAAAGTAGATATAAGGAGGAATTGAGGATGGGGCTGGACGTGATGGTATCAGTTACATTTTAGAATTTATTTGTTGCACATATTATCTGTTTTAAAATATACATTTTACTCTATTAACTACACACTCACGAGATCTGATGACGGACGGACATTCTCTACTCTGTATCCATGGAAGTGCTATTTCGCACCCATAGTGCAGTATTAACACACCCACTTGCAATAACATCGTAAACAGGATTAGCAGCAACTTTACTAACAGGATCAACATGTCCCGTGAGAGAATTCACAAATGTAGCTGATTTCTTAGTATCAGTCCAGTTCAGTTCATATACTTGCACTTCACCATCTTCATCACCACAGATCACATGCTTAGAATCGGCACTATAACATGCACCAAGAGCATTTCCAGTATCATTTTTACGACTACATATTGCCAAAGGCTCTACATTACACTCAGGACTATCTTCCAGAAGTAGAATCAGATCAGAACATGTATTTACAAGGATACTTTTACCATTTGGTGCAAAACTAAATCCATCCCATACAGTATCAAGGACAGACTTAATATCCCCTTTAGATGGGGCTTCAATGCCTGCAGCAACCATACCTTTTTGTACAGCACTTTGTAATACTGGATAATCTGGTACAGCATCCTGGAAGGATTCCTTTTCATATGCTCGAACATCAAATAATTTGATTGAATGTAATTCTGTACGCGAATCTTGTACTTGTACACCAAATACACAACCAGTACCATCAATACATACTTTAGGATTTTGTATGTTACCAGGTAATTTCAATTTTGCAATAGGAGTCGGACAATTGATACTCCACAGCATAACACTACCATCATTGGAAGAGCTGATGAACTTATCTTCAGTTGGATTCATTGCTAATGAGGTAACTTTATCAGTATGTCCTTTAAAATGACGTAAATATCTATTATCATGCATGCATAAGTAATTAATATCATTATTTTGACCCTGTTCAGAATCACTAGATAAAAGAACACAAGCTTCATGGTGTGTGTAAACTGCACTTCCAATTTGATTCTTCCTTGTATGCAATTTCTTCTTTTCTGTGCCATCGTGAGCATCAATTAAATGCACGGCACTATCCTTTGTTGTCATCAGCAAATATTTGCCTTCGCGATGAAATGACAGATTAGACACGCCACCATCACCATAAATCACAGCTCCACATTCAAGGCCACGGGGACTCCAAGCGTTAGACATTATTATCAAACTTTATTCACTTTCCAAACTCTTTTCTATTTTTATGGTCTCTTCTTCAAAGGGGCCGAGACGGCGCCTTCTCAAATCTTCCTAATTTATTTTTTACAAAATTCCAACACCAATAACAAAGATAAGTTTGTGGTGGACTAATCTTTGTGTTAGGTAGTACTATTTCTACCATTGTGTTTCATCAATGGAGATGATAACTTCTGAAAATATGATAAACACAAAGCTTAATTTGCCAAGCTACTGCATTCTACCATCAGTCGACTTATGTGACACGAGTAAGGTGAATAATATGCGGAGTATGTTCCTTCGATTAGGGATAAAAATTAAGTAAGCCGCGTGCTTACTTTGCCTTAATATTGTTACGTTGTTACATATATACGAAGTAGTTGAAGTTCAATCACAATCTTCTCTACACCCACAGAGCACTAGGCACGACAGATCTCACGGCAAGACTAGGACTAAGATCCTCATCCTTTAATAGAGTCATTGGCCAAGGGTAAAGTGTGCCTTTAATTCCTCCTCTTTCTAAGTCAATTGCTCTTTGCACATTGGCATTATCCAGTGATGGATTTTTATATTGCAATAATGACGATTTGTATGGTTCGATTGATGCATTCCGTAGATGAAACACATCTCTATCGCCATCAATAGCGGAGTAGTGGCTGGCATTGTTCATAGCAGGTACTCTCCATCCAATATCATATACATCCTCTGAAATCATATCATCTAAATTCACTTCACATTTATAGTCTCCGATATGTTGTCGCATGAGCTGTGTTCGTATACGATGCGGCAAACTTCCCACTGAGAAATTTCTACCAGCCATTGTGATAGTTTTAATATTACTATCTTCAATGCGTAATGCGACTTCAGAGTCACGCTCTCCAAGCATACTTCTATCATTAATATTTGCACTACCAACGATTAAAATGCGATCATCAACACAGAGAAATTTGTCATGAATGTATATTTGATCATGAACAAATTTTTCTTCAAGAATACCATAGTTATGCAAACAAAAGAAATCAAGGTATTTTTTTATATCAACACCGGGACAAAGAGTCTTAAAACGCTCAATCATACTCGTGATTCCTTTAAATATTGTTTGACATTGATAATGTAATATAATCCTAGGCCTCATGGTGAAAGCTATATCACCCTGTGGATGCTGAGGAATAAGAACAATCGCTCGAAATGCTTCATTATTTCTAGCAGCTTTGACAATTCTTTCAAGTAATGTACTTGGAATAGAATTTAATGCAGTTTTTTCATTCCCACAATGTCCAATAAAGAATTGATTTTCAATATAAACGAAATGACTTGCATTAGTAATTGCAGTACACCATGCATTTTGTATACTTTTTTCAGTCACACTTGTGCCTATAGACCATGAACCTACACTTCGTAAAACTTGTACATGACATGTACCACTATTTGATGCAAAGTTAGCCACCGGTGGAGGAGTGTATTCAGTGCGTGTAGCTTCCATATCGGCGGGCTGTAAATTCGAATCATTAGATGGAGATAAAACAGAAACCGGTTGTGCAGATTTTGAAACTGAAGTATTGTCAATATTATTCGACACATGGCTACCGTCAAATGCTACAGCCACAGCTGTTGGAATCGCCTTTGGCATGTCATTCGTAGCTGAATTATTCCAAGTATTTGCTTGTGGTCCATTAACTTGAAAATAAAGGCGACTTGCATTTATGCATACTTCCATCGCAGCTGATGCTCGACACGCACGTAGAGTCAAAATATGTAGTTCGGGTGCATCAATAGTGGTACTTCTTCTGGCAGATTTTGTTTCTCTGATTACTGGATTAATCATATTCATAAATGAAACTTGTGTCAAATAAGACGAAACCCAGTCTGCGCTTACAGCAGCTATAGCTGGAGACATCTTAGTTTTCCATACAGATGCTAGCGTTCCATTTATTTCATCAATATGAGAGCTTGAATCCATTGCTGATTGGAAATCATCAACTGGTGTACCTGGATCAGCATTTCTGTTTGCAGTAACCATGTCTGCGTTGACATTCTTGCGCATGTCAGCTGAAGCTTGGCTGAGCATGGCATCCGTGAAGTGTCGTCTGAAGGTAAATACATTTGACACTTGGTCATAATCAATTTCTTGTTTTTGGGACTTTTCGTGTAGTAAACAATCTACATATCGATTTAATTGTGAATCACAAATATGAGATACATTGCGACCATCAACAGCTGCAACTACATCACCGATAAGTGGTGTCAAACCATCTTTAGCCAATTCTTGCGATAATTCACCTTGAGAATAAATTAATATACCTTGTTTTAACGTACTATTTATTGTAGGTTTCATCATACAAACTATACATGGAGAATCCCCTTTAATATAAAACGGTAGGAATCCAACAATATCCACTGAGTACTCAATATATGACAAAGTTTTTACCAATTCGGGGTTCAAGGGCAATTGTGACTCTAGTGGTGGCATTAAATATGGTGATATAGATCCCAAGTCTCTGCTACATGATGGACATTTACTCATTGTTTCAAATATACCAGAATGTTTACAGCGTGGACATATTCCCCAATTCGTATTTGATGTCATATAAACCATTTGCTCAGAGTCATAACTCGCTACAGACAATCTGTGATGTTGCCATCGTTCTACAAAATGAGCTGCTACATCTCTTGCTGCAACACCTGAAACACATGAGTGTACATCATGCCATCCAGTACGAGGATATCTATCTCTACACTCTGTTGGAAAACCTGTATGAGATGGAATAGTTGCCATGGAATCACTTGCGGAATCACCCTCCATTGCGTCGTCCAGTATCGAAGACACGTCGACTTGGGCTGTTTGCTGATCTTCTTCGTTCTTTTTTCCAGTTGCCATACGCATTGCCCATTCAAGTGTATCACTTGCCACATTTGCAATGTTTCGTTTGTCATCTAATTCTTTATTATTACCATAATGTAGTACAGGAACATGCATTTTCTCAGCAGGTTGTCGATAGTCTTTACCTGGATATTTTAAACCATACTTATCAACCATAGTGTGATCCTCATCATCCCATCGTCCAATAGCCATATCAATACCACCAACAAAGGCAATATTTCTATCCACACAACATAGCTTCTCATGATGCGACCACATTACAGCTGTAGAGCCTCCAACAAATTTATTAGGATGCCGTATAACTTGAATATTTGTTGGATGCAATTTTTCTAAATATGACATTGCAAGTGCACTATCATTACCTTGTCCTGAAAGTTCAACTTCTTTATACAATAATATATATATTTTAACGCCTTGCGCTGCTTTCATTGCCAGAATCTGATCCAGTCGCATTGGTGCAAGTGGTGGTCTCGTTAATAGTACTTTCGGACTGTTCTTCCACGAAGCTATAAATATTTCTTTTTTTGCACCAAGCATCGCAACTGCTGCAGCAGCAAAATAATCTTTTGAATATGTATATACTTGGCAATCAGATAATGGTCTCACAGGAAATGATGATTTGTGAGGCTGAACTGCGGTATCACTGAAATTTTTATAATAAGAGACAAGTTTCTCGAATATTGTATTAGTTTCATAACGATTGCGACCTTGAATGCGTAATAAACGAGTATCATTCATAATAGACACGTATCTTCTTGTGTGAACTAGCTTCAGACCTGCTTGTATATGAAATACGCCCTGCACTTTGGAACATGCCGGGTCGTCATACCACACGATTTGATTAGGGTAAAAGGCTACCCAACGCCATACACGGAATTTTACGAAATCACCTATTTTACGTGAATATCCTGTGTGATAACCACCACTTTCTTTTTTAACCCACATTTCTAAAGGTTTCTGACCTTGAGTGGGATTGAATGATATTTTAGACACATTCATCAATTGTCGTACCACCAGATTCAACCAGCAATTCTCTATATTTACTAAACTTTGAAGTACTTCAGTCATCATTTCACCGCGTGTTTTTAAGAATTGTGTGCCTGTTGATGGCCAACAATAGTTTCCATTTTTCATTTTATGTCTAAGTCTTCTCAATGTATCGATTTCATCCTTGCTTAAATGAGAACGAAGATACGGATCGAATTTAAGGCTATACAACAAAGATTCAAGATCTGTGAAACTCATTTCTGTTTTCCATGCATACCTTAAATAATTCACTTTAAATTTGAAAATGATACGAGGACTGCATGCTGTGATCAAAAAGCATGCCAAAAGTGATCTACCGAAGCAGCATGACCTTGGAGCTCTTTTCGATCCCTCAAACTCAATAAAAACTTTACGGTTGTCTAAAACATCATTGACTAAACATGCATTGAGTGCTTCAGAACTTGTAGACCCACCCATATCTCATAAACAAATTATGCGCGATTTCGCACTTCGCACCCTTGAGTCTAAATGAATGAAGGTTCCTAGCCTTTTACGCCGATATTCTCAGCTGAGAACTTTTCAAATGCAATATAAAGGATTCTATTATAAGATTATGAGGTGCGTAATCTTGGAATCTCATGAACTCTTGAGGTCCTGCTGCAAATCCATGTAAAGTACGACCCCACACCGTCCGTAAGTAGTAAGATCCCAACCCAACAAGTAGTAAACTTTGACGTTACTTTGCACAAGCCGTAAGCTAGGAGCATTTTATATGTGAACATTTTACTAAGTGGTGAGTGCTGATCTTTAGAGAAGGGAACAGGAGAGTGTGGTGAAGAATCTGAGGATGATGTCCTCTGATTCTGAAGTTACCATGTATGATTTGCTTTTAAAAAATGATATCACGGGAGTAGCGGCGCTTATCGCCAATGGTGGTGATATTAATGGCTATGCTGAGACGGACAGTTTGGAGACAGCTTTGCATACATGCGCTAGACTGGGTTTGGTTGAGTGCGCTACTCTCCTCTTAAATCAAGCAACCAAGATTCAAGTAGATATCCTTCTAGCATGGGATGCAAATTGCAAGACTCCGTTACGAGTAGCTGAAGACAACAACATGACGAATATATCTGCTCTTCTAAGAGCTTACCCTTTACAACGCCGAATGGGAGATAAGATGTATAAGCAACTATCAACATTCGAGCCACCGGATGTCAGTGGAAATGAATAAATCTATGTACAAATGTATTTTACGAAGAATTGGGTGACATGCATTCATCTTTCACTGTTGATTGGTGACTGAAACGTGTTTCGTAGGCTCTGGAGTGAGTAGGTAGTAGTATTTGTTCCAACACAAAAATTAATGATTTTTTTATAATTCTGATGAAATATTTTCTTATTCTTTTAATACAACAATACTTTACATTGATCTACATAAACGCACACATTATGGAACAACAAATTATTGAGCAATCCCTTACTGCAATCAATCACTAGTTTATAAACCAATATCAGCATCAAGCAAGGTATGCATGTCCGTCGCCTGTTCAGACGTCGCATAATTTGATATCATATCAGTAAATGCAAATGTTCCAATTTTTTGTTTTATTATATGAGCTATTCTCATGTTTGGTCTCCTACCATCAGAATTTTGTATTTGCATCATTTTAATAAACCATGTTTTCATATCTTCCTTATCATTGCGCAGTATTGCATCATATATCATTTCGCTATAAAACATATAATCTGGTTTTGAATACATTGTATTCCACATTTCTTCAATTATTACAGTTGTATCTATTGGATTATTATTTTCACCGATTAAATGACCATCCTTGTTGGCGCTGAGTGCACGTGCCAATCCAATAAGTAAATGTTTTTTTGTTGCTAATTGATATTTTACTTGATATTCTTCATAACATCTCCATGCACCAGCAGGATCATTTGCTACACCATGAGCTATCATAACATTTTGAAATGGAGCAATACTAAATATAGTACCTTTTTTTCTAATATCGTACGTTGTGGTGCCTTCTGAAGGTATCACATATATAGATTCAAGATATTTATTGAACCATAATTTTGTATTAATGATATCACCATCTTTAGCATACGCACGAGTATAATGCGAGTATGTCGCCTCATTCATAGACAATCCCATTTCTTGCAGCATGACCTCACCAGTAGTAACGACATCGTCAGCACTGTGTTGTTGGGATTCTGCATAGGCTTTTAAGATACTATTAATAATATTTAAATCAAATGTATAACCATATTTACGTCCTATATTGTAATATTCCATGCATTTATCTACATTATATTCACGAGAATACTTCAGTATAATAGGAACTATCGCACCTCTGGGTGGTCTCGCTTGACCAGGAAACCGCGACTGCCATGTTTCCTGAAACACATCTATCATCCTTTTGTACACTTTTTCTGCTTTACTTACGCCAGATATTGTATTACAATGTGCTATGATTAATGAAACGTATGTATATTCATTATACTTAATACCGTATTCATCCCGCATTCGATTAGCTATATCATAGGCTGCAGTTTCATTGCCCTTGTATGCATGATACCGCACAACTGCATTTAAACATTCTTCATTTGGTTTAAAATTACGTGTAGTAGCTGAAATTTCACTGCGATAATCTAACCATTGATAAGCACCTTCTAAATTATCTCGATCTAAATGACAAGTAACAATAGGGTACATAACAGAAGAATCTACTTTCATTTGCCTCTCATGAACTATAAATTGAAACCACGAAGATATAGCATCGTAATTACCAGCTTTACAAAAAATAGTAAGCATAATTTTCATTCGCGTTATATCTAATTTATCAAGTGTTGTATATTCATAGCAATTATTTAGTGGTGGTAGTAGTGATGATGAACTGCCCGTTGCCTTTCCCGCTTTCTTCGCAGAAACGGCTGTAGCAGCAACTGATGAATGAGTAACACGTAATTTCTGGAGTATTTTCGTCATATTATTGGATTTAATAATGAAGTCATCTTTAATTTCATTCTTTAATTTGAGGGATAGTTTAGTCGTCTTATTCCTATTTACTACTTTTGTAGTGTTATCCGTATTATAACTTCCTAATACAAGCGCATTCTTCCAATCCTTCTCAAATAATTCATCACACTTTCGTGAATTTATAATGTTATTTTCTAATGCAGGGCATTGATCTTCGATGTGCTCTTTTGATGCACAAATATGACATTCAGATGCACCACGAAACGCAACTTTTCCTTTTGGCTTAGTTGCTACACTATTGGGTGATTGTGATGGCTTCAATATTTTACTTGGTATCAATTGCTCCTTTTTCAATTTCTTGGCTGATTGCACATCATACCACCATTGTGCCCTCTTACTTTTACTATTGTACGTCGGTTTCCTCTCATAAACTTCATGAGCCTCCTTGCCTTGAGGTGAATCATCAATTGTTTTAGAGGTGAAGGAGCACAATGCCGGAAATCGCAGTTCCAGCGCGTTCAAATGAGGGAATCTAGAAGCCGCATGCATACGCAGACGCATGGCCTTTGCAATGGCCAACATCTTCAAGTAAAAGTGTGTGCTGGGTATATAAAAAGCTTCTGTAGGTTCCTCTTTCTTCTCTCTCCCCCGGCGTGTCTGTGAAGTCTGGGTCTCTGGGTCTCTTTCCACCTTTTATTGTCTAGTGTATGCACTCAGCACTTCAGATATGGTTGGCAATGCACCAGAGTATTTGTCCATCAAATCTGTGGTAAAGGCTGCCAGAACTGTGGGTGCGAAGTATCTTGATACCAAGGGTCGACTCTCGATCTGGAATGGCAAGATGCTGAGGTGTGAGCATGGTAGGAAGAGGTCCCAGTGCAAGGACTGTGGTGGATCAAGCATATGTGAGCATGGTAGACAGAGGTCGAGGTGCAAGGACTGTGGTGGACAAGGCATATGTGAGCACGGTAGGCAAAGGTCGCAGTGCAAGGACTGTGGTGGAGGACACATAGGTGAGCATGGTAGGCAGAGGTCGAGGTGCAAGGACTGTGGTGGATCAGGCATATGTGAGCATGGTAGGCAGAGGGCGAAGTGCAAGGAATGTGGTGGATC
>JACKZZ010014906.1_pt1 | contig 15253 bp, 4 predicted proteins | sample 8027871 | NCBI WGS metagenome assembly JACKZZ01 (sample SAMN15724774, study PRJNA655200) | protist metagenome | isolation source: fluorescence activated cell sorting (FACS) single amplified genomes of... | place: USA: West Boothbay Harbor, Gulf of Maine | collected 2000-07-19
TTAAAATAATAAATATTGTATTTATGCAAATTGTATAGAGAATTATGTATAAATATTTACGAGGGAAAAAGTTAGAACTTGGTGCATGCATTAATTTGAGTAAGATGAAAATATATGTATCACAGATTATATAAAATGCAATGGGATCGAGTTTATCTCGATGCATAAGAATATAAACCGCACATTCATCAGTAAAACACTCAATAATCAGAAACCTCTCCTCTCGCAAAGGCAACACAATATCACACTCAATATAGTACTTCAATCAAAATTGAAAGATCCAACAATTTACAGATATGCGCGCTAATTAACTTACAAGTTAAGTTGAACCTAGTTATGTTTAACCATAGAGTGTTTCTTCCAAACGAACTCAGTCCCTGTGGTACCCACTGGGTACGACGGTCGTCGTCAATGAATCATCTAAAATAAACTTCGAAATGACCCAATCCATATTCGTGTGCATGATTCTGAGACATCTACTACCTAGTGTCGATGTTGTGTGTGAATTATAAGGCAAGCCGCGATGAACGAGGAAGGAACACACAATGCACGTATGCCGTCTCTTCAAGTTCTTCATGACAAGCATTAACATGCACATTGCATAGACATTGATATTCATCTATCATATCGATCAGTAACTTCGCATTTTACAAATGTTATGACAAGCTCGTTATTTTCGAGTTTATTATAGAGTAGTAGAACCAATCCTTTCCCAAATCAAAAGCCCCAGCCGGAGATTGGACACGGATATTTATCAGTCAAGAACATGCATTGTGTTCTGAGTGCACTTTAATAAGTTTAAATACTCCTATTGTAATCTTGACATCAAGTAATGGTCAATAACCAGAACATTCATCAAGCTAGTATGGTGAATTACCTACAGGCATGAACCAAGGTTGCGCTCTATTTGAGAAGGTGCATTATTCACAGCACGAAAACAACAAATATTATAATAATAGAAGAAATCACACGACACTAAGACATTGTACGTAGTTCCGTGTATAAAGTAGTTTTTGTTCTTATAGGTATGTAACTCAAGATCGAATGCCATATGGAATATTGAAGCATCAGTGCTCGTTTTCATATGTCATACATCGAAGCATCAAGTGTTCGTATCCTAAGTGCTTTTCTTTGAAGAGTAATTGAGTAAGTGAGTGAATGAGTGAATGAGTGAATGAATGACTGTTTGTTTCGAATTAGGGTGTACGTGTGTGTAATTCATAAGAGCAGTAGGAAGTAGGAATATTATAAAAACAGCATATTCCTCTCGATCTGCCCACTTCCTATTCACAAAATATGACAAATCGACTCGAACACACTGTATGAAGTCATATAACACGGCCGCAGTACCACTGCTGCTCCGCTAGCTCTAAGAAACTATTTCCGTATTCCGTATTGTCGCCACTTGCATGACCCTGGAATATCTCGTTCAATGGTGTTACAGGTAGCGATAAATGTATCCCTATTGTACCTTTGGCATAAAGTAATGGACAATTACCTGAATAATCATCAAGCTAGTATTGTGAATTATCTTGCATGAACTCAAGGTGGCTTCGTGTTTGTGAAGATATCATTCTATATGACAAAAAGAATTTCTATAAAGAGCTCATGGGACACAAATAGTGTAGATTGTGTCCAATTACTTGTCACTCAGTAGATATGGTTTCAATATGTAAATGCTAGCAATGAAGGGTATGTAGAATTTTCAATTGAAGGAACTGAAATCAAGTAGACTGTCTACGAGCAAACGATGACGGCGCTGGATATTATATATTTTGCAATTGTAATGGTATTCTATAATTTTAATATGGTACAATATAAACCTGTATATTTTTATGTTATTCTAAAGATATTCATTGTCACCTTTGAAATTCTCATTATTTGCACTATATACATCATAATCTACAGTAATAGATGTACGGTTTGAACTATGAGAAATATTTTGTGGTATATTCAACTTACTTAATTTGCTCTTCTTTGAATATTTTTGACTTTTGGGACGTTTTTCAAGAGCTTCTATCTTAGAAGATTTTCCTATAACATTTAGCATAGGATTTGCTGTTTCTGTATTACTCTCATCGTCGTTGTCACACTCAACATTTGATTCCGATATTCTTTGTATCGACTGTTCCAATACAGATTCATGTGAATTTCCCGATCTTTTGTGTTTTGATCGTGGTGGTGGTGGTGGCGGTTTTTCCATAAGTGAACTAAAAAATGTACTAGCTCTTCTTACTGCACGAGATATGCCATTTTTATTTGTTTCCAATGAACTTTTATTTGGTAAATTATTAGAAATATTCATCACTATTGCATGTTCTTTTCTTTCAATTTCCAATGCCAGTCTTTCTTCTTCTAATTTTTTACGTGCTTTTATAATAGTATCTAATATATTTTCTGCAATATCAATATGAATTTCATTTTTTGTATTATTATCATCAGTCTCTTCAATATTTTTATCTTTAGTAATACGTTGTTTTACATTGACTAAAGAAAATTCAATACCAGTAAATTTTTCATATTCATCTAAATCACCATTTTCTAATGCTTGATGTTTTAATTCTAATAAATTTTCTTCTTCGCATATTTCTTCTAGTACAGCTAAACCGGATATTTTTAATAAATATTCTACCGCACTTAAAATAAATACCGTAGAACTAAAAAATATAGATATATATGAAAATGTATCACCATCACGATTACCACCTCTATATCTTAATTCAATAATATATGATGCTTGTGCAAGAAGTTTAATACAAGCATGTGATATGTTATATAATTGAATTACACGGAAACCAAATAAATGAGGGTAACCATTACTACCATGTACAAAATGATTATTTAAAAACGGTAAAAATTGTAAATATGTCACACTGATAATAAAAGCAAGAACACATAAATTGAGATATATTTTTTGTTCTTTTAATAAGTGTTCATTATCTAATAATTGTGACCAGTCATCACCATGTTTCCAACTTTTAAAACTTTGTGGACCCCATATACATAAAAATATATATGTTGTGGGTACAATATTCGTTACACGTGATAAAATAATTACAATTGCTTGTTTATAATATTCACGATGTTGTAATAATACTTGTAACATAAAAATTTCAGATAAAAAATCAGCAGCTTCAAGACCAAATCCAGCTATTGTCGTTAATATAGGAAAGTAATATGTTTTTTTTGATTTCTTACGAATATTAAAATTAACAGCAATACCAAAACTTGCTATTAATCCAGCAAATGATAAGATAATAAAAATAGATGAACCAAGGCCAAGATCATCAATAGAAAAAATAGAATTATCGCTATCTAAACTATCTATAGTTCTATTACTAGGTAAAGTAGGCATAAATGTTGGTGAAATAGTTGGTTGTGCTTCTTGTGTAATAAATAATGAAAATGAGCCAAATGCATTATTAGCATCAGTGGCACCACATGGACCACTATTTTCAATAATTGTAGAATTTATTGTTATTTCAGCACTACCACCTTTAATAGTACTAATACCACCATTATCAAGTTGCATAGGCCAATTATTAAAACATTGCATAGGAGTAATAGTACACTGTTTAAAAGTACATTTACCAGCATAAATTCTATTCACAAAAACGCTTATCACAAAATTTTTAGACATACACGAAGAAACAATATCAGCATTTAACATTAATACACCATTTGTTCCTAATTTAGTAAAAGTTTTTGATACTGTAAATTTAGACTTATTATCAAGATTTGTAATTGTTTTTAATTGACCAGACCACTCAATTTTTTTAGAAGGAGGTAAATATAATGTTGGTGTTGATGTCGGCAATGAAGTTGGTTTGCCTATACACTCTGTTGAACCAATGTCAGAATATTCCGTAAAAGAACACAATAAACAATTATCTAGACTATTTGATGCAATCAACGTTGAATATGTATTACTAGGGCAATTAATACAGTCACCATCACCTGATGTTGATTTATATGTTCCTGCTTCACAAGGTAAACACTCCGTAACACTACTTTTATAACCTAACTGACATAAATCACAAACAGGGACTGCTCCATTTTCTATGAGAGAACTTGAACCAGGAGAAATATTCGTTTTACCTATGGGACAAAGTTCACAATCATCTGATGAAGTAGCACCACTTAAATTCTGGTCCATCCATTTTCCAGGTGAACAATTTATACATGCACTTAAACCAATATTTCCAGCATATTTTCCAGATGGACATAAAGCACAAGTATCTTCAGAATTCGAATTAATATTAGCAGAAGCACGTCCAACAGGACATCCTATACAAACAGCAGCACCTTGATTTGACCATGTACCTGCAGTACATGATTTGCAAAATGTTAATTCAGTTGCTCCTGAATCATTTAAATACGAACCACCAGGACATTGTATGCATTCTGAGTTACCACCAGTTGCATATTTACCAGGAGTACATTCGGTACATGTATCAGATGTCGCACCAATGGTATTACTTGCCTTCCCAGCAGGGCATGCATTGCATGTTGAAGATGATGACACAGTATTATATTTACCAACAGGACATGGTGTACAAATACTAACACTTTCTATACTACTTCCAGGTGAATATGTTCCAGTTTGACATAGTGTACACGATGTGGCACCTTCTGAATTAGCATCTGATCCTGGTAAACAAAATTGACAATTTGTTTTTGCACCAGGTGATGAAGAACTTTTACCTTTTGGACAAAGTGTACAAACAGATGCACCGTTAGTTGAATCAACTGAAAATTTGCCAGCATCGCATGTATCGCATACTATGGAACCTACTGAAGCTGCATATTTTCCAGCTTCACAGCTTTGACAATACTCTTGTTGATCATTTGCAGAAAATTTTCCTGAACTACAAACTAAGCATGAAGAAGATCCAGCAACTGCATATGATCCTGCTGAACAATTATCGCATAAAATAGCACCAACAGCAGAATACCTACCTGCACTACATGTTTCACACTCAGCTTGTTGAGGATTAGAAGCAAAACTGCCAGCTGGGCAATTAATACATGAAGATGCTCCAGATGTCGGAGAATATTTTCCAGAAGTGCAAGGTATACAATCAGAATCTTGAGAAAACTTACCTGATGGACAATTTCCACATACTGACTCACCAATTCCTGAAAATTGACCAGATGGACATTCTAAGCATGCTGTTGCACCAGTAATGGCAGAGTATTTACCAGATTCACAATTTGAACATATTGCTGATTCTGGAGCCAAAGAATACTTCCCAGGTACACACAGTGTGCATTCAATAGCTCCACTAGATGAAGCTTTGCCAGCATCACATATATTACATGTTGTTGCCCCTGTAATAGTACTATATCGACCTGCAACACATGAAGCACATGATGAAGATGTAGAAATATCACTATAACGCCCGGATACACATATGGAACATTCAGTTGCTCCGCTAGATGCAGCTGTACCAGCATTACATACATGACATGTTGTTGCACCACTAACTGCTGAATATGTACCTGAAGCGCACAAATTACACGCAGACGATAAGGAAATGTCACTATATCGACCAGGAATACACGATGAACATTCGGTTGCACTAGGTAATGAATATCCACCAACTTGACAAAGACTACAACTAGAAGAATCTGTTAAAGCTGAATATTTTCCTTGTTCACAATTAGTACATACACTTTTTCCTATACTCGAATAAGTTCCCGCAGAACAACTAGCACAGGTAGACTGTTCGATATACGAAGAAACTTTCCCTGCACTACAATTTATACAACTTGATGAATTACTTAGTGAATAAGTACCTGTTGGACATGACATGCAATTACCTGCTCCTGTTTCACTATATTTACCAGCTATACAATCAATACAGGTAGATTGATCAGAATTAGCATATTTTCCACCAGTACAACTAACACATGCTGAAGAACCACTAAGCGATACTTGACCATTTGGACATGGAGAACATGAAGTTGAAACTGCAGTTGAAGAATATGTACCAGGATTACAAGTGGAGCAAGCTGATAATTGGCTAGAACTTGAATATTTACCTGCAACGCAATTACCGCAAGAAGTTGCACCTGCTATAGAATATCTACCAGGACCACATGATATACACGTACTTGAACCTGCATTAGATGCCTTACCAGAAGGACAATTAATACAAGTAGTTGATTGAGTACTTAATTCAGAGTATTTACCAGCATCACAAACAGAACAAAAAATAGAGCCGATTGTATTTGAATACTTCCCTGATGGACATGATTGACAACTAGAAGCTGCTAATTCCCCAGAAAACAATCCAATAGAACAAGAAGTACATGAGGAAAGTCCCTGTGTGGCTGAGTATGTGCCAGGATTACAATTACTGCATCCACTGGAAGCACTTGTAGCAGAAATCTTTCCTGCAACACATAGTGTACAAGTTGTAGCAGCTGTTGCACTGAACTGTCCAGCAGAACATAATGCACAAGAAGTACTTTGAGGATTTCCACTATATTTACCAGAAGGACACACCGTACAGGTTGATGATGCAGAGCTTGAATATTTACCAGATGGACAGATGGTGCATACATCGGGTGATGTCGCGGCAGATACAGCCGAGTACTTCCCTGCAATGCAATTGGTACAATCACCAACTCCAATATTCTCTTTGTATGTACCAACCGCACACGCAATGCATGATGAAGTGCCATAACCTGTAGCACAAGTTGGGCAACCACTACTGGATGCAATTGCTGATATACCTGTGGCAGTATTCGTTTTACCCGTGGGGCACGAATTACAGCTACTTTCTGAAGTTGCCGCAGTTACTGACGAAAGCATCCATTTTCCAACCGAACAATCTATGCATGCTGACATAGTGGTACTTTGCGAAGCACTGTTGTATTTTCCTGATAAGCACGATGTACATGTTTCTGTACCAGAATTTGCGGAGTATTTACCTTGAGCACATGGACAACAATCTGTCACTGTGTCACCTTTTCCAGCATCACAATTATTAACTGTACAGGTATTATCATTAAACAATCCTGGTTCACATTGCTTTTTACACCCGCCACCTACAATTAATTCAAAACGTGCACTCAATATAAAAGCGACAACAACAAGTGAAAATGCGCGATTAAAAAACATCATACAGTATGACTGAATGCGCCGAATCTCCTCGTAGGAATAAAGAGTTTACCAAACTGCTTACACACTAACACTGATATATATTTTATGATTTGGCACAGTAAGGTTGCCCAGCGAAAAAAAGCCGGGTTATCACGCTACCAATTTTTCTAATCACTGGCTACAATTTTCCTGCCTGGATTCAACTTTTAAATAGGGTGTAAAAACAACACTTCTCCTCGTCTTCTATGAATAGAAGAGCGTGCAGACATTCCTAATTTATCGTGGTATGTAGTTTGAGAACATGAATATTCAACCTTTGTATCAAATTGACAATATCATATGTGTTATTATAATTGGATGTTTATCAATGTATCTTTGCATGTTACTATATCCCGTCATATTCAACTTTGCGATGTTATTCTTTAAGAAATATGGCAGAATGCATCGATTTTTTGGGTTGTTGTTACTCATCCAACTCTTTATCGGTGTGATTGTATTTATTTATGAGAACTACCAAGCGGTATCTTTGAATAATATATATCCCAACATTTATTTCAAATATGATATAACTTTAGGAACCATGGGTATCATAGTTGCACAATCAGCTGTATACGATTTTTCTCTTGGTCATAATGTAAAAAATCGTGCATCTGGAGTACTTGATCAAGATACCGTAGTAACAACAAGTGAAATGCAAGAGCATGTATATTATCAAGTTCTTAACCTTGTACAGATATGTTATTTGCATTTTATTGACTCTAATTGGAGTTTTTTTAATCGTTCATTTGCATTGTTTGCAGTGACAGCGGTATGGTTGGTGAGATCACACTTTCCAGTCAATAAATTTTCGGATAACTACACAAAAGGGCAATCATCATTTTCATTGATAAGTATTATGTATCGGACAAAGAAGTATCAGTACGTTTTTTACAAACATTTTCTTTTGCATGGACTAAACGCGTATCAAGCTTTTCGAAATGATGAGAGAGGTAAAATTGTTCTACAATCATATTTTCGGATTTATTGGTTGTGTTTGAATATGAGTTACGTATTTGAATTTTTTCTTCAAAGTTTAGTGCGTGGTCGTTTTCTGAAACAAAGTAAAATGTTAATAATGCAACAAATTCTCATGATAGCGAGTACATTAGCTGCAATTATTGTTGTTCGAAATGATGTAAATTTTGCGATTGCTATATTTTCACTAATCTTAAATTTTATTAATAGGAGCATGGGTGATACTGTAAATTTATTTATTGCTGTGAGTGTGTGGATGATAGTGTTCATGGATTCGTGAATGGAATGTGATTTCATGTTTTGACTTTAAAGTAATTGATATGAACAAACGCATTTAAAGCCGACACCCTCTAATATCTTTTCCTAACCTTGAACTATCTTCCTATTTGTCAAAGATTTGTCGCTTTTCTAAAAGTCATCTAATCTCAACAACCCCCATATTGTAGACAAATTCAGTCTTTCAAGTATCCCCTTCTAAATGTTATCTGAAGATGTTTTATACAATAATTTTATTTAATATTACTTGCATTATTGTCCTTGTTCCTTGTGAACATTGAGCTTAATCATATCATCAATACGGAGAATAGATACAGCTGCTTCAACAGCAAATCTAAGACTTTTAATTTTAGAGATGGCAGGTTCAACAACACCATGAGCTAAATTATCACGAATTTTACCTTCGTATAAATCAAGTCCCATGAATTTTTGATTTTCTTCACCTGTAATAGTTTGTGCATTGTTATGATGGACACGAAGACGTGCAACTAATTCAGTAGCATCGTGTGCAGCATTAACAGTAAGCGTTCTAGGAATAACAAGAAGGGCTTCAGCAAATTGTGCTACAGCTAATTGTTCCCGTGTTGTAATAGTTGTCGCTACTTTTTCAAGATGAATTGATAATGCAGCTTCAACAGCACCACCACCAGCAACTAATGAGTTTGATTCAACAATGCGTTTGATAACGCATAATGAGTCATGCAAAGCACGATCCATTTCATCTAACATGAATTCATTAGCACCACGTAATACTACTGTACAAGCGGAACCAACCTTCGTACCACGAAAGTATAATAATGTTGAATCACCGACACGTTCTTCAGAAACCTCTTCGCACTCGCCTAAATTAGCTGCGTCAAATGCTTCATTGCCCTCCATATCGGCCATAGTAGCGACAATATCACCACCACATGCTTTAGCAATACGTTTCATGTCTTCCTTTTTCACTCTACGTACAGCGATCGCACCTGCTTCAACGAAATATTTAAGACATAAATCATCAATACCTTTTGTTGTAAGAACTACTTTAGCACCAGTATCAAGAATTGCCTTAATCTTTTCTTTAGTTATGTCCATTTCTCTTTGACGAATTTCTTCAACTTGTTTTGTATCAGTGACAACAACTTGAACACCCATTTGTAATTTATGTTTCTGTAAGTTAAAATCTAAAAGTGCAACTTTAACTCCACCACCTTTAATTTCTGTAGGCATTGCAGCTGAAGCACGTGTACAATTTAAAGCAAAACCATCAACAAGTTCAGAATCTAAAGAACTACCACCATGGCTTTTAAGAATATGAATATTTCCAATAGGTAATTTACTTTTAGTACCTTCCTTGTTATCGATTTTCACTTTCATAGATGCGTTAACAGCAAGTCTTGAGAAGAATTCAGCATCTGAACCAAGAATCTTTGAAGACATACTTGTTTTAGCTGAAAAAAACATTATATTTTTTAGTAGAAAAAGACATAAAAGAAATGAAAAAATGGAAAAGACATAAAAGAAATAAAAAAATGGTTAGCGAATCTCCCATGGCATGAACCCATAAAGAATACACATAAATACAAAAAATGTTAAATAGCAATTTAAGGAGTAAAAAAAATAAAAAGTAATTAGCTTACCAGCATTCATAAGATTGGCGTTGCCCAGAGTATCACCTTGCACAATGAGATTCTGTTTAATGTATTTGACAGCTTCTTTCACAGCAATTCGATAACCAGCCATAACAACAGTAGGATGAATACCATCTGCTACTAAAACATTAGCTCTTTTCAATAATTCAGCAGCAACAATAACAACAGATGTTGTACCATCACCAACTTCAGCATCCTGAAGTTGTGCCAATTCAACAAGAACTTTAGCTGCAGGATGTTCAATATCTAACTGTGCTAAGATTGTTGCACCATCATTGGTAATTGTTACATCACCAATCTCATCGACAAGCATTTTATCAAGACCAACAGGTCCCAGACTTGTTTTAACAATATTGGCAATTGCGACCGCAGCAGTCACATTAGCATTCCTCACATCCATACCAGAGGAACGATCTCCATCTAATAACATACCAGCTCCACTCATGATGATTTTTTTCTTGCAATTGATAAACTGCAAAGGTGGTGCGAATGAGCTTCTTTGAATCGAACAAGTTTGGAAATTTCGTATGTTCGTCGTAAATTCTTCCCCGGCGGAGGACCGCCCGTACGTCTAAACTGTGTGCTCCTGAACACACCAAAGAATACCTTGAGTGGTCTCTGAGACCCATTTATTAGTCATATGAGTTTTTAATTTATTGATAAACTTTTGAAGCGTTGATGGAGCAGCGATCAGTTGAAGGTGAAAATGCCCTCAATGTTGCTGCTGTAGCACTTGCACCAGACAATGATGGAAATCCTATTAATGATAGCATAGTAGATGAAGATGGTAAAAATAAACTTGACTTGAATAGTTTAGAAGGTATTGCCGCAGCATTAGAAGTTAGCACTCATAATGTATTTGCGTTTTCTGAGGCTGTTATACCATTTGCATTTGATCCAGTAGAAAATGAGAGTCATAGCAATCATAATAGTTTGGAAGATGATGATGAAGATGAAGATGGTGGCGATGATACACAGGTTTCCGAAATGCAAAAGGAGAATGCAGAAATATTGAAAAAGATGTCAATGTTAATGAAGAACATGAATAAGAAGCCGGTTATACAAGAACAAACGAGAATCCAAAGGCAACCGATGAATTCTGTCAAAGTAGAGAAACTAAAACGTGAGGATTATGGCTTGGATGTTTCAAAAATGAAAAGTTGGCAGGAGGAGCGTAAAGAAAAGCTCATGGAGGAAGAGGAGCATCGTCAAGAAATTGCTGTTGCTCGTGTCCGTGGATTTCTAGATGCGATAAGAATGTTAACACGTTTACAATGTTGGTGGCGTATGATGCACTTTAAAATGGAATTTAAAGCATTTAGAAATGCTCGTTTAGAAATAAAAGGCAAATTTTATAATGCATGGAAGCAACATTGGAAGGCTGAGCATATGTTTTTATATCAAAGAATAGGAAAAATTTTTGAAGCCTGGGCTGCAGAAGTTCAAAACTCTAAAACTTTAAAAGAAATAGTCAAAAGCTTTTATGCACTGTGTGTAAAAAGGTTAAGATTGACACCGCAAGCTGTCATGGCATATTTTGCTCCTCAAGGTGAATACTCTGCAGCGATGTCAGATATGGATAAAATGAAAATTCGTCGTCTTATTTTAAGCAAATTATTTCAAGGCTGGCGCTCAGAGGTGCGCGAGTTGAGAGGTATGAGATTCAAAGCAACTCAAATTTTAGCTCGAACAATGCGCAGATCGAAAGGTCCTATGTGGGTCAAAGAGGGTGTACTTGTAACTTTTCATATTTGGCGTCGTTATACTGCAGTTCGCAGTGCATATAGAAAAGACGAGCCAGATCCACAATTTAAGAATCCACATTTACCCCAATGGTCTAAATTATTGTCAACGATCACATTAAATCGTATTCATAGAAAGAGAGCACAGGAGAAAGGCGAAAAACTACTGTTTGTTCGTTCATTTCGTTCGTGGAGATTTATTATGACTATTGACAAATCCAAGTTACTAACACCAATGCAAATAGCTATCAATCATTGGAATGCGAAGATTTGGGTTAAAGTGTTCGGCGGTTGGTCTGGTATTATAAAAGAACGCGGTGAAATGATTCGTCTACGTGATAAATGCTTTGCTTCTTGGAAGAAGTGGTCACCACGAAAGCGTCGTCTTCGCATCTTAAAGCGCGATACAAGAGCTTGGTTAAGTAAACGTAAGATACATACAGTATTTTCTGAGATGACACGTCAATGTTTTGATGTAATTGGGAGGCGTGCCGCAGTTTTAAGAATTTTAAGAGGAAATGTAAATGATAGAAAAGTCATGGTTTGTGCTTATGGACTCATGAATCTAAATTCACATGTTATTATGCTTGATTGTTGGCGACGTTGGACACTTTGGTGGAAAAATCGATGTAGATGGAAATCATCACTTTGGCATTATAGATATCTATGGTTCACACATAGACAAAAAGCAATATTTCAAGCTTGGAAAGACTTCGTTCAAATTGGGCGTCCAGGCACAAGCTTTAGACCTGGTACCAGCTTACATGATATACCAAGGAACGAGTCTATTAATTTATTTGATGGACTAACCGATGATAATAGTTCTAGACCTGAAACATCCGTACTTGTTCCACCTAAAACTGCTGCAAGAGAATGGAGTGGTGTTCCACAACCTCCATTATTACCTAATATTATGATGATAGCATCTGCAAATTTTGTTGATGGTCAAAATGATCGGTCAGTATCACTTGATCGTGATGCATTTCACTTTTTCTGTCGTGCTATCTGTCTATATTCTACACATAGACGATATCACCGGGATCTATTGTTGGAACCTTACATTGAAGCTCAAGCAGAAGCAAGACTTGCTGAAGAGGCTAAATTTGAAAGGAGGAGAAATGGTGATGATAGTTCCGACGAAGAAGTTTCTGATGAAGAAGGCAGTGTTGTTGAAGACAATAATGATGAAGATGGTGATGGTGAAGAGAAGGCTTTCAAAGAGTATAAAAAGAAACAGGAAGAAAAGAAAAATTTTACGATGGATGTTTCAGATTCCCTTTCAAATATTGTCAAATTAAGGCAAATGCGTGATGAAGAAGATATTCTTGAAACGAAAGAAGCTGATGATGAGAGTGTTGCAAAAACAGAAGGTGATGCTAGCGTTGAAGACGGTAGTATATCAGCACGTATGTCTCACGATCAAAAAAAGGAATTCGAAGAAGCAAAACGCGAGTATGTACTACAGCAGAAGCTTCAACGAGGGCTCGACGTTCTCGATATGCGTGTAGTTGCCTTAGCAATTGAAGAGGGTGCAGAAATTACTCCAGAGCATATTCGCCAAGCATGTAAATTCTTTGGTGATTCGCATATGCCTTTGCTGACTATGTTACTAGCTGTTGGTACAGAATATATTGCTCAGCGTATTGTTTCTAGTGATAAGAATAAAGAAGTAATGGCTTGTAGTAATCCACTTAATGCTGTGTTGCTGAGTTCACATATAGATCGATGGGAGAACAAGTTTCTTACGCGTAGAGAAGTTACTGAAGTCACAAATGATACTCCAATTTCAAATGTTAGTGGAAGTGATTATCAAGCAACAATATTATTCCGTGTTGTGGTCCTCATGACGATTGAACGTACCGAGCATCGTATGCGCGAGCGCTGTGTTCTTTTACCCGAAAATCGCACGGTCGAAGAAGAAGTAAAAGAATCTATTAAACGGAAAAAATTGGAAAGGCTTATGCAAATTCGAAAATCTTTGGTGAGTATTTCTTTACCAGGTTCAAATGATAATGTTACATCTTCACACGCTGCTCCTTTGACAGGAATGAGTGAACAAAATGATAGCAGCATTATCGAAGCAAAAAATGGTTTACTTGCTACAGATGAATTTCCTGAAGGGATTACAGCTTGGGATATTTCTGATGATGCAAAGTTGTTACCGCCTTTGACTAATTCCCTCCATATTGATACTGATATTACTTTGAATAAAACTGGCCCTAACATTTTACCCGTACTTAATATTCCGTTTAGTGAATATATGCCGGTTCCGCCAATAGTTGGTGAGGCTACGCCACAATTACAACTTGACACTGAATGGACAAAATCTCTAGATATATATTCACTTTTGACTGAGTTCACTCTTATGACGAAGAGATTGTCAACAGAGGCAAAAGCGCTTCGTGAACCATTGCTATTACGTGACAAAAAGTTGTTAGAAGTTGCGTTCATAGCGCAAGCACGCAAAGATTATCTTGATTTAAGACATCGGTGTATGACTGAAGTACAACTGAAAAAGATAGAAACCGACAAAGCTAAAGTTGCAAAGAAAGAAAAGGAGAAAGCACTAAAGAGGGCGAAAAAGATTGAAACTGCGTTGCGAAAAGAACTCCTTGAAGAGCAAAAACGAGAAGAACTAGAAAGACAGCGACAAGCTGAACTAGAACAATTGGCTAACTCTAGTCAAGAAAGTTTAGATGAAGATTCTTTGGTTATGGATCAATCTATGGATAGTCCAGGGAAAAAATCAAAGAAAAAGGCTAAGAAGGCTAAGAAAGGAATGAAGAGTAAAAAAGCGAAAAAGGGGAAAAAAGGAAAGAAAGGCAGGAAAGGAAGTGCTGAAGATAATGTCGAAGCTGATGAAGAGCCAGCAGATGAAGACTCCGAGCAGCTGCAAATTTATGATCCTTTAGATTTTCATTCTGGCTATGTTGAAACACTTTTATGTGATCCTGTGGAGCTTATAGATCAAAATAAAGAAGCTGATTTTCAGTTGCGTTGTTCGCGTGACTTCACGTGTATCATTGAGACATATCGCGCTCGGGCAAAGCATTCCGATAAATATTCAATCATTTCTCATGCTGCTCGTGTTTGTAAAAAAGCAGTAAATGTCCCTCGTCGAGTATTCAAAATGATGAAAAATGATGGTTTATTTGATCATGGTAGCTATACAGCTCAGAATGAGGCGGATATGTTGGCTTCATGGATTATTAAAATGGCGTTTGCAACCCCTCAGTTCCTTGATACTGCAGTTTGGTCTTGGTTACCATCCGATTGGTGGGACATGCCTTCTATTCAAAGAAGAACAAAGCAAGAGTTGGTTGTAGTAACTTCTGCGAAAGATTTAATTACCCGTAAAATGGAAAATGACGTTTTTATTAAAGAAGATATTCATGAGAATCGTTTAGATTTGCAGGATTATTTGAAAGAAGTAAGAACAGGTATACTTCGAATAAGTGAGAAACGCCGTGAAAAGT
>JACKZZ010005267.1_pt1 | contig 15244 bp, 20 predicted proteins | sample 8027871 | NCBI WGS metagenome assembly JACKZZ01 (sample SAMN15724774, study PRJNA655200) | protist metagenome | isolation source: fluorescence activated cell sorting (FACS) single amplified genomes of... | place: USA: West Boothbay Harbor, Gulf of Maine | collected 2000-07-19
GAGCGGCCGCGACGCTGTTATCCGAGCTGATTAGCAGTAGTAATTAGGATCCCGGTGATGAAGCGTCTCGTTGGAGACAGGTCCAAGGGATTTTTTCTTCTCTCCCACCCTCCCACGCCTGGGGGTATTACTACAAACACCTCTATCTAGACCTCCTACATAGGCAGAGGCGGTTGGCAGCTCCGTTATCTAGACATGCTCCTATCCGAGTGCCCCGCCCGATCTGAGGCGTGCGAGCACCGGGTGGTGGCACAGGAGAGCCCCCCGCCTCGGAGGAACAAGGGGGGAGAGGAGAGAGATCCATGGACAGACGCGTTTTCCACGAGGCGGCGGCGAAAGGCGCCGAGCCGAGTGTATGCCTTTCCCTGCGTCAAAGTCTGAGGGACATGGATGTGAATCATAAAGGAGCACCAGCAAGAAATTATTCAGACCACATACCAGGTCTGAACTCTAATTAGTCCAGGAATTGGACTAAATTTTATTCAGTCCACAGAAGTGTCCGAATTTGAGAGAGAGTCTGAATTTCATTCAGACTAAGGAGATGGCTGAACTTCATTCAGTCCACAAATGATTCATGAAGATTCGACTGGTGAGATCTATTTTACAAAAGCCTGTTGCGCGTTAGTGACGCCTTTTGTGTGCGACAGTGTCGAGCTAGAGTGATAATATATATGACCAGTTCTGCGTATACCAAACGTATTCAAATGTGATGCGTGTGGAGATGCTTCAGATCCAAGGTGTTGCGAATTGATTTGATTTTCGCGCTTTTTGTTGCGAATTGATTGACTTGATCTGCATCGATTTTCGCGATTTGCGTCGGCGTTTGTGCGAGTCAATCTATTCTGTTGGAAAGTGCGTTGGTGAAATTATACCGGTTGCGTCAGAATCTTTGTCGGTTTATGTATGTGCGCAGTTTGGTAACAGAGGTAGTATACATCCAAGCACGCACATTGTGAATATAGAGCGGGTCAATTGTTGGGATCTGTTGGGTGCGTTCGCTTCTGATTCTCTATGAGAGCGATATACTACGGGATATATTCTCTATGAGAGCTATATTTGGGCGCTTCTCAATTTTGTGTGTCAATAAAATTCAGGAGAAAAAAGTAGAAACGCACGCCGTTAGTTGTCATTAGTTTTGGAGCATAAAAATTGTGCGGTCGAATTGAGTTCGAGTTAGATCTGAGAAGTTCAAGTGAATCGAAAACACATATCAAACAATGTCGGAGGCCGAGGAATATGATGGCGCATTCTCGGCGGTGGATCTGGTAGAAGCACCTGTGGCCGGAGACGAGACAGCGGAATCTGTGACCGGAACAGAGACGAAAAAGAAAGCCAAAAAGAAAACCAGCACCAAGACAGCTAAGATCCCGACCGCCAAGAATGTAGACGTGACCCTCTTGACGTCTATGGCTGGGTCCCCATCTCATGGGGCTGGCTCGTCTAAAATGGGTGTGGTTGGGTCGCCACTGGGTGTCGGTGGCTCTTCGGACATGGGTCTGTTTGCGCTGGCTGCTCCTGCGGAAGGTTCTGCTCATGACGGTGCTCTGGTGGGTTTTCAGAATAACATCGATGGCGCGCCACTTGTGAAGGAACTGCAGATGGGGACTCTTGCAGTCAATACTCTGAAATCGCAGGGGCCTCAGATGCTTGGTGGGAAGGTGGCGAAATGGGTGGCGGTGCCAAACGGAAAGTTCGTGAAGAAGAGGGATGGTGGTTTTTCGTGGAGAGAGCGTCTGACATTGTACGACTTGCATGGCTACAGCACCTGTCCGCTGGCCGAGGACGTAAGAGTCGCGGCGCTGGTTCAGAGAGGCTCTGTGCTGCATAAGGCGATCTGTCGATGGCAGAAGAAGCAAGACTCTGAGCAGCCTTCCCGTCTGGAACCTATCCGGTGCGTCTGTTTTATCTTTCTAGCGGATTTCTGGTCGATAATGTCCAGTGTGTGTCTGAGTTGGTGGGTCGGTTCTGGTTCGTGTGATTGTCTAGAATGATTATAATAGAAATTCCACAGCGACCAGTGTCTGAGGGTTGATTATGCTGTCAAGGACTTCTGTGAAATTGTGCCGGGAACTGCTGAGAGCGATACACTCGGCGACGCCGCGCAATTCGATAGGGTCTGTGGAAAAGACCAGCGAATCGCAACAGCGGCAGAGCTCGGGGACACTCGCAGACGGATCCAGGTCTGTAAGGGAGGACTCCAAGTCGGCAAAGTGTGGGCCTTTTTTGAAATATTTTGGCTCATCTTCGTAGTGCTGTCGGCGGAGTAATTGACTGACGACGTGGATTCTTTCCGTGTGCTGAATAAAGTTTAGAGGTCTCTCTGGTTTTAAAAAGAATTGCCCATCTGTGCCCATCTGTGGTCTGAATAAAATTCAGACCTCTCCGCGGTCTGAATAAAATTTACGCCTCTACGCAGGCTGAATAAAATCCAGCCTCTTTCCTGATCTGAATGAGCTCCAGGCTCTCTCTCTTTGTAGTCTGAAAAAAGTTGAGTCTTCCTATGTCACAGGTTGTCACTATCGTAAACGCAACTGAGAACACGATGGGACTGCAGTTGGTAGAGGAAATGGAGGACGAGGAGATCTGGGATAGCGAAAGCATGAAGATTCTCGATAACGTGAGCGAATTGGACAAAACGAGCACTCATCTTTCTGGAATGGCAGCTGGTTTCGGAACGTCGTTGCTCATGATGATTGGTGTGCTTTTTATTGGTCTTTTCTCGTTTGAGGAAGTGAGTCTGTGGCTTTGTGTGTGTAGTTGATGACTGGGCTGTCATTTCGAAGTATGAGCTTTTGTGCCATTTGAAATCGTCAAAAATTTCCCAAAACAGGGGTTTGCGATTCGAGAAATGTTACTGCGACGATTTGCGGAGAGTTGAAAGGTCTGCACGACGTACATCTGCGAAACCTCGGACAAGACACCGACTCGATCCAGAAGCATCTGTCGGCATCGGGCTGTGCATTTTTATAACGTATTGCATTACTGAAGCAGACGAAATGCTTCACCATCGTGCCAATTATATAAGACGTTGGGACCAGTTGTGGTTTTCTCGAATATGGCGCATTACCTTTCAAAAATTCAAAACAAAAAATGACTTCTCAGTCGTGCAGCGAGAGTCTGGATAAGCTCAAGGGGAAGGACAAGCAGGTCTGGGACGAAGTTTCTGGGAAAGGAGACGGATCTGCGTTCGGATGTAAGACAAAAGCCCAGTGCGACAGTCTGGTGAAAGTATGCGCGCGTCTGGCGCCGACTGGTATGAGTTTGTCTTGTGGTTCTGGCTATCGTCTGTCTCGTTATGTTGTGTATCTTGAGAAGTTGGCGTGATAGAATGTTCCACCAGTATTGGAAATTTGCGTGGATGTGCATTAGATCTGAACTTTATCGGGATCTGCTTTCTATGCCGCTGATTGGGTCTGAATTTTATTCAGTACCAAAACAGGGCGTGCCTGAATTTTTTGGAGATTAGTGCCCTACTTTCGCGAGTACGCCAATAAACAAAATCCAGGAAAGAAATAGAAGACTACTGGGCGAGAATTTTTCTATGGCGCTGATTTGGTCTGAATTTTATTCAGACCCCCAATGTGGATGGTTCTGAATTTTATTGACGTCAATAAACAACGTTCAGGAGTTACACACTTCGAGAAGATTTGGGGTCTGCGAGCCTCTGAAGACTCAGACGCTCTGCGAGCAAGTTTTACGGGCGTCGGAGAGGTGTTCTCCGTAGCAGCTTTCTGTCTCAATGTTCCGGGCAGGCAGGTGGTCGGTGTTCCTGTGTATCCTCCCGCGTGGACTGTGCTTCTGTCGATCGAAGCGGCCCTGCATCGCAAGAAGCTACATGCTGCATATGAGAAAAACCGAGCATCTGGAAAGGCGGACGCAAAACTGTCAAGGTGTACGGTGTTCCTGTAATTCGTTTGGAGAATTTGTCTGGTGTCTAGAAAAGCCTGTATGCTCTAAGCTCTGGCATAGATTTCAGCGATCGCATGACTTGTGATGTGTGAGCATACAGGTGAAGGCTCTGGCAAACGGAACGTGCTGGAACCCACAGGATGTGTCGAGTGCAGTCATGAGCTATGGCGTCGAGAAAGGTCTGTTCGGTCCGAATGTTCCAGATCTGGTCGGTAGAGAGAGTGCGGAATACAAAGACTCTGTGAGAAAGCTCATCCGGTCTCTTGATCACGAGCCCCAGGAAGATGCTCCCCTCGAGTCGGAAGAGGAGACCGAAGTGGAGGTCTTCGGAGCTTCTGGAAAGGCGAAGGCAAAGTCAAAGACCGTGAAGAAATCTTCGACCAACAAGGAGGTGTCGACGACAGCGGCTCTGATCAACGCGATGGAATGCAGCGGGACCCAGATCTACATGGTCGTCCTTTTATATGATGTGAGTGCGTCCCAGATCTGTGCCGTGTGTATAGTCATGCTGTGATAATTTTGAAGTTCTCATATTCGAGCAATATTGATCTGAATCGTTCAAAAACATCAGACGGAGACTCTGCGCCCGGTCTACGCGAGCATGATTCCCGGCATGCCCGGTGCGTCTCTGAATTCTTCGGCCGAGCCTCTGTTCACTGCCAGGATTCCGGTATACACTTGGAATTCTGCAGGAAAACCGATCATGGCGAAATTCAGCCCCCTCGTTGGGTGTGGGGAGGCATCTTTGAAGGGTCTGAGCAAGTCGGAGGTGGATGCGCGCATCGAGTTTCTGCATATGTACACCGATGAGGAGGACTGGATCAGATACGATGTCAAGCGTACGCGTCTGGAGATGTTGATCAAGGAGCTGCAGGTGACGGCGACCACGGATCTGGAGAGCGGACAGCATCGGGTCTCCATGCAGGTGCTGCGGTCTGGTTTGTGCTTGGTTGTCTAGAGTCTTTGACATGGACGCTGATGGTTTTTGTAGAAATCCCCAATCTTCACAATGCATCTAACAGGCTCTGTTTAAGCAATCGGCTCTGATCACTGCCATGGATGCAACTTCTGGAGAGGTGGCTGCGGCTGGGTCTGCTGCGTCGAAAAGTGCAGCCCTGTTCAATCCGTATGTTGACGGTGAAAAGATGAGACGCGGAAGAAAGCCACGGGCTGGCGAGAAAGCTTCTGGGGATGTGCTTGCCACAAAGACTCTGGAGATGCCCCAGAAGTTCCGGGATCTGTTGTGGAAGGCAGCCTGGGAGTCTCAACAGGCATTCATCGAGGTGACGAATATCGACGTCGCTACTTTTGAGACTGAGGCTAGTTGGGAAGAGCAGTGCAAGAATCAGGACTGGCTAAAGTTTCTGCGTACAGTCTCTCCGTCTTCTGTCGTGGTCTGCAAGCAAAAGCTCGTCAAGGATCTGGCGTGCCTTCCGATGCGACCAAAGGTTCTGTCTTTGTCTACGTGTAAGCCTTCCTGTTTGTTTGGCTCAGGGTGACTGCGTTTCCTTGTTTATCTAAAAAAATTCAGTATCGAGTAATTTGGTCTGTCTGTGGTCTAAATAAAATTTACACACATTATGGAGCATTCAGCAAATTTTGAGTATTTGGTAGTGAGATCCTGGCCCTTTCTTGAAAGAGGGCAACTATGTGGGTCCTCGCGAAACTTCATGTCTGAATAAAATTTGGCAGCTTGGGAAGAGCAAACGCGCACAGCTCGCCGATTGCACTACAGCGATGATGCTCCGAGCCGGTCTGTTGGTGATGCAGTCCATGGACCAGAAAGCGCTTCTGAATCAATTGACAGAGTCCATGAGCGAACTCGATGCCATGGATCAAGTGCCACCTCCGAAGCGTATTGGATATCTGGTTGGTTTGTGTTTAGTAGTTTGGTGCGTTGTTTGTCAGGTTCTTATATCCGAGCACTCCATGTGGGCTTTTCTGTGCCGAAGTTGAGTATGTCCATTATGTTCTTCCTCTTTCCACGTCTCGGGACTAAATAAAATTCACAGAGCGTCTGGCCTGTATGTTGACGAACCGTACCGGAGTGCCTCTGTGCATGCGCATTACTAATATCGTGGATGCCGCAGCTGAGCAGTTTCAGAAGATTAGTAAGGTTCAAAAGGGTCTGGCTGATATTGTGCGCCGCGGAGAAACTTTCTCACTGATCTGTCGCTTCGTGGATATGGTTGAGAGGGGAGCTCTGGGAACGGTTCTGCCGCACTTGACGCAATTCGAAGAGGACACGTTGGAGCCGATTCTGGCGACGCGACTCGACTATCTGAAGCATGTCAAGGAGGGGAATCAGCCGCGTGACTTCTGGTACGACAACAATCTGGCCACTACTTCTCTGCGTGAACTCGGGCGGGATGTCCTCAGCAGCACTTGGACCCTTCCAGACGCCGAGGATCTGGACCGGATTTTCAGGACTCTGTAGCTTAATGCTTTTGCTGTGGTTTTTGTTTAAGTGTATTATTTGGATGTAGTAGCGGGAAAGGTCTGAGATGTGTGCGCATCTTTATCAAGATGTATGCGTATTGGAATCTGATGCCGTCGGACTAAATAACATTCAGAGGTTAAAAGATACTAAATAACATTCAAAGGATCGAAGACACTCCCTCGCTCTGATGTCGTCAGACTAAATAATATTCAGAGGTTGCAAGATGCTAAATAATATTCACAGGCTCAAAGACGCTGCGTCGTTGAGTGATCCGCTGCACAAATCGACGAGCACAATGCGTCTGATTGTGGGGACATCTGGCGCAGCGTCGCAGCTTCCAGAAGAGGGGCACCATCAGCGGGAAATGAATCGGACTCATCAGGCGGACATGAAGCTTCTGGGAGAGATCTGCGACAAAGTGTGGAGCTTCAAGGTGAATCACAAGCAAGAGTCTTTCGTGTTCGCCTCCACGTTGCCGAAGACTACTGCGGACACCACGGAGGAAGAGCTCGAGGATCTGTTGAAGATCTGTCAGACGGCCGCCTCTCCCATCCACGGCATTATCCCAGGTCTGCCTTCGCATTCAGCACAGAAGAGAACAGCTCCCGTGCCTCTGATGACCACCCATCAAGGTCTGGTGGATATGGACGTGGATGATATGGATCGCAAGCGACAGAAGCGGGACCAACATGCGACCTCTTCCCAGCCCTCTTCCTCTTCTGCCGGGCCGCCTGCCGCCCCTGCCGGGTCGTCTTCCGCTTCTGGAAATCAGTGAGATGGTTCTGGTAGTTGTATGGTATTGCGTGGCTCTATGTAGATGGTGATCTTTCGTCATGAATATATCCGCAGTATTTAAACGACGTTCGTTATACAAGGTTCCCAGTTCCCTTAGAAAGAAAAGAAAGAGAGACAGTTTCAGAGTTTCCCTTCTCAGTTGTCTTTTAGGTTTATCATCTAAGTTGTATTTTCATCATCAAAGCACTTATTGTGTTGTGCGAAGATCTAATTTCTATTGCTGACTAGTGGCATCTTTTATACGTGCTCCCTGTCCTCTTGGTTGTGTATTCTTCTACATCGGGTGGAGTTCAGTAATGAACTCAACCCGATGTAGAAGCTCAAGGATGTATTGTGGTTCTTCTTGTAGTTCTGTTACGATTCGAGTGGTAGGTTGTATTTCTCTGTAATATTTCCCATATATATCAGCATAATCTTCCTTCGCTTCTACGTTATACCTCAGCTTTTCTTTTATGTTCTGTGTCCTTCTCTGTCGTCTTTGTCTTAGATTATATTCGTAGACCGCTTGGTCTCTTATCTAACTTCCATATTTGTCATGTGTTATCTGATAACTACTTTCCGTTGTGGTTGTGTCCGAATTTTTCCTGTAATAGTATACCTGAGGAACGCCAACCGAAATTGTTCGACATAATACCGCGCTGAATCTGAGTTGTCCCGCTCTCAGAGTTATTCAATCCCATGCGTGTGAGTGGATACATTGCCTGGCAGTTCAACTTTCAAAACTATACGATGTTGCGTCCGGTGTTGTTCCCTATCTAGTATTGGGCACCTTCGCACTATTGTGCGTGTGTTCGAGTGGCGGGGCGAGATCCTGTTCTTGTGTTTGCAATTGCAGTTGGTGCAGGTCTACGCTGTGCATCATTGTGGTAATTTAATCCACAGCAAAGACGAGCACTATTGGGATCCTCTCAGTTTTTGCGATAGAATCGGCGTGGCGTCATTTCCATTCTCATCCAGCATTGTGCATTCCTAAACTGCGCAGCGTTATCGTAGACAGAGTATCTCCATTTTGCGTCTCGCGTTGGGAAGTTGTAGGACAGAAAATAGAATAGGTGTCATCTGATTCGTTTCTTGAGTGAGTATCTGGCAATAGTCAGCAGAGTCCTGGAGTTGAGTGGGGACAGAGTGTCGGAATCGGTGGACGGTCTACAATTCGAGGAGCCTTGTGAAGGGGATACTTGTTTTTATGTGGATTTCACATTTGCTGTTCTCATCGTTTTAGGTCTGAAAACGTGGGACATTCGCAAAGTTGATTACACCCAGAGAGCATGTGGCCGAACGGTCTACATTCTGACATCATTCTCTGGGCACAGGGCTGCTGTCGGGTCTGTGTACGTGGGAGGAATTGTACCCACGAGCGTGGGTTTTCTGGAGAATCGTGAGAATCTGAAGCGTCACCGCATACCAAAGGGGGATATCGCGAGGCATCCCATTTTTACATATGTAATGCTGTGTGGATGATCCAAAATATCGCCCGGCTTTGTTGAATTGGATTACCTTAGAGCTTTGCAAGAGCCTAGCGCGCTTCCCTGCTGAAGTGTATTGCGCTTCGCTCGTCGTCGTATGTTTGTCGTAATGATCACGAATATGCTGAAACTCCAAGGTGCGCAGATTCTGACGGGGGTGCGTACATCATGAGCATGACGGACCCGATTCTGGCGCCTGTTCCGGTCCCCGTCCCTTACAAACAAGCACTGATCTCTTTGAGTGTCGCCATCTGGCTCCAAATAATATTCAGGCACCAGATGCCCCAAAAGGTATCTGAATAATATTCAGGGCATCGGTAGGGTTGTGCTTTATTCCATCAAGATTACCCGTATCAATAAAGTTTATCCGTCAGATGGTTCTACTTATCCACTGAAGGGGGCCCAGATTTGTGCAACACCCCAAGACTTCTGCACTAAATGAATACCATAGAGCACGAGTATATTTTTTTGCGGAGCCCCCTGAGGAGGACAGGTTGTATATATCTCACCAAGACTCCTGGTCCAAATAAAATTCAGTCATCGTGGTCTGTCCGTAGTTTTTTGCACAAACAAGCTTTCGAATTTTGGAGCGTCTTGCTTGACAAGCAGAAAGGGACAGCTCGACAGTACGCACAGCGTTCACCTTTCAAAACAGGGATCCCGGCAGTGGTGCACGTTCCGCAAGAATCAGAGCGACGCTTACCCGACGCAAGGTGAGGAGCTGCAGAGAATTTTCGAAGTGTCATTCGACGCATTGGGTCTGGGTCAGAGCGAGAGTTCTGAGGTCAGTTTAGGGGACATGGAAGAATCGGTCGAAGCTGCAGCGCCTGTCTTGTCTGAAGGAGTCGCAGGATCTGGAGCGAATTCCAAAGAGAAGACTCCCCTCGATGATGACGAAGAAGACGACTTGTTGGCTGACTCGTGTGGGGAGGAGTCTCCACCCAAGAAGAAGGCCAAGCTGTAGACGGTATTTGGGATTGGTTCGGTTATAGGTTGTCTCTTTATCTATAGCGGTGTGCTTGGAATTTATAGCGTGAGTCTTATTGTCGCCGATGATGGGAGTCCATGGGTTGAGTTTATCTGCTCGTCGTATTTGTATCGTCGAGCTTCAACATTCCTAGAAAATCGAGATGATCAAACACGTCCATTGTCGTTTTGTATTGGTGTGAATTTTATTCACACACTGAGTGTCCAGGTCAAATTCTCCAGCGTCTGGATGTGGGGTTTCTGGTCGTGGGATGGTTGTATCTCGTGGCTACAAGAATTGCATCTCTTTGTCACCAATTTTCTGACGTGGTATTGTGAAGAGATTGGATTTGGTCTGAAGTTCATTGATTGGCTAGCTCTATTTTTCGTCTCGGTGGTGGCTACAACTTTTCGCACAGGTTTTCCAAAACACATTTCGTCACTTAGTCTATTTTGTTTGTCGATGACATGGCATCCTCAGAGGAGGCATTTGCTATCATTCTATACGCATTGTTGAAACTGGCGCGCGTCTGTCTTTCCAAAAAGTGCTCTTTATTGATTCAGAAAAGAAGCTTGGCACTTTCGTGGTTGGTGTGTTCGGGTCTGCGCGATGGTTTGGCGTTTGGTCTGGTATTCCGTGAGAAAATCCCTGCTCATTGATATTTCAAATTCGAGCATGAGCCACGGTTTTGCGTTCTCCCAGTTATAAGACGCGTGCGTCGATCGTTCGTCGATGTGGTTCTCTCTAAGGAAGCAGTCATCGTTTTGCCGATGTCTTTATATTCCCAAACATTTTGCAGGATTTGGAGTTCAGTGCTGTTGATATTAGAGTCTGCGCGATTCTTCTCCTAGACGGAAGTAGATGCATTGCATTTGAATGAAAAAGCTCACTCCTATTCAGTGGTTTTAATTTCCGACCAAATCCCAATCGCATCAAATATGCCATCGACTGTGGAGAGATCGGGGCGAAGAAAGGACGCTCTGGCCGAGGGATCCTCCGGAAACAACAGAACAAAGGGGCCTCTGATCGCCAAGAAAAAATCCTCCGGTAAGTTAATTGTGAGCCTCATACATAGGCCCTAATTTTTTCTTACGATATTCACTACGCGAGGAATGGTTGACATTTTGCATGTGGTAGAATTATAGCCTCGACCAATCTTAACACTTTGAAATTTGAAGAATACTGGGCCGCCACCTTAACTCCAGGTAAAAAGCCGCGCACTTCCGAGGTGCGTTCTCAGTTTTCGGCAGATGGTCGAGTATATCGTGACGCTCGTCCTTCGCCATCGCCAGGATCTGACTCGGACCTCGAGAGATCCGAGAGAAGAATGGGCTCTATGGTTGAGAGATCCTCCGGAAACACCAGAACAAATGAGCTTCTGGTCGCCAAGGAAAAGCGCTCTGGTAAGTTAAATCTTCATCCCACCCACAGGCACTGAGTTTGAAATATATTCACTAGGCAAGGCATGCCCCCAATTGTGTACCTTTCGGAGGGTAGCTTCGAGCAGTCGGAACATTTTGAAGCTTTACAAATATGGAAAGATATCATCATCGTCAGGCGCAAAGCCGTCCAGTTCTGCGATATATTCCCAGCTTCTGGTCGATGGTCAGGCATACCGTTCCGCTCGTTCTCCGCTATCTGATTCGGATCGGGAGTGGGGCTCTGATGATATGGATTTAGAGTCTGAAGATAGACACTATCTGGGACTGGACAAAACGCATTCCGATTTGCGCGTAAACAAATCGAGAAAACAGGTTCTGTTTTAATAGCTGACTCCTTTTTGGTGTTTCGATCTCCATAGTAATTCTCTTTAGTATGGCACTGAGCGTCTACATATAAACTAGTCTGAATATAATTCAGACGCCATTTGGCTCTAAATAATATTCAGGCATCAGATGTCCCGCAAGGTCTCTAAAGGGGCATCGGTAGGGTTGTGCTTTATTGCATCAAGATTACCCGTCTCAATAAAGTTCATTCGTCAGATGGTTTCACTTACCCACTGAAGGGGGCCCAGATTTGTGCAACACCCCAAGACGTCTGCACTAAATGAATACCATAGAGCGCGAGTGTATTTTTTTGCGGAGCCCCTGAAGAGGACTGGTTGTATATATCTCACCAATACTTCTGGCCCAAATAAAATTCAGTCATCACGTTGCCAGTCTTAGCTCTTCGAAATGATCTGAATTATATTTAGCCCTCCCGGGGGTTCTAAGAAAATTCATATCTCAATATGCTGTCACATGTCTCAACTGTATTCAGTCCACAACTGAACTTGTATTCTCTCGCATATTGATTAAATAAAATTTAGTCATTGTCGCATCGTAATTTCATTTGTATAATATGCGCGTCTGAATTTTATTCAGACATCTCCTGGTAGTATATGTGTCTGAATTTTATTCGGACCTCTCTTGGTGTTCGGTTTTCAGCTAGATATGAATACCATAAACCACGAGTAAAAACCTTTGCGGAGCCCCCTTAGCACTTCGCGACGATCTGTATTCTATTTAGCCCTCCCGGGGGTTCTAAGAAAATTAATACTTCAATATGCCCCCACATGTCTCAACTGTATTCAGTCCAAGACTAACCCTTTTTCATCTGACATATTTATGGTCTAAATAAAATTTAGTCATTGTCGCGTCGTAATTTCATTTGTATAGTATGCGCTTCTGAGTAGTTTTATTCAGACCTCTCCTGGTAGTGTGTGCGTCTGGATTTTATTCAGAGCTCTCCTGATGTTCGGTTTTCAGCTAAATATGAATACCATAAACCACAAGTAAAAACCTTTGCGGATACACCTCAAGAGGACATGTGGTATATATCTCACCAGGACTTCTGGTCCAAATAAAACTCAGTCATCATGTTGCCCGTCTTAGCCCTTCGCGATTATCTGAATTTTATTTAGCCCTTCCGGGGATTCTAAGAAAATTCATACTTGAGTATGCATGTCTCAACTTTATTCAGTCCAAGACTAGCCCTTTTTTCTCTCACATATTTATCGTCTAAATAAACTTTAGTCATTGTCGCGTCGTAATTTCATTTTTATAATATGCGCGTCTGAATTATATTCAGACCCCTCCTGGTAGTATGTGCGTCTGAATTATATTCAGACCTCTCAGTCCCGATGTTCGGTTTTTAACTAGATACCATAAGCGTTCAAATTGTGTTTGGACATCCGAATATAACACGACATCCATAACAAAACCAAAAAGGTACTCCAGCCGAACTTGCAAGAATCTGAAAAGCCTGTGGTGCGAGGACTCTCCAAGTCCTCCCAGAAGTTGAAGATGAACGCGTCTGGACGACAACGACATGAAGAGTCTGCTTGTACCCGAGGAAGAGAACCGAATCCGCGAAAGAGGGACGGGAATAAGAAGCACAGCAAACGCCATGGCTCTGATAATAGCAATGACCATCGTCGACGTGTGTCGGATAAGATCCCTGAAGACTCGGAGAAGCGCAGCAGTCGCAAGCGTTTCTATCGTAACTTGTCGCGTGATCATGGAGCGCACACGGACACGGATGCCGAGCCTGATGATCGAGATCGTCGTGGTCGCTTAGGGTCTGTGAGTAAGAGGAGGGAGAAATCTGTCGCGAGACTTCGAGCCACATCCCGCGCAAGATCTGTCAACCGAAAGAAAGCTCTGGATCGTATTGATCGGGAGAGATCCGCTTCGCGATTGTCGCGCCCTGCGTTCTCATCTGAGACCGGCTGTTCTTCCACAACCACGTCCATCGAAGAGTCTGAATCCGCTGAATGGCCTGACAACAGAGAGTCTGGCAAGGGAGGGTCTGGCAGCGGAGGGCCTGACAATAGAGAGTGTGACAACGGAGGGTCTGGCAACGGAGGCCATGTCGATTATGATAAAGGTTTTGAGGCGGGTCTGAAACAAGGTAAGTGGCTGGGATGGTATGACGGGCACGACCAGGGTTGGGAAGCAGGGCACCGGGAAGGCGACAGGAAAGGCTTTCAAATGGGAACAAGATACGGAAAGGGTAAGTCCTGGAGGAACGAGGACCAGCAGAGCGACCAGGAGGGTATGTCTTCTTCTGCGTGTGGATCTGGGGGCGATTTCATTCGGGAAAACTGTGCGGGGCCTGCGTGCAAGGAGAACAACACTTTGCTCAGCTCTCTGGGAAGACGATTGAGCGAGGCTTTGATCCGGACATCTGCCTGGTGCGAACGAAAAGAGATGGACTCTACCTGTGTCAAGCAGCAGCTTCTGGGGGTGGTGAGAAATCTGCCTCGAAAGACCTATGGAAAGGACCGCGGAGCGGAAGAGCCATGGGGGTTCTGTCACGTTATCGCACCGGGGAAGTTCAGTCCGCATATCTGTTGTGATGTGCACTTCCACCGGAAGGAGATTCCCAATGGGCTTCTGTCGAGCGATGTTTGGAAGAGTCAGCTTCTGTTTAAGAAGACCGAGGGTCGCCGACTACAAGAAGGCTCGTGCGTGGCTCTGGACGTTTACATGGATTTCCAAAATCTCCGGGTCACCGGGATTAACGTTCTTGTTTCAGAGAGAGTCTGTAATTTCTATAATATCCACTACAAGACCATCAATGGAAAGAGGGACAACCGCTTCGGTCCGAGCATCTTAGAGCGGGTTCTGGAATGGCACGAGGAGGAAGGCAAGAAAGAGGGCGCGGACTTGAATGAAGCGCAGGACCGGGAAGCACGCGAATGGGATCTGTCGGAGAAAAAATCTGAAGATGCGCGGGCAGCTGCTCTTAATAAGGATGGTCCGTAGGATCTGTAGGTCTGTTCTTGTACTTCTACACACGCAATAGCGTCAAGCTCTTCTTGTCCTTTTCGAAGCTGTCGCATCTCTTTCCTCGAAATATAGTCTACAACATCTGGGCAGTCTATTTCATTCATATCTATTTGGAAAGATCATTCGTGTCTATTGTCGCGCAGTTTATTACCTGAATGAATTCCCGTCACCTCAATCGTTGATATTTGTTTTCTCTTTCTCTCACGCATGAACCGTAAATGAAATTTTTTGTTTGAGTGGAGGTCTGTATCGTCAAAAGGTCTTGACTAAAGTGATTTTCCTCAGTTCGTATTTTCTCGAAGTTGTATTGTCAATGAATAGCGTTTGCATTTTAGTTATTATTTTTATACACATCATGGCGACATCGACAAGATCGCAGGCGTGAACTTTGGAAAAGTGAGTCACTCGCTTCGAATAGTTCAAAAAAGATTTCTACGCAATGCGTTACGAACACATGGAGTCTCCACTCATTGAATTTGAGCAATAACATTATGCGACTGCGAAGAGGAGAGTGCTGCGTGTGAGCAACAAGATTCTGATACATGTGATGAGTAACATTATGCACATGTAAGCAAAGAGATTCTGAGTGGAGACCTATCTCCCTATCCAACGAAAAGGGAAAGCCTCCCGCAAAACCAAACACGCCCCGTGTGAGTCGTCACCGCTTAGATTCGTGTGAGATTATATGTTCGACGAGTTGTGTCACAAATCGCGGACAGCTGCGCGCGCCAATCCCGAGCCAACGTCGCCAGTTTCCCGCATGTTTTTTGCGTTTGCGGTCAGTTTTGTTCAGTTCGTTTGGTGTGAAGAGTCTTCGCCTAAATCGTATTAACTTCGTTCCATTGTGGAGCTCTTGTTGGTCTAAATATTATTCAGACCTAATTGTTTGACAAGT
>JACKZZ010002981.1_pt1 | contig 15233 bp, 8 predicted proteins | sample 8027871 | NCBI WGS metagenome assembly JACKZZ01 (sample SAMN15724774, study PRJNA655200) | protist metagenome | isolation source: fluorescence activated cell sorting (FACS) single amplified genomes of... | place: USA: West Boothbay Harbor, Gulf of Maine | collected 2000-07-19
ATCACGTACATAAAATATCATAACCCTACATCTAACACGATCATTTGGGGGTGTTTTTGGGACGTTTTTTTGCGTTTGATAGGTAAAATTGTACTTGTTAGGTTATAATGGGACGCAAATTAGCATGGACACAGCATTGGTGATAACAAGAAGGTAATAATTTATACATATTTTCCTATTCAACAACAACAACATCCGCAAGTGCCATTCTGGCATAATCATTTTCAGTGTAAAAGTTGTACTTGTTATACTACTAATTTATGATAGAAACCAAACCTGTAGCGAGTACCCCAGAGCACTGCGGATGCTATCTACCGCCTGCTAAGAAGGCCTGCCCAGCCTGCCCAGCCTGCCTGATACGCGTACAGCCCAGAATACAGTAAGGTTTCTGGGCGCAACACTAGCCGCCTGGCTAGCTCGAACAGGGCCATTCCTTTGTCAGTGCTGTACCAAGGTAGTATCCCGGAACTTTTTGTCTAACAAATAGTAGGAGCATAGCATTGTCTTCCATCCATAGCCACCAATCCATCGATTGGAGGTCGCATGAAGATCTATGATACAATACTGTATTCATATTAGAATATTAATAATAGTAATTACATTATAGACCCCTGCAAAGAAATAAGCCTATTTACTATGAAATGATAGCCTCATTTTTTATAACACATCATACATCTATAATACAACATATATATTAATGTAAGACATAGTTATACACCTTCTTCCACAACAGGTGTCGTTGCATACAATGTACTTCACGAACTGCAACGAATACAAGGTTAAAACGATTACAACGCAAACATATCGACGTTCTAGTCTCCGAGTTACAATAACAAACATAACGTATTAAGAAAAACAATAATGAAAGAACTTGCTGCATACATGATGGTACGCCTTTCTGGCAATGAAACCCCAACTGCTGACGATGTTACTAAAGTATTAGCTTCCATGGAAGTAGAAGCAGATACTGAAGCATTAACAAAACTTTTTGCTGCTCTTGAAGGTAAAAACATTGATGAATTAATTGAGGCTGGTAAAGACAAACTCTCCAAATTTGGAGGTGGTGGCGGCGGCGGCGGCGGCGGTGGTGCTGGCGGTGCAGCAGCAGCTGAAGAGAAAGAAGAAGAGGAAGAAGAAGAGGAGGAAGAACTTGACATGGGCGGCGGCGGCGGCTTGTTCGGTGATGATGATGGTGGAGCAGATTATTAACTTATAAAGCAATCATCTTAATTTTGTGGAACATATTCAACACCAAATAAAATGTGCAATAAAACAAGTGAGGCTTATTTATCATTTGCACGGCTGTGCGCACGTGTATGTATATGGATTGCATCCTTCAGGGCTACTCTTGAATTATAGCAATTTTGTATATTTGTACCTCTCAGTTCTTTTTCATTTGATAAAATCAAATAAAACAAAAAAGATGCCCCCCAGAAAATAAATTAAGTTTCTTAAATTTTGTTTTTTCAAAAAATATAACTCTATCAACTTATATTATATATCCTTGTATTTAATAATCATGTGCATGCCAATCTTTGCGTGTGTACATAAACTTGGTTCGATTAATACGCACACAGACATGTATACGAAAAACAAACATATGTTGCATTTCGTCTCCATTATTAGTCTATAACATAAATAATAAGAAGAAGAAGCAGTACATACTTTTTATATATTAGTATAGGTATGGTAGTGTAATTACCAAAACAATGCCTATCAAGATATACTGATGCATAATTTAAATTATAATTTATAATACATCATAATAGCATAATAGCGCAATATTAATAATAATGAATAATAATATGTATTATTTTTTTTTGGGATGCAAAAAACTAAAAAACCTTATTATGTGCTTATCAATTACTTTTTTTTATTTTACTCTTTTTTTAATTTTACATTGGTTAAACCTTATTCTGGGCTCTGTAGCAGGCGAAGACGAGGGGATCGAGTAATTTTACATAGGCACAATAGTAGTAGTATAATGATAATAAAATGCCAGGAAGGAATATGCACAAATAAAAAAGATTATTCTTGTGTGTGAATAGATTTTACTTTCAGCTGCCATGATACCACATATTTGCCTTTAGCTAGTGTACGTGTATTTTTTTCATAAGTTCTCCATACAATTTTTTTTTTTTTATATATGTAATACACTTAGCAATAAGTATTTTGCTCGCGCAGAAGTATCGTTCTGGCATTGTTCCTTTTAAGATAGCCTATTTTGTTCTTTTCTCCTCAATGCTTTTATCAAATTATCCAGTGGTAGCGTCTCTTTTGAATCTAATAAATCATATGACAGGGCAAAAAATACAAATCTTTTAAACAACGAATTTAAATGGGCCTCTGCATCTAAAGCACATACTTCTTGAAAATGACCAAGATAAATATGAGCATATACTCTGAATAATCGCTTATATGTCTTTTTCAAATTTTCTTTAAAAGACTTTAGATTTTCTTCATTTGTATGAATAAAATCAGAAAATAATTCCCAGCCATGAATTGTTTGTTTCACAAACGCAAAGATTGCGTCAATATATACAGGTGCTGGACAAAATGTTTTAGAAGATGGTAATACTTCTAGATAACTTTCACTCTCTTCGCTGCAGCTTTCTTTGTTGTCATTATTGTTAATGCCATTGCCTGTAATGATATTAAATGTGTTATGTACAAATATATTTGGTAAAGCCTGCTTTTTCTTATGTTTTTGCATTTCTCGTTGTTTTTTTGATACTGCAATATTGTAAGATAGAATTAAATCGCTGTTCAATATATATTCAATACTGGGGCCAGCAGTTGCAGTTGGGCAAGTATCCTTTCTACAGCCATGCACTAAAGTCTCATATGTTATCTTAGTGTCTTTATAAATGTCTTGCGTATTTGCTATTAACAGTTGTACATGTAGTTTCATTTGTTCAACTGACTCAACGACTGTATCATTATTATATACTAAAGTTGCCATGGCGGTATGTGTATATGGAATCTGTACATTCAATTATTTTTATTCTATAGTATTCATATTATTTACAATATATAGAAACATAAAAACTGGTGCAGCATGATGCCAGTATGGACATTCACGTAGAAATAGTCATGCTACATATCGGTGAGCAAGTATCATCATACTATACGACCTAGAATTAGAGTATAGAGGAGAAGAACGAGGAATAATACCAGAAAAATAATAATAATAAATAATAATAAAATATAAAAAAAAAATAATACTTTCAATAATAATACCTGGTAAATACCAGGTATAAAAATAATATAAAAAAAATAAATAAAAAAAAAAAACCACCAACAACAAAATGCCAGAATGTTAAATAAATGTTGAATAATAATGTGTGCAGTGTGCAGAATATACTGAATACTGAATACGTAATAATAAGCTACTGTAGCAATTAAGGTTTGATGTATAATTATTTTTTTTATTTTTTTTTTTGTTGTTGCCGCCGATGAAGAAGATACAAACACATACGGACATAGATTTTTTTAGTAGAGTTAGTAGTAGCGCACTATGTACCAAATACGAGAAGAAAAATCAATAATATAATTTTTACACCAGTCATATTTTTAATTGGTATAGAATAAAAAAATTCTTTCGATATGCAAACGCGAATCATAATTTCGCTAAGTCTGTCTTTCGTTTTGTTGTAATACAAGATTCGAATATTGATAATTACAGGTACCATACCTTCCGCATTAATTTTTAAATGTTTAGATCAATTTTATGTGATGTTTATGACTTGCTACTTTATCAACATTGCGGATAAGTTTGCCATTTTCATTATACATATTTGTCCTTGAGCGCTTCATTAAACGATAAAAATACTCTTTTGTTTTGCTTGCTTCAACTACATCTTTTCCTACTTTATTTGCTACATACCTACTTAAAAATGCACCTGCTTTTGTATTTAAACTCCAACCAAGACCAAGTGCTTGTAATACTGTTGCCCTTGCATTAACTTTCAGGCCAATTTGCTTCTCCAATAACCTATCCAGTTTTCCCGGCTCGCTATCTACAATTAAATAACCATAAATTTTATTTTGTACAATATTTTGACAGTAAGTATCTAATTCTTTTGGTGCAAAATAACCAAATGTTTTTTTAAACCAAAATGCTAATTCGTATTCATTCCATTCGCATACCTTTTTCTGCAAATGATCATTTTCATGATCTTCGAGCTTTTGGCGTTTCGTCCTCCCTTGAAACCATGTATCACAATTTTCAACACCACATTTTGTAAGTTTATTAATACATTCATTATTTATGTGATGATCTAAATCTTTTGCCAATAAATATACTTTGCAGTATCGACAACGTCGTTTGCGCATTGGGCAATGTATTTTTAAATGCTGTTTATCATCATATTTTCTTGTCAAAGTCTTGCCACAACCCAATGGACATGGATAATTTGTTCTATATGGACATTTAACGCGATGCAGCTCCACATGACTTTGTGCAAAAAATTTCCCACATCCTTCAGGACAAGCGACGGAGCTGTCTTTGCATTCGCTTTCATAGTGTTTTTTTTTAGCATTTAAAGTCGTAATGGCATCGCAGCGATCGCATTTAATACGTCTATACTTGCACTTCTTGCCTTTTCGATAATGCAATGCTAGCTGTCTTGATTTAAATTGTTCTTTGTATTTTGTTAAATTAATTAATCCATCTACCTCGCTGGTTTCCATACTTTTTATCATCTCTGCTTCTTCTTGTCGTTCACGTTTTACGTTTTCCTCGCGTTCTTCTGCTGATATTATTGTTAATAATTTCTTCTTCTTTTGTAACGTCTCAAAAGTAAATGATGATTCATTTTCATTATCCTCTTTCTTTTCTCGTTCCATCTTAATTAAATGTACATTCGTCTGTACTTTTGATACATAGTCTTGTACAAGTTGAAAATATGGATATTCTTCTATATATTTTTGTAACAAATCGTGTGATTTCTCTTTACAGAAACATATTTTATTCTGTATTTGTTGGAGGACTAAATATATTTCATCGTTCATAAATGTTTTAGCAACATCAATTGGTGTGCGTGATGCATGATTCATTGTATCCGGCAATGCGCCATGCTCGACAAGCAGTAAAACTAAATCTAAATCATCGCTTTTTGCAGCATCGTGTAGTGGTGTATTTCCATCACTATCTATTATTTTATCTATATTATCAATTCCTCTCATGGCACACATTACTTTAACAGCTTCTATACTTTGTGCAACATGCAATGGAGTTTTTCCTGTTTTCGCGCCAATTGGATTATCAATTTTACCACCTTCATGCAATAATCGGCGTATAATATCTATGTGCATTTCCCTTTGCAAAGCAACAAATAATTTATCGTGTACATTTAAGTGAGATAGCTTTTCATCAATTAATGCATTAGTTCCATTTTTTACCGGCGTTGTTTTCGCCGTTTTTGTAGGTGATTGTCCCATAAAATATGTACAAGATACGATAGATAGATGTCTAAATGCAAGTAGTAAATCGTTGAACGTTTAAAACGAAGAATGTTTATTTTTTTCTTTCGATGCATGCAACGGCTATATATATGTGTGTGTGTATATACATGACCTCCTTGTACATCATCCGTTAGCCCCAATTATGTGTAATGTGTCTCAATATCTATTGCACTATAATATTATTATTATTATTATTTATTATATTGTGATGATGAGATAGTAGTATAGTATTATATACAATAACAATGTACATATTATATAATATTGATATTATTATTATTATTATAGTGTGCTACTATAACAATTATTATTTTCACGTATTACTACAGTTTTATGCACGTATGAATGAAATGATACAATGAAGGTAAAGGAAAAGGTCGGTTAATACCTAAAAAAATACGACCAACTTGACTCGTAGTAGTTATGTTATAATATCTTACGTACTACAACTATTAATAATATAATATAATAATAATATAATAATAATAATATAATATTCGTATTATTATTTTTTCAATTCTGGCACAGAGCTAATAGTCTAATATTTAACATATTTTTGTATGAGGAAACAACAACACAAACAACAGAAAAATAAAAAAAAATAAGAAGAAAAGTAGACAATGATGATAGGTAGAGCTCATAATGATAATTAATAATATAAATAATTATAATAGAATAATATTGATAAAAAATTTAATAATAATAATAATAATTAATACCAGGTATAATAATAGAATATAACATACACTAATATAATAATAGAATAGAAGAAGAAAAAGAGCATCGAAGTGATTTGTTGTTCTATACACAAGGTCACTCATATACCCTAGCTGATGCAACCAGTTTCGTATTTATATTCTTTCCGGTGATGGTTAATACATCTAAGCGAGGTGACACATATATATAAACACACAAGCGCACTTGTGTACATTTTTGTTTTATTCTTTATTTTTAGATATCGAGTCTTATAAACTAACATTGTATATCACTATTTATTTGTATTTTTGTATCATTTTTTGATTCCAAAAAAAATGTCAAGTGAAAATAATGGAAACATTTATATTGCGGCAAAGAAGAAAAAAGAGAGGCAATCGAAACGTCGACTGAGACGCCAATCGTCTGGCAGGCCAAAATTAGCTAAGCAGTTATTTAGATCTATATCTAAAGATATTGGTATGTTATTTACTCGTGAAAGAAGTAATACAACAGGTAGTGACGAGCACGAGGATAGTATTAAAATTAGGAATAAATTTAAAAGGAGTGAGTCTTCGCCCAATAGTAGTGGAAATAATAATGATCGATCAAAAAAAGAAATTTTTCGTGTAAAGAAACGTATAGATGATAATGAGGAATTGCGAAGTATGCGCCAATTTGGAAAAGGAAATCGCGTCACCATTTCTGGCGTTGCAAACCGTACTGATCGTGCTGCAACAGTGGACTTAACTTCAAATTTAAGTAGGGCGATATCAGTACCAATTAGGCACAAAGATCGACAAGATAATTTATTAAATATCAACCTTAATGATGATCTAGGTGGCAATGTAAATAATGCTAATTACAGTGATGATATCTTTGAAAAAAATATAAATAATTCGGATTATTTACGATGCCGTATATGTGAGACGATGGTATCTGTCTATAGTTTAAATAAACATACACCCCTGTGTGTTGAGCACGAAAAAAGCATTGCTGTCATTGAAAAAATTGATAATGAGTTGGCCGAGTTAAAATTTGAAATCAATGAAATGAAAAACAATATTCCAAATGACAAAAAGAACAATGATTTCTTCCATGTCATGAAAATATTATATATGCTAGTAGAACATTCAATAAATATAGATTTAAATGACCCCACAACCTCATTTGTATTAAATGAATATTCCGATAAAGTTAAGGGGATATTAGTACAAATATCTAAATCAAAAGTTAAAAATAAAAACTCGTTTTTTCTAATGGTTCAATCGTGTTTAGCCAATATTTTAAAAAAGCATGATCATGTAAAAACTATTGTGCGCACGGCATTTGAAATGGATTCATTGGCAATAACACGTAGACAATTAAAAGTTCGCGCTTCGCCGAATAAACATGCTGAAGATCGAAAGCAATTTTTGAGTTCACCCTCATTGACCACATCAAGTAACTCTGCAGCAGTTACAAAAAAAAAATCATTAAATACATTCAAGACAAAATATGTAAATTCACCATTATCTAATAATATTGGTAAATTTGATGTAACATCAAATGTGGATACAATGGGTGGGGCTTATGACTCCTATAGTCAAAGTGATTTTTTTAACCAAGCACACAATAATAATGATGCACAGCCGCATAGGATTTTTGATATAAATGCTATAAGTAATGATGTTGGCAAGGATCATGTTGCAATGAACATGAATGATGTAATTTCGCCAACAAAGGTCGGAGATACACGTTATCGCCGTGCAATTTCATTTTGTTACCAAGATAATCAAGAACAATTAGATGAAATATCAAAGAAACTATTGGAAAGTTCTAGACGGAAAAAAGTCATAACTAAAATCACTATTCACGATTTTAATATTATTAAACCTATATCAAAAGGTGCGTTTGGTAAAGTATATTTAGTCTCAAAAAAGAAAACTGGTGACTTGTATGCAGCAAAAGTTTTAAGTAAGGTTGATATGAAGCGTAAAAATGAGATGAAAAAAGTTCAAAAAGAAAAAAATATTATGGCAAAGCTGCATGTCAAAAATCCTTTTGTTGTAAAATTAATATACAGTTTCCAAAGTGCGAAAAATTTGTTTTTACTAATGGAATATCAACCTGGCGGCGATTTGCATTCATTATTAATAAATCTAGGTGCATTGGAGGAGGATGTTGCTAAATTGTATGTTGGTGAAATAGTTTTGGCATTACGATATTTACATAATAGTGGCTGTGTACATCGCGATCTAAAACCGGATAACATTTTAATTGGCCGAGATGGGCATATTAAATTAACAGATTTTGGTCTTAGCGAAGATGGTGTTCAAAAACGTCAGGATAAAATTAGAAAAAGAGCAACTAGCAATGCTTCGTGGAATTTAAGTAGGCGCAGCAATTGGAATCAAACTCCTGTGTTGTCATCATCCCCTCAGGACAATGATTCAGACTTCAGTAGCTCATTTTATTCTAATACGACCAGCGATAATAGCATCGGTAAATTAAATGTACTTCAGAAAGCATTTTCGTCAAGTGTTTTATTAAACAATAATGAAGATGAAGATGGTGAAGAAATATCAGATAAACCTACTGCATTGAGATCAAGTAGTGATGGTAGTAGTTTCAATAAAAATCGTAGTAGCAGACTTCCTGTACGTCGGCAACGAACGTCACAAATGACACCAGTTGAAGTTGAAAATAGTAAAAATATTTTAGAAGGTGCTAGTAAATTTTTATTAGATGGTGTCAATACACTCAATCATTTAGTTGCAAAAATTAAGACTGGTGTCATGGCTGTAAATAAAAATGGAAGTGACATGGAAGTCGGCAATAAAGATCCAAAAAGCCTGGAAAAGCAACGTACACAAAGTGGATCATCAACTAAAACAGACGAAAGCGATGAACAATCAACGTCAAATTTAACATTAATTAGGGATGCCTCAAACGCTGATTTACCAGCATTGTTACTGATGAGAAGGGAAACGTCTTTTGCAGGATTGTCGACTATAAATGGCATTCGCACTTCATTGAGTGTTTCATTAAGTGGTGATGAGGAAGATCATCGAGGGACACCTGATTATATTGCACCAGAACTGTTGTTAAATAAACCACACAATCATTTAGTTGATTTCTGGTCATTGGGGGTTATTGTGTATGAGTTACTGTGCGGTTATCCCCCTTTTAATGCCAACACTATGGAAGAAATTTTTACCAATATTAAACAAAGGAGATTGGTGTGGCCAGATGAGGAATTTATATCACCAACAGCTAGAGATTTAATTGACCACTTATTACAAAATGATCCAAAACATAGATATGGTGTAAAGAAAACTATGGCGCATTCTTTTTTTAAAGGGTTAAATTTCAAGCATTTGCGTAGGACAGATCCACCATTTATACCAGTATTAGAAGATGCTTTTGATACAAGTTACTTTGATAATCGTGAACTGGATGATTTTCAAGAATTGCTGAATGATGAAAATGGTGCAGAAGCAACTGTATATGATACGCCAGGTACAACAAATGTTGCATTAATATCTGCTGCAGCTAAAACTACGACTGTCCCATCATCATCGGTGAACAATAGTGTTAATATCTCCATGAACAAGAATGGACTTGGTGGTAATAAATCGGTTTCACCATTAAATCCGGATAATGGATTTATTGTAGGTATTGTAGAAACTGATTTATTAAATCCTCGAAGTACCAGCAGTGTGAGTGAGAATTATAATAGCAATAATAGTAGTAGTCGCGGCAGTAAAAATAGCAGCGGTGGAAATACACCCGTGAATATGGCGATGTCTCCGAATAATAATCTTATTCCTGGCACTAATATTGTTACTGATAACGATATTGAAGATAGCAACCAGACTAGTTCGCCGTATCGTTCACCAAGTCCTAAAACAACTGATGATTTAGCATCAATGCGCCGTAATAGTGAGAAAATTATTGATGATATACGGAGAAAAATTTCAACGGAAGGACTTCCAATATCGCGTTTTGATGACGGTACTTTTAATAATGCAAATCACATCGAAAATGATACTGCTACTGCGGGAATGAAGCGTGGTGCGCGGAGTGATAGTAATTCTAAAACAACAGCAGGAACTCCCAATTCAGTTTTGATTAATAAACGTAATGGTAGCAACAATAACAGTCCTAATATCAGTGATTTAGCCAACACAGCTAAAGAATATTTGAAATTGTCTCCATTAATTGATGATACAAATAAAAAAAGTGTCTCAAAATTTTCAATTCAAGACAATGCCATTGATATATCTAATACTTTGTCAATTAGTAACAAAAATGCAAATAAAATAAAATTAGATGAGGTCACCGACGGCAAGAAAACATTGGCTACAATCGGTAGAGATGGTAGAAAAAGTATGCACCATAATACAGAAAGCAGTTTTACCTTTGCAAATTTAGATGAACTAGCCGAGGCTAATCTAAGAGCTGTTAAGGAAGCCAGGGCAAAGAGTCCGCGTGGTGAAAAAGGTGTTAACTTCAATATCACATAAAAATGTAAAACACTCGAAGATGCCAAACCATTTTATTATGCCGTCGTATATATACTGGTATCTATTATGATATGTTCAACCTCATAGAAAAATGCAAACACTCAAAAATGCAAAACATTTTTATTACGAGTCATACAACTTGTAATTGATATTCAAATGAGGATGACTCGGTGGAAGGCTCAGTGTCTAATTTACATATATATACATGTAAATATTTAATAAAATACGTGTTCGTGTATTTCAATACGAGTCGTAATATAATAAAAAAATTTATATAATTTTAATTCTTACTCATTTATTCGATTTTATAAATTTATATGCCCGTGTAAAAATAAATATGCATATTTATATCTTCTTACACTCTCCAGATAAAAAAGATAAAATAAGTTTATATACTGAAAACATCATAAAAATTTTTATATAAACAACAGTTACATGAATATTAAGTTTAATACTTTTGGTGTGTATATTTTAGAAAGAACAAAAGAGAGATTAGTGAAAAGAGAGAGAGTAACGGAAGGTTGCACATTTATTTTTAAGCGTATATCGTTTTAATTTATTGTTTTACATTTTACTTTATTAAAGTTTTGAAACCGTATGCTTGTCGTATTTTATTGCGCATTTACTTATATTTTTGTATAATTTGCATACACATATATACAACCGTATGTCATATATATATATATATATATACCTACATACACACAACACGTCCAAAATGAATTAAACTGTTAAATGTGTACAATCATAAAATGCATCTGTTGAATGCACATATACAAATTGAGCTTTCTTATCAATTTTCGTTTCGCAACCTTCTTGCATACCATGACGTTGTGTAGTTGTGTGTGTTTTTCCATATGATTTTTCATGTTTTATACTGGGTACGTAAAAACAATCTCCTTTAAATTTAGGATTAAATTCAGTATTTCTGTTACGTCCTATATCATATAAAAATTCTGTAGGTGCAACATTTCTTCTGTTAATTTCATCTTCCACTTTAGTATCAAGACCTGTTTTCTTTTCTAATCTAGCAATCTCTTCCTCGATAGAATTGATTTGTGCTTGGTAATTATTTTGTAATCGATTTGGATTTGGTGCGGCGCCTTTTAGTAGACTACGTTGAAAAGTCGATTTTTCCTGTGCCAAACTTTCTCTTAATTGTCTTGTACGAATAGTGTTAGAAAATTCATCACGGCGACTAGCATCATGGCTGCCAAAACCTAAGCGACGTTTGTCTAGTGGTTGTTGGGTAATATAGAGTGGTTCCGCAAGAAATTTTCCTTGTGGGCCCATTTTCATATCACCGAAGCATACTTTTGAAGGTATTTGCCCTTTTTTTGGAAATACAGTTGAAAATTGTTTTCCAAAATATCTTGGATTACGTTCTTTTTTTGATGGTATGCGATCATACGGATCGCCTATCGTTATATATGAAGTATCATGTTTATTTTTGTGTATTGGTTTTGAACTATACATAGCAGTATATATATATAATGTTATATACGTTTGTTTTATATACTTTATCTCGCGCTAATATTGAACCGATTGAATGAGATGAATGAATAGACCAAAAGATGTGTGATTCTAGTACTATTTGAGACAACAGTATGTCATGTATGATATGTGTGGTGAAGTAACGAAAAAGTAGTTTGCTGCGGGGAGGTGTTTTGATGAATGATGATGTATAGTGCTATTTATTAATAATAATGATTTTTTTTTTATTATTATGTTGTGTTGTTGCGCCAAAACAAAAAGAATATGATGTGTTTTAGTGCTTTATATTATTATTATTATTGTTATTATTATTATTGTTGCAAATAGGAATACTATTATTATATGAATATATAGACCCAGAATATGGACGTGTAGTATGCGATGCACATATAATTAATTACATCAAATGATAAAACGGTATAAAAGATAGCGAGAGTGTTCTTAACAGGGTTGTTACACTACTAGTAGTGTCACTACTCTGCCTATAAATAAAAGTAGATGAGGCATGATAAATGAACGTTAAACGTGAAACTCACTAACACTATACTCCTTGTAAGAAGCCGGAAGAAACTTTCCCCATTTAGGAGGGCAATAAATTAAGTATACTGAATGTTGTGTACTATTATCTACAAGGACTACAACTAACTACCCGAGGAAATGTAAACAATGTGCACTTCATGAGAGCTTTGTACATGCATGTACATTAATGTACACACTACGGGGTATTGCACTTCATCATCACACTCCACGGATATTATTATTATCATTATTCGAAACATCTCGGACTGTTCCCACCAAAACCTCTTTAACTCCCAATTTTTTTTCTCTTCGGCCAAAACAAACTAAAATAGGGCAGGGCAGCTGGAAATTATATTGATCTTTCTGGCGTTTTACATTTTAGCTATGACTGCAGGTATTTCAATTCTATTATTCTATAATACGGGCTAGGGCAAAGCACCTAAATGCTATCAAAGCTATTATTACTTATGAACATTCAGCGAGGCACACTATATTGTTGGTATGCTAGCCCAGCTTGCTATGGCTATCTAGATATCTAGATTTTTGTAGGTACAGGGTATGTATTTGTTATTCTTGTTGTACTAACAAAATAATGTAATATTATAATAAAGTATTATTATTATTATTAATTATATTATTATATATAGCTCTATATATATTATAATATAATAATAAAATATATGATTGTACTGTGTATCATTTATATATGATACTTCCCATGTGTACATATTGATGTGAGCTACATCATGTATGCTTCGTGTAGCTTGAACAATTTGCACTGTTGTTACGGTTGTGTCACATTACACGTTGCAGAATATATACAACCTCATAGAGATAGATTGATATATATATATATATATACATATATACATATACATATATACATATACATATACATACATACATATAGGCCGGAAACGTGCAAACACATTTGATATATAATATATATATAATATAAGGGGGGGGATGAATTTTGGTGCACGTCGTACTGTTGATGATTCTGAGACGTATAGGCGTGCACCAAGGTTGCAGGTACCAACACCGTCAATGTATGCAAATACATCAATGTCTGCGCGTGGGCAAAGACGAATGGAAGAGTGGAATAAGTTAAAGAACTCGGAGTACGGGGTGCCAATGGGTCCGGAAGGATCTTGGATTGCGGTGCCATTGATGAAGCAACCAACAAATCAAATACCGGGTGCTGGTGTTGGTGCTAGGGGTAAAGTTGAATTAAAAAGATTAATTCAACCCAGACGAGGACAAGCTTCGAATCCCATCGTTGCCACAAAAGAGCAGCAATTGGATGCAATTCGAGCATCTTGTGGTGGCTTTCAGAAGCAACCAGAATTACACTTCGATCCAACTACTATGGAAATTAAACAGCGAACATTTAATGATAAAATGCGAAATGCGCAAGGTAATCCAAAGGTCGCAAAACAAGCAGCATTAAGAACTCAACCATGGAGTATGTATGTAAATAATAATTCAACCGGTGGCAGCACACGAGGTTATGGTAAAGGTGGGGTTAGACCGAGTGGCGGAGGTAGCCAAATGTGGGGTTTGGTCAGTGGTAATTCAAATGACATAGATAAAATTGCAGGTATGAATTATACAGGTCAAGATCCAAATTTTCATTCTGTTGCACAAAAAGCGCAAGCGTGGAGAGATGGTCAAGGTAAAGGTTTGGTAACAACGAAAGGTTCGCAAAAATGGAAATCGAATGGTATGAGTGCAGCGTTAGGTCAACAACATAACGGTGCTCGTATGATTGACGCGTACCCGTCTCCACGATCAGAAATGAATCGTGGAACATTTAGTCCTCGCGATCGTTTTAACGGGGGTGTTGACCCAATAACAGGTAGGGCATATGATAATAATGTTGAAAATCGACGTATAGAAGCTCAACAGCAAGCGTTGAAACGGTTTCATGAACGACATAATAACTCTAGAACGTTAAAGTGTGCCGCAAAAGACCTTTTATCACCAAGAATAGAACCAAAGCAACCTAGTTGGTTGCCTGCAACGTATGTACAACATGCAGCGCTAAATCTGTACCGCTTATTTTCAGTTTACATACTAACACAGATATAAATTCTTCAACTTACAGTAAAACTCAGTTTGGCCGGCATAAAACAAGTATAGTACCAGATGAACTTAGAACCTCAGATTTGCCCAATACAAGTAAAAGTGTTTATAAACAAAACAATAAACAATCAGCGTATGTACCTTGGAAACCAAGTAGAAAAGTAGACGTTAGACCTATGGATAAAGCCGTTGCCGGGTTATTAGGTAGAGGGCGACAGGTTTATTTACCTTTAACGGGGCCTAGTGATATTTGGAAACCGAAACAAGATGCAAGTGAGAATATTACTGGTTATGGTGGTCCATCAAGATCTAGATTTTGACTTTTGTACTCTTTGTGCATATTTTTATACTTGGGTACTATAAATCGTGTACTTGATTTTATGCCCTCACGGACTTAATTTTAAATTTAATATGTCTTTGTTTTTATCTCAAAATTAGAGGAATATAATAATAATTATGCGCGTATTT
>JACKZZ010001586.1_pt1 | contig 15231 bp, 10 predicted proteins | sample 8027871 | NCBI WGS metagenome assembly JACKZZ01 (sample SAMN15724774, study PRJNA655200) | protist metagenome | isolation source: fluorescence activated cell sorting (FACS) single amplified genomes of... | place: USA: West Boothbay Harbor, Gulf of Maine | collected 2000-07-19
GCGCGCAATGACTCTTCTGATAGCCTCAGTTGTCCAGTCAGCTCATCCAGCTTGGCACTTAAGTTTTCTGCAATTTGCTCATGTTCACGTGCACGGTTAGTTGCAGCAGAAGTGTCCTGAGTTTGGTGTAAGAGTTCAGCTCCTAGTAGTGACAGCTGCTCTTGTAACGAATCTTGCAACTTTTCGTGCTGTTGCTGCTTTTCTTCCATCTCATCAGTCTTACTCTCAAGAGCCGCTTGCGTGTCCTCCAACTTGTCAGTCAGATTTTCTATCATGGCTTCGTACTCGCGCACCTCTTCTTGGTTTAATTCGAGCTGATTGTTCATGTAAGTCTTCAGAATCCTCTCTGCCTCTGGGGTTTCCCCTGCATCTGCATTAGCGCTTACACGCTTGGAGGAGGTGACAAAAGGCGTATGCATCCCTGAGCCCTCAAAGGCGGGAGTTGCAGGTGTGCCAGGAACAGAGTTCTCCTTGTCCACAGGGCTTAGCTGCAGCTCTTGCATGTGCTTCTGCTTGGCAATAATGTCGAGGCCGGCAGCAGCCACGCCCTCTAGTTGCTCTTCTACGCCTTGCAGCAAGACGATGATCTCCTCCACAACCTCTTCACGGCCCGTGTCTTTGTCTTTATCGGCATCGGTACTGGAACGAGCAATGGGGGACCCATCGGCAATTGACAGTGCATCTTCTCCACGCATTGAAAGAAGCTTACTGATGGATAAACGGAGCATCTCTATCGTTTCCGGTTCAGAGAAATCTGTGATGGCATTGGCCGCACCAAAGCCGGGTCCGGGTTTACGTGCTGTGTAAAATAAGTCTCTGCTCTTCTCATTTGGAGTACCAAATAGAAAGCCTGATGCTGAAATATTTGCAATATTACTGCGGTTTTGTAAGCCTTTCTTACTCGCGGATAACATATTGCTCAAATGCGCTCCTTCAGCTACAGCCTCGAAGTAGCCATTTCCCTCTGCCTCTTGTGTAGAATTCAGACCATTTTTTTCTGCAGATGCAAGGAAGCTACGATCCTTGCCCCGTGCAGTCACAAAGCGACTGAGAATATCCCTTCCAGCATCCTTGGCATCCATCGAGTTGTCCATCGTTGGTTATCGTCTGTCAAGCGCAATAACTCCAACTGCAGAATGTTTTTCTGTCTCTCCAGGCACTTTCCGGCAAAATCAGGCACCACAGTCGTAAGTTTGGGTTGCAGATATGAGCTTGAATGGAATAAGCAGCTCGAGGAATCGATGGAACTTCTGAATTCCAAGAGGCAGGCGCGTGCGTGCGTGCCGTGCAAAAGGAGAGGTAGGTACGGCGTACTAAATTCCATCCGACCGATCCCTCGTCTTGGAGCCAAGCACGGGTGTGAATTTTAGTCGCAAAGTGGAGGGAATAGAGATCACCCTGATCTCCATTCGTCGCCTCTTTCTCCCACTCAGTCTGCTGCCTTGTCAGTTAATATAATACTAATCGGTTAACCTAATTTACAAAACATACCCGTACTGTTGGCACTCGGAAGACATTCCGGGCACCAATGCTCGTTAAGAGCATTAAACAGCGGCTACCTGCTGGGCATCTTCTCCTATGTTATTTACAATATTGATATTCTGTGCTCCCCCTTGAGCGTGCGGGTAGGTAAGTTAATACTTTACATATCGTTAGGAATCAAGACTACCCACCCGTCTTGATTCTCTATTTCGTTTCTAGACATTTGTTTTGGGTGATTTACCAGGAGTGATCATACCAACCTCCTCCTTTCCAGCCTTTTGCACCTTGCGAGCCTCTTCATTGGCCATGCGCTGAAGGTAAGTATATGCACCAGAGCCACCTAAAACGAGAAAGATACCCAGAACACCTTTGAAAGTAGGTTGGTTTCCCCAAATATAAAATGCCATGAGACTTTGAACACCAGCTTTAGCAGTACCTGAAATATTATGCGTGAGAGGACTAGTAGCATTAACTTGCATAACAGTCACTAATCCAATTGCAAATCCAACAAAACCTGTTAATGTCATGCTAAACCAAAAGAAGCTTGATACTAACTTTGCAGAATGTTCTATGATTGTGTTATACTCAAAAAGCACAATCAAAGGTAAAAATAAAATAGATGCATTGAAATTATTATAAAATAGCAATTGCGAATTATCCAGTTCAATATCTCTTGATATTTTTTTGGTGAAAATACTGTTCATACTAACAAAAACAGAAGATAGAACACCACTGCAGGTACCAATGAGTGAAAAATTGACTTCACCATCAATACCAACAATAAAACCTAACATAACAACAGCCAAAACAGCCATTATTCTCAATTTCGTCTTTTCACCTAAAATCAAATAGGTGAATCCAACACTAAAGATGATGGTCAAACTCCTTGCAACATTGTAAAAACTGACTTCTACATATTGCAAGCACAAGTTATTAAATGTAATCATACCAACAAAGATGAAACTTAAAGGCATGACTTTGAATCCTACCTTTGTTGTGTATCTTGTAGTATGGTATTTATCAAATGATGTCAGCCAAGCAGACTTTGTGCTTGGAGGACTTGATCGAGTGTAGTTGCCCATCCTTCCCAAACCATCGCAAATCAAACACGTGACCACACATTGAAACCACGTCACAAACAAGGGTGCAGGAATGCTGGCTTCTGGGCTGGACAAGAGGAACTTGTTTAGGTACACCATGGAGATGGACACGATCCAATACGCAGCGACTACCCCAAAGATGTACTGGTTAGTCTGCATTGGCTTGATTGACTCCATTTTTCCTATGATTTTTCCCCAATGGATGAATTCTCAAGGGGGCAGTAGCGCAGAGAGCCTTACAACGTGCCAATTGAGGAGCAATCGTTGCAGTCGTGTCAGTAGTCGTAAATAAAAAACCAACCATTATACCTAGGATTTCCATACCGTTATCGTAGCCAACTCAATTTTCCCTAATCCCGTCGATACCGTTAGAGAAAGATGTTGTTAAGAAGAACAGTGGGAGCCACCGTATTTCGTGGTGCCGGGCGCAGCAGTGCTGGTGCCATTAAGCTTGCACGTGCATTTTCTAGCGACGCCGGCCATGATGACTTCGCGCCCAAGAAGAAGGCACCCGAGCCGGAAGGCATGGACAAGGTCATTGACATGATCAAGTCCCAGGTAGGCGAAAACGATATCATGCTGTACATGAAGGGCACGCCCAGTTCTCCTCAGTGTGGCTTCAGCGGTCAGAGTGTGCGAATCTTACACGCCCTGGGTGTAGATTTCAGCTCCGTGAATGTCCTAGAGTACCCCATGATTAGAGAAGGCGTGAAGCAATACTCTCAGTGGCCAACAATACCTCAATTATACGTCAAGGGGGAGTTCGTCGGGGGCTGCGAGATTATGACTGACATGTTCCAGGACGGTGATCTCGAAAAATTACTCAAAGATGAAGGGTTGATCGAACAGTAAAGCCTCTCATTGAAGTGAAAATGTATTGCATGTATTAATAGGACAAAAGCTTACGCTGACTTATGAACAATCTTCATTATAACTACAATTGTGCCAAGAAGCACTCCCCGCCCCACCTCCTTGTGGATCATCTCTTGGTCTTTCACAACCTCTACATCTATTGTACTCAATTATTGACTCTCTTGCGATAGTGCTGGAAGCCTTTTAGTTCTTTCTGCAGGCTACTCACCGCCTCTTCCTTCGAGTCTAGCATCACTTCAAGCGAGGACATGTAATGCTCGAGATCGCGATCATCATTGTCCTCCATTGCTTGCACGAGCTCCATTTCGATTTTCATGCTGTCTACAGTGTCTGCGATACTTCTCTTATGAGCCGAAAGCAGGGCCATAGCTCTCGCAACCTTCTCATCAGGGTTCGGATTGGCTGCATTATTTTGCTTTGCATGAGCTTCAACACACGCGATACCAGAACTGGTAGTCGGGCGCCGTAGCGGACTCATACTTCCATTGCGACCACCAATTCTTGGTGCGCCACTATTGCTATTGCTATTGCTATTGCTATTGCTATGGCTACTGCCATTGTTATTGTTGCTAGGGAATGCTGGTACTGCCGATTGTCTACGCCCTGCGTTAGTACCTGCTCGCATACCACCTCCAGCTGAAGTCGATGGTCTCGTGACTCGGACAGGTGACGCTAACACACTCCCACCTCCAGCTCCACTGGCTGTAGTGGGCCGGCGTTCTCCACCGTATGGTGATAAGTCCCGATTACTACCATGTCGTGCAGGTGAATTATTAGGATCCGATCCTAGCGAGCGTCTTCGGGGCCTCCCTTCTTCCCCTGCTCTGCCAGTACAAGCACTACCTCCCTCTGCGTCGCTCGCATCAATTCCGGATTGATGCTCCTTAACACGGTCAGCATACCGCAAAGTATTCAATGAGTGCTCACAGTTAGAATGCGCCGGACTCACACAAGCTATCATACAAGTACGAGCCATGTCACCTACTAAAGAGTCCTTTAATACTTGCGTTAATTTACTTCCACGAAAAGGAGTATGAGATTGTTTCGGTGCCCAGATTCCTTGTTTGTGCAGTGCACGATTCGCCAGAGCCCGAATTACTTCTTTCAAAGCGAGGAGGCTCGTATTAATTTCAGCTCCCTCAAGTCTCGTAGTTTTGGAGTTATTTGAAGTGTCTGCACCTCGTTCACTACCAGCTAGATCAATAAATGTGAGCTTTCCATGTACTCGTGAATGCTCCTCAGAGCCTTCTGTACCCTTGGAAAGATCTCTAAATGAGCTGCGACGACGTTCACCTGATTTAGGAGCTTTTACGCCTGTGGATGGAGTCGCCTTAGTATATTTAAGCACCAAATGCATGATTAAGTGAGACCTGCTGGAAGCCTCGTTCGCTCCTGTACAGCCAACAGAGCGATGAGCATGTGCAGTGGACATCGCATTTAATAATTGTGGCACATCAGTTATAACTTCTTCGGCGAGTCCAGGTGTGCACACATTACCTCTAGCATCTTCTAAACATTTCACAACATTTCTTTCATTCAATAAATCAAACAATTTAGCAGAATATATTTCAAAACAAGAAAGCCTTAATTCTAAGGATTCATATTCTGGTTTTCTTAACATTTTGAATAAATCTTTTGCGGCCAAAACATAAAGTCCTGCGTTTGGTCCTTCCTCAACGGGGTTTTCCGGATCAGCACCAAGTAGAGTATAAGTTTTACCACTTCCAGTTTGCCCGTAGGCAAAGCATGATCCTTTACCACCTTCAAAGGCAAAATCTACTAAAGGTGAGACTGTCCTGGTATATATTGATTGATTATCTGCAACCTCGTGAAATGCACCATCAAAAGTAAACGAACTCGTTTCAATGACTTTCGTCAAATCAACACGAGTTTTAGGTTCATGTATAAGAATCTCAGTGGCATTCGCTTGTACTTCCATGACATCTTTTTCACCAGTATTCAGCTCTTGACGTGAAAGCGGACGCTTGCGAACCACAACACGTATAGCCATATCTTCAGGAGCAAGCTGCTCTGCACAAGGAGCCATGTCTACAGCTTGTACTGGCACTAGAACTGGTGCAGGTGCTGGTGCAGGTGCTGGTGTAGGTGCTGGTGTAGGTGCTGGTTCACGTGACAACTGAGGAGCTGCTACACGTGAGCTCTGCTGAGGTTTCCTTAGCTGCTGTGGTGCCATAGCTATCGCTGTTGCTTTCACCGTTTCGATGGCAGCTTTATTTGCAGTAGCCGCTGCAGTCGGATAGTGAACTGGGCGCTGTATAGGCGATGAAGCCCGTGGTGAGTTTCCAACAGATGCAGACGCAGATGGCGGACCTGAACCTGGTGGTGGGGGCGGCGGGAGACATTCAGCACTATTTTCGACAGCGCTATCGCGTGGTGACGAGCGCTCATTGTATCTACCACCTCCTATGTATAGCCTATCAAATACAGATGTCACAGGTCCAGTTTCAGTACCAGTGTCACGACCACTATTTGCACTTGCATGTACATTCCCCTTACTACCAGTATTCAAGTCTCCATCAATGCTTCTTCTCACAGAAGGCAGTGGTATGCTACTTGATACGCTACTGCCGCCTGTGTTTGTGTTAATACTCATATCTGACCGATCCCCAGTAAGTGGGCGCCGAGATGCACCAGCATCTTTATCACGAAAAGAAAGTTTAGAAGGTGCACCATCAATGCTAGAACTTCCCGAGCGGCGAATACCCGAAACTGGACGCACTCGTTTCTGTTCTTCAGACTTCGTGGGAACTACTGGTTCAGAGGAGCTTGCGCTTGGGCGCAGCGGCAGTGCTGCCAGATCTCCACTAGAGACACTATCAGTGATGGCTCGATCATCAGGATTCACCGCCGGAGCTAGTGCTGGAGCTGGTGATAATCGTCTCGCTGAGCGGAGCACGGCTAAGTCCTCTTCGCTTTGTACGGAACTGACTGATTCCGCAGTACTACCCAGACTGTTCGAGGCAACTAACTCTGGGCGATGCATTGGTGGGTCTACCGGAGACAGAGATCTGGATGGACTTGCTCCCTTCGGCTTATGGCTCGTGCTCGCAACAACACCGCTCCCTCCTCCTTGGCCGTGGGGGGGCACACGTGCACGCTCACTAGTGAAATTCGTCGGTGGGACAATCTTTCTTTTCGGAGGTACTTTGGAGGCTGCATTGTCAGCTTTCACTGCATTTCCCGCCGTTGCAGCATTTGTACTTTCATCACCATCATCATTACCACTAGCACCACCACCAACCTTGGCATCAACTATAGATGCTTCTCCCCCTTTCGTATTCAGAATTTTTTGGAGTCGTTGCACCAAGAAGTAAAGCTTCTTGCGATCCTCAGCTTCTTCAACACCAACAACTTCGTACCTACAGAGTGGGGAAAGGAAAGATTTGAGCAAGAGTGAGAGTGTAGCAGAGTAGTAGCAAGGGGGAGGGGAGAGAGTTTAAGGGTTAGCTTCTCTGCGATGCAATTTCTGAACAGAAAGACACAACTAAAGTAGTTACCCTTCACCATGACACCACGGTGCAATGCAAGTGCAATGCAATACTGTGAATAGGAAGATTGATTATGGCTCTGTTCCCTGGGTTCAGCCCAGAGTGGATCGAAGCAGGAGTCATGAGCACAGGTCTAGGAAGCGTTAGAGAGAGCGTAGAGGAAGTACAGGGATTACGTACATATCTCTGAGTGATAAAGCTGCCAACTTCTTGGGAGTATTGATTCCATTCGATTCAAGTTTCCCGATAATTGACTCCAGGCCAAGACCCGTCAGCCAACTCTCGATGTACTTCATGATTAAGCTCCAGTTGTGGCCCTAATAAACTTGGATGGACGATACAGACTTCTGCCTATGGGGTGTGAATCAGGTTGGGCAGGCAGACCAACGCTAGGAGATCTACACATATGAAACACAAACCAAACCAAACGCTCTTAATTATGACGCGTTGGTTCTAAACACAGCAACGCCTTGACCCAAAACACTAGGCAGTTTTTAGGGTTTTTAACTGCATACCAGTCATTTTTCGTATAAGATGAGTGCCAGGCCCGTAGTAAAGACGTCGTATATGGATGCTGCTATGCAGGATGTGGCAATAACGGCGGCTCAGGTGCGTATTTTTCACCTGCGAGTGTGTTGCTTTGCCTGTGTCATTTGGCAGCTTTACTATGCCTTGGAATTGGCTGTGTGCAGATGACATCACAATAGATCATCACTTCCTTTTTATGGAATTGCATGAGAGATACTTATTTAATCCATCTGCCGAAGATACCATCACTTAGCTGCCATCTTGGAGCTCTAACTAACCTCAACCTCCCTTTGCAAATTTGCATACATCTCTTTTTCCCCTTTTCATTTCCCCCCTTACCACACCCTTATTTCTTTTCACACTGACATATATGACTTCTTCACGTACAGGAAGCCATCATCAACTACCCCACGGAACAAGAGATTGCGACAGCAATCAAGGCTGCAATTGATTCACATTATCCCGCCTCATGGCATTGCTTTGTTGGTAGAAACTTTGGCAGCTTCGTGACCCACGAAAACTCAAAGTTCATCTACTTTTACATTGGGCAAATGGGCATATGCCTCTTCGCATCAGCATAAAGACGACATAAAAAAGGAGGAGAGAGAGAGAGAGAGAGAGAGAGAGTCTCATGAACAGCTTCTTTTTTATGTGATTTGCATTCTAGTAAAGCAAAGAGGGGGCTTTAGAATGTCGATTACGGTAGAGTTGGGTACAGAATGATGGGTAATTGAATTCGTTTATGTGTAAATAACCAAGATTATGAAAGAAAACTCTGTTCTCGATACTCGATGGTCGGTGAGATGGGATCCGTGGGATCCCATCCAGCGCAACCCGGAGATGCCCTCTAGAGAGGTCTATTCAATACTAAAAGGCGCACCGTTGGTAGAAACCTGTACAAGAAGTCTGTTTGAAAATATATCAAAGCATCAATTGCCAATAACGCTTTTAAATTCTGTGATTTACGCGAACATCGAAGTAGATCGAAACTGCACTTCAAGTTCTGCAATTGTTGCTCCCATAGTCATTTATTGCAATTAAAAATCAGGCGAAGTGAGTATGGGAGGAGATGAGTACGCTGCTTTCCACTATCTTGGTCACAAAACCCCTCAGCATAATCGTGTGGTCCACGAAGCTGCTAGGAAGCCCTTGACGTTCGACGAGCTTTATAGTCCACGTGATGGTGAAGGTGGGGATGCGGCAGGTACATCTGTATTGATTGGAACAAAAGAGAAAAGTTTTTGGAGAACAAGGGATACTATAAAATTCAACTTCTATGAATGCAGAGCAAAGAAGGTAATGATAATAACATGTTTGGATGTCTCATCTAAGGAAGGGGTTGCTTTCAAGACTTTGCTAATAGATTTAGCAATTCTTTATAATGTTCTTGAAGAAAAAAAGAATGCTTCTGATGATAATAATAATAGGAATGATGATGATGGTGATGAGGAAGAAAAAATCAAGAGACCAAATGGTATCTTGTTCAAGAGTCAGAAATTTTACAAGGAGGATGCGAAACTCCACAAAGCAGCTTTAGAATATTTAGAAAAGCGTTTAAACATTGGTGCTGATCCGATAGATTGGCCTGGCTTTGACGAAAAAGTGTACTTTGCAGATGAAGCAAGTAAGAAAGCTGCTGAAGAAGTTGATAATGAGAATGAAAAGGAAAAAGAGGTAGAATGTGAGATGTCAAATCGAACGAGAACTAGATCTGATTCTGCTATTGCACCTGAACTATCAGCCGATGCTTCTAGAATGCTCAAACCACAAGGAAGCGAACGTATGGCAGTGATAACAATGCTACATGATGATAAAGAAACCCTTGAGTTGTCTGTGGAGCTCATTAATACGCTTCAAGTAAACATTAGTAGTATCGATCCGATGCTTCTTAAGCTTACTCCTACATCTCTGAATGCAGCATCTATTCCTGCACTAAATTTAGCAGAATCAGTATCTAAGGAAGAGGAGGATAAAAGTAACGAACTAGATGAAGATATTGAAGTTCCTGCATTGAGCAAAACAAAAGCGAAGCCGACTCCAGAGAATAGTCCTGTCAAGAAGAGTCCCAAAAATGGTAATACAAAGGTAACTCCCGCTTAACTCCATATTTTACATACATATTCATAAGCAAAATTGATCGTAACTATAACCCATATCATTTAGTGTGTCTATGTTTCTGAACATAAGAGATTATTTCATTGGAAGTGCGTTCACCATCATAGTTCAATAGTGCCCCTTCTCTCTCACCTTTGGTAACAGCAGGAAAAAACAAAATGGTTGGATAGCCTTGAATATCTCCAGCAATATCAGCTGGGGGTGGGTGAGTAGTACCATCCATAGAAGCAATTGTTACCCCGTCATCATCCCCAAAATGCTCAGCCACTTGCTGGTATTCCGAAGCCAGTGAGCGACAGTGGCCACACCATGGAGCGTAAACTTCTAATAAAACGTCTTTGGTACCATCACGGATAATAGAATCATAGTTTGCAGTAGTGACTTCTTCCGTGCCCATACCTGGTGCACCATCTTCACCATCTTCATCACTTGGGGCACCGGGGGGATTGAATTCCAAACCTTTACCTAATTTACCTCCTAAAAAATCTTCAACATATTCTGTCAATGAATCTGGTGAGAATTTGATCATAGGACTTTTGCTCCATGTTTGTCTGTCATGAATAATACCCATTCCAACTGCTATACCAGAACGCTCTTTATTACTTTTTTCAATTTCTTCAAGTAATTCGAAATCAGTAATCCATCTTTCAGACAGATCACGCACCGATGCTACCGCAAACACCATCTTATCTTTATACTTTTCAGCAACTTTGAGTGCTCTATTCGTCAAGTATTTATGCGCCGAATGATCAGATTTCATGTCATAATCACCGAAAACAATCACTAATGGCAGTGAAACGTGGTTATACAATACTTGAGTCGACGTACCCAGAACCCCTACAAGGTTAGGTGCTGCCTTCCATAGGAAGCTTTTTAAGCTTTTTGTATTGATAATAGTACTTGGATATCGGTGTTTCACTCTTTCACCATACTTTGCGGGTGCAGTATACCGTGCAGGGCGATATACGTACACACATCCTGGACATGCTCTCAGTAAGGTCTCATCCATAATTATACCGAAGCGGAAATCTTGTCCGAATTCATTGGCAACTTGTGCAAATGCCATGAAATCAGCTGATTGTCCATTTGTATCAAAATATCCAAGTACTGCAGCTTGCTCTGCCTGAAGATCTTCCACGAATGCATTCATTTCCTCTAAAGATTGCAACTCTACTGGTGCTGGACCATCGCCATAAGGATCATCCACCTCCCCACCCCCACCAGTAATAGGCCCACCACCCATGCCTTCCATACCTCCCATACCTCCCATGCCTTCCATGCCCATCCCTTTCATCATGTCCATATAAGAGTCGTAGTCATTCATATCCCCACCACCATAAGCATCCTCCTCCACGCCGCCACCAAAGCCATCAAACTGAGATTTTGCAAGAAAGGCAAGGAGGCACAAAACGCCTACATGCAAGCACAGCGATCTCATCTCAAATCACCTTGGAAGTCATCTTATTTTAGGAAATCGACGTACGTACGCATGCGAGACGGTCGACGGTCGGCTAAGACCTCACATCAGTGAATCAGTGTGCTGTTGCGAGTTGGACTACGAGTCGCAAGTTTGCTGCAATGTCGCGAGCCCTACCTCAGGTGAAGAACCGCGCACCTGCACAGATCCAAGTGACAGCGGAGCAGCTGGTATTGGAAGCAAAGGATCGCGGACTGGAAGAGTTTAAGCCAGGTGCAAAGCAATTCATTAAAGATGATGATGAGTTATTAGCATACCAGAAGGATAAGCGGGCGGACTTTGAGAGCCAAATCAATAGACATCGCGAGCGATCTCATATATGGTGTAGATATGCTCTATGGGAAGCAGAGCTGAAAGAATTTGATAGGGCGAGAAGTATATTTGAGCGTGCATTACAATTCAATTACAAAGATGAGAGTGTATGGATGAAATATGGCGAAATGGAAATGAAAGCTAAATTTGTCAATCATGCAAGGAATGTATGGGATCGTGCTGTCACACTTTTACCAAGAGTTGATCAATTCTGGTATAAGTACACCTATATGGAGGAGCTGATTGGTGCTGTAGATGCTACACGTGCTGTATTTGAGCGCTGGATGCAATGGGAACCAGAAGATGATGCTTGGTCAGCCTTTGTAAAATTCGAAATGCGCCAGGGGCAAATCAATCTCGCGAGAGGGGTGATGGAACGATATGTTTTTTGTCATTCAAGCGCAAGAGCTTACTTGAAATATGCACGGTGGGAAGAGAAACAAAATGATATTGGACGTGTTCGAGCAGTTTTCGAAACAGCAGTTGAAGTGCTACCACCTATGATCGCTTTACCATCAGTTTATCTGTCGTTTGCTGCTTTCGAAGAGAGGTGCCATGAAAGCGAACGTGCTCGTGTGATCTTGAATGTGGCTGCAGTAGAGTCTGAAAAAGCAGGATTAGATTCTGAAGTTATCATTTCACTACGTACAGAGGCTGCCTCATTTGAGAGAAGGCATGGCTCTGCACATGGAGCGGAGTCGGCTGCTTTAGAACAAAGGCGAAAGCACTACGAGGCCAGACTCTTGACGCATTCTACAGAATATGACACTTGGTTAGATTTAGCACGTTTGGAGGAATCGTCCGGAGAAGGTGCCGCAGAGCGATTGCGTGAGGTATATGGCCGTGCAGTACAACACATACCACCCATCGAAGAAAAACAATATTGGAGAAGGTATGTATATTTATGGATCTTTTGGGCAATATATGAAGAGATGGATGCACAGGAACCGGCAAGAGCACGTGATGTGTATGCTGCATGCTTGAAAGTCATACCCCATAAGAAATTCACTTTTGGAAAAATATGGTTTCAAGCAGCTGAATTGGAGGTAAGACAGAAACGCTTGTCGGATGCACGTAAGATATTAGGTTTAGCGTGCGGGAAATGTGCTCTATTACGGAAAGCAAGCTTATATCGAAAATATATTTTACTTGAACAAACTATGGGTGAAATTGATCGTTGTCGTAGTATTTATACCAAGTGGTTGGAAGTGATGCCTGATCATAGTCCAGCATGGAAAGGTCTGGCAAGTATGGAAATGCGCGTTGGTGAAGTAGAGAGAGCACGTGCTGTTTTTGAACTAGCATTGCAACAGGAGGAATTCAATGCCGAAGCACATGAAGGATTGTGGAATGCATATATTGCAGCAGAACGTGAGCAAGGTGATGTTGATTGTGTTCGTGCCCTTTATGAGCGCCTTATTAAGAAATCATCTCACGTGCGTGTATGGGTTGCTTATGGTAGTTTTGAAGCAGGTATCGGAGATACTGAAAAACACTCTGATGTTGCTGCAATGCGAGCAATTTTTGAACGTGGTTATAGTAATTTGAAGCAACAAGGGTTGAAGAACGAGCGGGTTATGCTACTCAATTCATGGAGAGAGTGCGAACTTGTTGTGCCTGGAGGAGATGTCGGAATTGTCGAAGTCAAGCTGCCACAAAAGGTGAAGGTTCGTCGTGCTGCGGAGGATGGCTCGGGAGTGCAAGAAATGTATGATTACCTGTTCCCTGATGAGCAGAGTGCCAAGCCTGGTCTTAAACTTTTGGAGAAGGCTATGATGTGGAAAGCTGCTGCTGCAGCAGCCGCTGCCGCTGCCGCTGGTACTAGTACTGAAGTCGAGAAACTTGGTGACAATGATAGTGCGCAGATTGAGATTGAGGATGAAGAATTACCGGCACCACCCGCGGCTACGGCTACGGAAGAAATTGACATTGACGATATCTGATATTTATAGATTAATAGTATGCAAGAAAGGACGCATTGTATCGTTGTAGTAAGAAGTGTGATTAAGATTAGTAGCTATATATAATGTTCTCAAAGATACAATATTTATCCATTTCCCATTTTCCAACCAGACCAACTGTTTCTGTTAGACTTTATCTATGCTTCCTTTTGACATACTCTCAAAAATGATGGCAATTCTACATCTGAAAATTCTCTTGCAGTATAAAACACTTTGCTGAGACGACACGATCCATGTACTACAATTTCCGTACAATATGCAAAATTACAACCAAAAGCATGATTGCATAATTTTCTTAAGTCTAAGCACAAATATTGCCATCCTTCTCCTACATTAATGGGTAAATTGGTTACGTTTTTATCTATGGTGACGACACTTCTCTTTGATTGAAAATTTATCACGCGAGCTATACCCATATCATCAGTCAATGACACACTCACCGAAATGTATTTGTTTACATTCTTGATATGCATGTTGATCAATGGTAAAGTAGACTGTGCGAAGAAGATCATGTTGGAGTCTTCACCGTTGATTTCTAATACAGGACAAGGTGACTCAACCAAGAGTTCGAAGTCGTCTGCAATCGACACCCCGGGTCCAACAGGCATGCAGTCGATCTGGTCAAAGTCAAAGTCCTCCGGCCCTGGAGGGATCACTGCAAGAACCTCATCAGCTCGTCGTTCCTCGTACATCCTTCAGACGATAATCGACCAATGGTAAAGGGCGTCAGAGCAGCTTTAAAGGGAAACCGCTGTGGAGGAAGCTGTCGGCGTACTTATGGGTACCCATTGGATTTTGGGTTTACCTTTACCATGGGTGCGTTCAGTTAGTTGTTTTCCTTTTTGTAGCAACATTTGTGAAGTAATCGCGTTGAATCTGTTTTAAGATCCTGTGAGATTATCGAACCATAAAAAAAATCGAAAATGACGGCACAGAAGACGAGGGACGATCTTCAGGCAATTTCGGGTCAGAAACAGACACAGCTGACGAGGGACGATGTTCAAGCACAGGTCAGGCAGCATTTCCCTCCAAAAATATGGGAAAAAGAAATGAGTGAAACTATATCCATCTTCAAAAAGCTTCGCACGTTGAATAATATGTCATCTTCGTCTGGGAAGTGCAGAGTGCTCTCATTGGCATGTGGGAGTGCTGTAGGTGCAGAAGTGTTTCATGATTACTTTTCGCATCCTGACTCAACATTCATTGGTATGGATATCAGTCGAACACAGACAGTGGAATTCTTACAAATGCATGGGCATATGGATGAATTTCTTTTGGCTGATCTCTATGCTGAACCTACAACTGCTGAAGCAATTCATTTGTATTCGAGTTGCACGCATTGGATGGCAATACATGCATGCCGTGCACTTGCAGAAAGAATCGTTCACCTCTTTCGATTGCATGCACCACGGGGTGCTCATCTTGTCATTGTGCCGTGTTGTTTGATGAAAGACACACAACTCAAATCAAGGATAGGTTACGAACGCTGGCAAACGATACGCAATGCTAGGCAAGTTCGAGATTCTTCTACAGGTCGACCAACGCTTAGCAATTGGCGACTAGCTACTTCAATACAGCTCCGCAATGAGCTATTGGCAGCAATATATCCAAAAGGATTTGTTGATGCAACTGTAGTATTAGAAATACAGTCGTTACATAATGTTGCTTTGCATTTTCACAAATCACGGAATGATGAGAACAATACTAGCTGCGACAATGATTCGCAGCACGAGTCTACTAGTAAAATATGGTCCGTATTCGATTCGATTTGTATCGAGTGCAAATAAAAATAACTGGACTGGGTTCAGGGTTCAGGGTTCAGGGACCTTATAGTCACAGTCAGAAAACTAATGGTCAATGAACCCATAACTCTG
>JACKZZ010016633.1_pt1 | contig 15224 bp, 9 predicted proteins | sample 8027871 | NCBI WGS metagenome assembly JACKZZ01 (sample SAMN15724774, study PRJNA655200) | protist metagenome | isolation source: fluorescence activated cell sorting (FACS) single amplified genomes of... | place: USA: West Boothbay Harbor, Gulf of Maine | collected 2000-07-19
TGTTAATAATAATTATAAAATCCACCAATCCACCACCACCACCAATCTAACTCAAGAACGAATTACTACGACGATCCAGCATGTGTGTATTTATATGGCACAATTATGTACAGAGACTTAAAAATATAATAGTTAGTAATTGTGGCAAATATTATAACGCATGGACAGGAAACAATTGCTTGGCATTGCATGTTTGGTGTGTGTTGTATTTATATGGAACTTTTCTAGCTATTTAGTTAAAACAGTATATTCAAAATTCAAAGGACCTTTTTTTTTAACGTTTTTTGGTAATAGTTTGTTTGCACTATATTTACCGGGTTTGTTCATTTTTCGGCGTTACTTTCGAACACAAATAATAAATGAAGCTCCTAACTATTCAATGTTGAAAGAAAATGATAAAGGAACCGCCAACGATCATAAAAGTATGCCACCACATTCTTGGAAAACATCGTTTGAGTCGTTAAAGTCCAGAAAATTTTTTTATGCTAGTCTGGTTATAACCCCACTATGGTTCATAGCAAATTTTTTCTACAATCTTAGTCTTTTAGAAACAAGTGTATCGTCTAGTACCATGATATCTGGAACGTCTTGTATTTTTACATATTGTTTGGCATATTACTGGAAACGTGAAGAATTTAGCTGGGCAAAAGTAGTAAGTATTATTTTAACAGTGCTTGGAATGGCACTAGTTGTGTACAGTGATTCAGATGAAAAATATAATCGGGGAACTTGTACATACAACGGTTTAAGCAACACTACAGGAAGTAGTGGTAGTGATAATAATAATAATAATAATACGAATAATAGTACAAGTGATGTTCCACCATCATTGTTAGGTGATTTATTTGCATTAATTGGTGCAATTTTTTATGGATTGTATATTGTAAATATTGATTCAAAGTTGGAGAATAATAGTTCATTTGAAGATCTTGCATTATTTTTAGGCTACGTCGGTTTTGTTGGATGCATATGTTGTTTGCCAATTGTTTTTATGCTAAGTCTAAGTGGCGTTGAAAATTTATCTGACTTGTCTTTTAGCACGCTTGCAATGATTTTTTGTAAAGGTTTATTTGATAATGTTCTAAGTGATTTATTGTGGGCAAAAGCTGTCATCTTAACTTCCCCGACAGTATCAACGATTGGTATCAATATGACAATTCCGCTATCCGTAATAAGTGATTGGATATGTGGGAAAACATTGCTATTTGCGCATTATCTTGGTGCTATATCCATGACTAGTGGGTTTATTTTGATTAATTTGAAGAAACGGGAAATTAACGATACGACAACGACGAATGTCGCTGCCATTGATGACGATCATGACAATACTTACGATAGAAATCAAATTGTTAGTAGTAGTAATGCTTTACAAACTGAAGAAAATATTGTAACTGAATTGTGATTATGATATGATACCTTACACTACTTCGTGCACGTGTGTATATCTCTCCCCAATATATATGTAATTTTAAAAAGCAGCATTTTGCTCCTAGAAGTAGGAGTAAAATGTACGTTGATAGAATAATTTCATGGAATTTTAAAACGCAAAAGTAAATATACTCTTTTATATATACCAAAATAAATGAGTAAGAATTAATTATATATACCACGTATTGAGAGAACAGAAAACATGTATGATACATACCAGAGAGTATAAAAAAAACCTTTTTTTCTATTTTTTTAAAAAAATAGTGTACTATTTTGAAATAAATATTGTATGTAAGGGCTTACTTGTATAAATATATAACACTTTTTTAACCGAAGTATATATATATGTATGTTAATAAAAGTTGAACGCTGCTGCTGTGTACTCTAGTTTCTAGTTTAACTTCTTCTCTCGTAAAATTCGTAAAAAATATTTTAAAGTTACTCTTTGATATTTCTAAAAAAAAAAATTAAAAGTCATCATCATCAAAATGATCATGTTGTGAAATTGGATCATAATCTGTATCGTTTCTGCCTAAACGGTCATTCATTACTGCAGCAATAGCACCTAATACTAAGCCTAATGGATAACAATATTTTTCTTCATTTAGCAAAGCTTGCCTTAAGTCCCATCCCCTAGAAGCATCTTCAACGTCTAGGAAACCGAATATGAAACCAAATGCTGCACCCATGACAACTGATACACCTAAGATCAAATATACTTGACGTGGTGTCTCTACAATTGCTTTCGCATTTGCACTTTGGCAAGTTCCAATGCACCAATTCAATACGTCAATAGAAGAAAAGACTAATGCAAAACATACCGAGATTCCTAATAATGTGTATAAAGGTACTTTTGCTCCGGAAGATAACGATACCCAATTTTCATCAAGTACAAAACATAATACACCAGAAATAATAACTAATGATGCAAACGTTACTAATAATGGCTTCCTAGCTGGCTGGCCCATTGCTGGGCCACCTGAAAAGATTCTCCAAAAAATTATCCCACCAATTAATAAAAATAAAGTACCGAAATATACGGAAAAGAACGAGTTAAGTGATATTTCCACAAGTGTACAGTTAACAATCCAGGAGACTGAAACACCAAATATTGCACCAACTACGGCTGCTATACCAGACCGTACAATTCCTGACATTATTATGTAACTTCAAAAATAAAATATTACGTTCTATACGTATTAGTGCGTGCGCGCGTGTATTGATATGTATATATATAATGGCCACAAGGATGTTGGGAGGTAAAGTCATAAAGCCAAACTGGTGTGAAAGCAAACACGCAAGGTAGTGCACGTTGTCCGCGATGAATGTACTTATTAATACTACTACTACTACTACTACTACTATTTATTTATTATTTATTATTCTAACACATATCATGTATTATTATTATATTCCATACTACTACTACTACTACTATTATTATTATTATTATTATATTCCATAATATATTACTTCTATGTGCTTCTTATAATCCCATACTTGATTTGACTACATGTACGTAGCTTAATAAGTGTAATCGGTACCTATATACAATCAAGTATGGGCCATGTTAGGATTTATTGTAATGAATAATAATAATTAATTAGTCCTATAATAATGTCGATTTATTGAAGCTTGTACTTCGCAATTCCTTCTTATTACAACACATCACATTCTGTGCTGATGTCTCTAGGTACAGAAATTGGGACGCGGTCGCTTGGTATAATAAGATAAGCCAATGTACAATGTACTCGATCCCCTCATCTTCGCCTGCTACAGCCCAGAATTATAAGGGATTCTGAGCGCAAACGAACGAGTATGTACAATGTACAATGTACAAAGCCCCTCTATTACAGGGCAAGCTAGGCAAGGTGGCACATGCATACATATACCTTAAATAAGAATACACGGAGTTGTTGCAGTATTTACAATTAAAAATAATTTCAAAGAATCGACGCGACATTGTTTTTCTAGTTTTAAGGACCAGGTTTCGTTTGCATCTACCTTAAATAATATTATACACCGTTGCTACATATAGTAATAATGCACGCGATTTTGACATCACTTATTGTTTTCTTGTTCGTCTAATGCACTAATCCTTAACTACTAAAGCGAATAGTAAGTAGTAGTAGAACCTTCTGTATTTCATTGTTACCTCGTCTCGCAGTACCACAATGGTGTTCACGTGTAATATTCTTCTACTTATCGTATATAGGTATATGTTCCACTATAGTATACATTCCAGTACTACTTTACTGCACCCAGCTATTTGGTTGAAATCTTGAATCCACCTAGTAGTAGTGGAGACGCGTCGGAATGCATTACTATTGCATTACTATTGCATTACTATTGCATCACTATTGCATCACTATTGCATCACTATTGCCTGAAGCTAACTAAAGCCAGTAACGAGATAAATAGTCGTCTCACTGTGTTATAATTACATATTATTATATTACATAGAGCCATAGTAGTACTTCTTATAATATTTTAAACAAAGCACACCAACAAACAACAACTTTTCTTTTTTAATTTTTTTACGGTGGTACATTTATTATATTATATTATATTATTTGTTGTACGTATTTAAACAACAATACTATGGAGTTATCTATTTGCATATCCTAGAAGCGTCACCTCCCTCAACGTTGTGGCCATCGACGATCTCTCTATCCTCTCCATATACAATAGTTCAATTTATATTATTCAAATTGCATACATATATACTAATTTAATTACACGTCACAAAAACATGAATTTCATCAGAATTGCTTCCCAACGTGTTGCTAGACCAGCAAGCAGAACCGTTGCACGTCGTACTTTTTCAAGTGGTCACGAACCAGCTAATGACTTAGCGGTAAGAGAAATCAGTATTGGTTTGGGACTTGGTGCTGTTTCTGCTCTTTTATGGGTTGGTTACGCAAGAAGTGAAAAACAAGTAGTTGATGATTATTACAATGCTTTGGCAAAAAAGAATAAAGCATAAACGATTTTATGTATTATTATATGACAACAATATGGTGTTTGTAGTTCTTCAAAAAATGAGAGCTTCAAAACAAAATATGATAGTTTATAGGAAAAAAACAAAAATATTATAATAATATATCTGTGTGCGTGTGTACTATATTTGTTTTAGTACGAAATAGTACATATTCAAATTGGAATATATGTATCTATTTAAGAGGCACACATGCTGCGTTTGCATCATTTTTGATATGCGTCATTAATGATGCGTGACTAAAAGTATACGTTACGATGAAAATATTACAAGAGGAGTATGATATAAAAGACGTTTTTGTGTAACTTATGATATTTTTTAAATAAATAATATACACGAGTGTATATATAAATATATATATATTTTAAATTTAAAAAAAAAATATGTCTTTTTTGTTTCTTGATTTTTTAAATATACACACGCACTCACGTAATGCCAAAATATTTTTTTAAAAAAATACCCCTCCATGCGATACTCCGAGGAGTAAAAAAATACCGGGGGGTATAATTAAAAGTTTTAATATGTTTGATCCAGGTATCGTTGAAAATCATTGATTCGTTTCTGAAATTGCTGCCGGCTTTTATTAAATGAAGATTTTCCTATTATAGGGTCATACTTATAATCGAGCGATTTCTTCATTTTTTTCTTGTTATCTATTCGTTTTTCATTTTTTTTGAAAAAATCTGCATCATTATTCATTTTATGCATAAATTTATAATGCTGATCACCAAATGTTTGCAACATTTTTAACGTACCAATTTTTTTCTTGCTTTGTGATCCCAGTCGCTTTGACATGCGAGTATCACCACAGGATGTATTTGATCGTCGTAATCTTGGTGCAGATGCCGCTCTTTTCTTTTTTTTACTCATTTTTGGAATTCGATGTGCACGTTTCACGGTATTGGCATCAACCGCCCATGGTGGAATTGATGAATACTTTTTATTACTTTTAGCAGTGCGACGTTTTGAAGGTGCGGTGGAAGGTCGTGAGCGTTTGCTTGTTTTGTTATACAGCAACGTATGGCCACCCTTGTGCGGGGGATTTAAATATTTGCGTTGGAAATGTGGACCTTGATAGTTACTTGATACAGCAACAAATCTATGATATCCCACAGGTTTTTTTGCCGATAAATGAGTACTTGATAATTGTTTGTATGGCGTCCCACGTGGAGAGCAACTATCACCTCCACCGTTTAATAATGGACTTGAATCATATAATGGACTGTTTGGTATACTATATAAATACGAACCATTTGGATTAGATGGAAGAGTAGAACTTAATAATTTCGGTGTTGGGTACTCATTATATACTGGGGTTCCAGATTTTTTTCTTGTATCTAATGCTTGTTGAACTTCTAAAGGCAAATGGCCCTGCTTTACAACAAATTCACGAAGGGATTTAATTTCGTTTTCTAATGAGTCATTCTCCATTTTTAATTTTTGTTCCATTGTGTCAATGCCATTTAGTTGCCTTGCAATATTTTCAATAGCCTGTTGTTTTACCGATGACCCAAAGCTTTTATTGTGTTGCATATTATGCCTAGTCGATGGTTTTGCAGATTGTGGTCTTTTACGATACATATTTTTTTTATCTCCATTAATACTTGAGCCAATAGTTGATAACATATCGCTTGAATGTGCATGTCTTCTAGCATCGTTTTTCATTTTTTCCCCTGCTTTCAGCTTTTGTTTAGTGTTTTTACGGTGTTGCTCATCCGCTATTCGTATTCGCTCTTCCATAGCCATTACAGTAGCACTTTTTTGCAAATGTCTAGTTTGCTCTTCTTGCCATAGTGTTGTTAATTTCTTATGAATATTTTCTAAATTACTATCTATCAAGTTTGGCTCCTTTTCTTCTTCTTCTTCTTTTAACTCCACATCATTTGTACTTTGTACACCCGCTTCTTGTTGCTGCGACTGTTGCTTCTGCTGTAATTTTACTTCCTTTAATTTTTTTCTCTCCTCTTCTAACTGTTTGCGATTCTTCAATTTTTTAATGGCTGCGTTCCTTAAATTTTGATCTGCCGATTCTAATGCTTTTAACTGTGCTACATGATCATATTCTAACATTTTTTTTGCTTTTCTCAATTCCTCTTTGGCTTTCTCAATTTCTAAGCGATGTGCTCTCTCAAGCGCCTCTCGTGTTTGTCGTTCTGCTTCAATAGTGTCTTGTAATTGCTGGGTTAACTCATCATTTGCTTTTTTATGCGTTGCTTTATGCTGATTTAAAACCTCTTCAATACGTTTAGAGTTTTCATATGTTAATGATTCGTTTCTAGATTTTTCCGTTTCAACCCTGGCCTGTAATTCTTTCACATTGGCGTTTAACTCTTCTAATTGATGTCCAAAATGTAATTCGCGATTTTGAGAATTACGCTGTACTGTTACCAACTGTTCGCGTAACATTTGTTCTGATTTCAAATGCGCTCTTTGTTTTGTCTCTAACTCTTTTTTGAGCATTGCAACTTCGCTTTTAGCTTGGTTTAATTTTGTAACAAATTCAACAGGGACAACATTTTCAGGATGTTGTTGTTGCTTCAATATGGTCCGTTTTAACTCGTTACGCTCTGCTTCTAACAATTGGATGTGTCAGGGCGTTTCTACTTGAAATCAGATTATGCTGTTCAATGTTGGGTTGACACAGATCATATATTAGCTACTTGCTTTGCAATATTTTTTCTAATTATTTATGTACTTGGAATTCCAATTGGTGCCGCGGTAATTTTATATAGAAAGCGGCATGTCTTGGACGATCCAAAAGTTAAAAAAAGCTTCGGCGCATTGTACAAGTCATACCACCCAGATCATTGGTACTTTGAAAGCGTTGAAATGACGAAAAAAATGCTGCTGGCTGGTGGGCTTATATTGCTAGGAGTTGGCTCTAGCGCACAAATATTAATAGGGTTTTTCATTACGTTTTTCTTCCTCCTCGTAGTCGTTGGAAGTAAACCATACGAAGATTCTCCAACAAATAAGCTTCAAACGTTGTCATCTATACAACTAGTACTATCATTAGTAATTGGCTTAGTACTTAGATTAGAATCAGGTGATAATGATTCTGTAGATTCTTCCGCTGTTGAATTTGTTCTTATTGGTACAACTGGGATTGTATTTGCAATTACGGTTTACATATTTTTAAATACTCTAAGTGAATTGGAAGCCGCAAAGACATTGAAAATCGTTTTGGAAAAACTCAACAAGTGTGTAAAATATCTATCAAATTGTTTGTTTTGTAAATGTGTACCGATGAAAAATAAGAAGCAATCCGTTACGATATTTCCAGTGGAAAAAAATAATGCAGAGATGATAGCGCGCAAAGATTTAAAACCAATTGTCCCTTTGCAAGATGATTTTTCAATACCGACCCAAAACGAGAGGAAACAAAAAAAGAAAGTACTTCAACCACCGCCACCGCCACCAAATCCTCCACCAGAGAGAACAAAAGGAAATAACTCCGTGTAGCTTTTTTGTAAAAATTCATAACCAATATATTAACATATTTTACTTACCTGATTTTCGTTTTAAGGTAATTAATATTTAAAACTTTTTTTTTTATACTATTCTAATTCTATTCTATATTCTAGACTATTCTATTATTACAATTATTCTATTATTATTATTATTATTATTTTAATAATTTTATTATTAATTTATTTATTATTATTATTATTTATTACTGTGTTCCCGAGTTTTTCGGCTACGATGGAGTTATAAGGCGGTTTTGACCATTCCTAAAAATAATTCCCGCAAAGTTCGCCGTAAAGTTCAATTTAGCACTACATAGGATAGGCTCAACTTTACCGAAAAGTCCCAACCGAAAATTTGAACTAACCCAACTTTTTCAGGTAAAATCCTTAAAACTGTCCAAAAGTCGCCGCAATTTTGAGGACTCGAGGTGTAGCATTGAAAATATATCTGGAAAAATGGCCAAAAACTACTTTTGCATTCTGAAGTAGCAGGTACATATCACCAATCGATAAATCAATGCTATTTATATGCTAGAAGACCTCAGAATGCAAGGAGGTATAGTTTTGCTTGGATATTAACAAGTGTGAATGTAATGGATGTGTCCTAAATTATTGTGTGGTAAATTATACTCAAATGGAAAGAATCTACTAATATAACATCGTGGAACACCACAAATTTGTGTGATTTTACATAGGTATTATAGTATTACTAAAAATACCGGGCGTAAAATGACTATACGTTTTCATATTTCCATCCTATATGATTATTTTAAAATATATATTCTATTAGCATCACATAGTTGCCACAATTTTGTGGCATATTCCATTAGGTCGTAATATGTCTCAAAAAATCCGATACAAATACATCGTACGGATATTTTGATATATAACGAAAGATATTCAATGTTGTTTTTGTCAGAAGAACGGATTCTAGAGCGTTCGTTACAAAACTTTGATTATTTTTAGGCAAACGATGATGTTTTATTATTAATGCATTAATAAAGAATATAATGATATTATTAGTAGTAGTAATAATATTATTAACAAACAACACAATAACACATAAAGCTAAACACAAAAGCACACATCACACATGCACACATCTGAACCGCCCACAATGACGACCATATGCGTGGAGGAATTATAGCGCACGAACGGGTTGTTTTTGAACGGTTGCGGAATTGTTGACACGAGAAAAAAAAGTTTCGAACCACATAAAATCAAACAAAAAAAATATGAAATTTGCATACAACATATTATTTTTTATGGTCACGATAGGTGTAGGCACGGTGGGTTTTGTTGAAGCACTAAATCCGTGGCGGAAAATAACGACAATAGGAAATAGGCCAAAAGCAAGGAGTTTCTCTTCTTCTGTCATTTACAACGGCGATAAGATGATAATATTCGGAGGAAAAGAAGGTGACGTGAATGGGAAGCAGGTTGTGCTAAATGATGTATGGGAACTTGACCTTCGAAATTATGAATGGAATGTTATTGAGACTAGTGGCACAAAGCCGAGTAAACGTCATGGAGGAACAGCCATTCTGTACAACGAAAAGCAAATGTTTATTTTTGGGGGTTCTACAGAATCATACGGTAAATTAAATGATGTCTGGATGCTAAATTTGACAGCAAACGAATGGTCAAACATAGTATGTACAGGGTCAGTGCCGCCTACTTTAGAATTTTCATCGTCTGTTGAGTACGAAGGTCAAATGGTCATTTTTGGAGGCGATACAGGTTCAAAACGCGAGAATAGAGTATGGGCACTCGATTTGTCCAACAAAGAGTGGACCGAAATATCAACTAGTGGAAACAAACCTCCTGGCAGAGCCTTTCATGGTTTGGTGCTTTCGAAAAATAAAATGGTAGTCTTTGGCGGCCATAGCAGTGGCACCAACTTCAACGTTACATAGCATATCCTGTTATTTCATCAGACGTGGTTTGGAGTAAATGAGCTGTCAAATTTGAACAAAAAAATGGTTCAGCTAATTTGACAATTCTCTTAAAGAAACAAGTGAACCTTCAACTATCTAAATTTATTTTGGAGTAAATGAATAGAGGCCGCACTAATTTTCTGGTTCAGCTAATTTGACAATTCTCTTAAAGAAACAAGTGAACCTAATTTGTGAGATTTTTTATAGGGGTTGTCAAATTTGACTCACAAAAAATATGGTTCAGTTAATTTGAACTTTCTCTTAAAAAAACAAGTGAACCTAATATTTTCGAGCAACTAATTTGATTTGTGGGATGTTTTTATAGGAGCAAAGATTTTGACTCACAAAATTTGGCGTCGGTTACATCTCATGTAATAATTCAAGTTCACTTATTTCTTTATACAAAATTCTAAAATAAGTGTACCAAAATATCTTTTTATGAGATTTTAACTGTTTACTATGGATGAAATGACCCTAGCACCGGAATAGCAGGCACAAATTTTGTGTCTTTATCAAAATCGTCAATTTATATTTGTCTTGTTTTTAAGATATTTTACATAGTGATATCATTAATGAAATTAGGAGGTGTTAAAAAGACATAATTTTTTGTTTATCCGTATATGTATATTTTTTAAAATAGTTTTTCTATTACTATATAAATAGCAGCCACAATCTTTGTGGCATAATCCAAAAATGCAGGTATATGTAATAAATATCCAGTAAAAAATATGTTTTCGGATAATTTATGCTCTTGGTTGGGGCTGTTTGAACCAATGCTATTCACCTGATAATATGGAGCGATTTAAGTACAAATAGAGCCTATCAAAAAGTTGTATAGCTCTCAGATTTTAGGAGTCTTGAAATTGGGTGGTATTAGCAGGCACACATCACGGGCTAATGCTATTTCCATGTATAACGTTAAGTTGGTAGATGATTTCTCGGGATTACTGTATAACAGGCCAATAAAAATCCAATATTTCTCTCGGGATTACTAAAACTGTATTATTATTAAAATTATTATTATAATAAAAAGTAACTGCCATCATTATTTTTTTCATCACATCATCTCATCATCATTATTAATAATAATCATCTTATTATTATTATTTATTATTAATTTTTTATTATTTATTATTATTTATTAGTAGTATTATTTATTTCTTTGAATATATTATACACACAGACGAGTGCTATCTAGACGATGATTGCCACGCACTTCTTATTTTTTTAAATGTAACCACTTGCCTGGTATACGAATACTTATACGATGAAGCAACAAGCTATTGATAATCTAAAAAATGCAATTCATTTAGGCGAAAGTTTTAACAAAACGTTTAGTAATATTCAAAATGCAACAAAGGAAGGAAAATATGGAGAAGCATCTGACGAAGTGCAAAAGTGGAGGAAACAAGTTGATATATTGCAAGAACAAATTGACGGCCAACTAAGCCACTGTAAACGGTTAAGGGAGAATACAATATTAAAATCACTGTGTGAGGAAGATAGTAGTGTTGTAGTTGCACGTAAAGCGAGAAATGTTATGAATTTTTTAAAACATGATGTGGTAAACTTAAACAATAACTTCCCGAAGGTTGCATATGATTTACCACCATCTACACTAAACGATCAAGGTCGTGGAAGAAAGGAAGATGATTTAAATGAAAGCGATGAGGGAAATTATATATTGGAAGATGACGATTTTGATGGAGAGGGCGCTAAAAATGGTATAGAGGGAACGAAAAAGAAACGAAAATATGACGAACCAACACGACAACAACTTGTTCAACAGGATGTATCCAGGATGTTTCATGAAATGGAAATTAAAAGGGAAAATCAAGAAGGAAAAGTAGGAGATGAATATGTTGATGTTCAAAGCTTATTGAAACTATTTGAATTAAGATCAAAAATGCTATCGAACGTAATTTTTGAAATTTTAAATAGGAAACGTAAAATGGACAGGTCTTTTGGATACGACGATGATTTTCGTAAAATCAGGCAACCAGAAGATGGTGAAAGTGATGAAATATATAAAATTACTGAGTTGATCAAACAAGCGAATGATATGATTGTTGAAACAAATAGCTCCCGAATGGCGTTGGCTGCTGATTCAGACGAAACAATGCATCGATTAGTATCTGAAAATACAACCTTGAGACAAAAATATTCGAAATGTTTACGGGAGAAAAATGATTTTGAACGTCGTTTAAATGATTACATTTCACAAAAACCGTTGTCAACAGTTGATCGAATTGCTATGGAAGAAGCCATTTCTGAGCGTAACAAAATGCAAATAAAGTTTAAAGAATTGAATGATATTATGGCAAAATCTAGCGTCAAAGAAGAGTTATTAAATAATAAAATAATTATTTTAACAGATGAAAGAAACAGTTTGAAAACGAAGTTAAAAGAAAGAACTGATTGGTTTGGTCCACATGTTGAAAATTTAGAACAAACATTGAAACACACTAAAAATTCATATAATAGTTTCAAATTAAATGTTGAACTATTAAGTTCCATGTACAAAGAATCATTACAAAAATTGGAAGATATGAAAGATACTGTAGATAATGTTAAAAATGAACGGGATACCCTCGGCAAAAAGATGTCTATTTTGATGAAAAAATTGCAAACGGAAAAACTTGAAAATATACGTAAAGATAAACTAATTAGAAAGATATTAGCAGCAAAGCATGCTGGTACATCTGCATTAAATTCTAAATTAGACGAATTAGACAAAACAAATGAGAAAGTGGAGGTAAGTTTTTTATTTTACACTATCATACGCCTTGGGAACGACCGTGCCCGCTTTAATCTACACTTATTTACAGCGTAATATAATATACATGATGTATTGACAAATGGTTGAAAATGTTTCTGTCTCATCTTTGATTTACTGTGTGTCTCCTACATAACTTTTAACTCAATATTTCCATATATAAATAATAATGACAAATGTTTCCAGGTCTAACTTATGTGTACATATACAAAATTCATACTATTGATGAATTTTATTTTAACAATTTCTCACAGGTTCTAGATAAAGAAGTCATACGCTGTCATACAAAAATAAAAAATCTAGAATTTGGAAATGAAAATCTAGAGAAGGAATTAAACAAAACAGTAGAACAAGTATTACCACTACAGGCTCAAGTTGAGGATTATAAAATGAAATGGACTCGAGCAACTGCAGAGAAAAATGCATTGGAGACTCTACAAAATGATAGAATATCGTCGATGGAAAATAATGTGAGTATGACAGCTGATGATAAGAAAGAATTAAAAACTCTACGAAATTCTGAAAGAGAGTTAAAACGCACATGTAGCCAATTGGAAAAACTGCTACAAAAAGCCGAAAATAGAATTGGATCATTAGAAGATGAAAAAAAACGTTTGTTAAAAAGTAGAGTTAGTTGAAAAAGAGAGGAACATGTGTGTGTCGTGTACTATACTTGGTACCAAAACCATTTTTATTTTTTATCTTGTGAATATATCAAAAATATAAAATGTATACTCCGTGTATATATATATATTTTAAAAATCACCACATGTCTTATTGTACGCGCGTATAAAATAACTTACCAGGAGAGTATCATACGATCGTATTTGATTTATTTACAAATTACATGGTGTGGTGAAAAACTAAATTATAAGAGGTTGTAATACGAGGCTTTTAATTTATACGAGCAAGAGCACATACTTGGTCCTGAGGAATCTGCTATCTCTTTAATAATTGAGTTATTTCATATTTTGAATATTCACAGTGTTTTAATTTAATAAAAATTAAAATATATACTCGTACATATATATATATATATATATTATATTGTTCATATTTTGAATATTAACAGTGTTTTAATTTTAATATTAATATTTAAAACTAACACTTTAAAAATATTTATATTTTTAAAATAAATGTGTAATATTTGTTTGATCATCGCCTTAAATTTTCTAATCTTGCTTCCAATTCTGACACATCACCACTACTTTTTTCTGATTCCTTATCAGCTGGTGTGTTTGTTGGAGCATTAGTAATACTTTCTGACAAATCTAGTCCCTGTTGAGCGTAGCGTATAGAGGTACAATAAGTTAGTGATAAATTGTACTTCATAAGGTTTAGGGGGATAAAATTTACTTACAATCTCAGCTAATACTTGTCCTACAAGTTGTTCAGTTTCCTCTTCATCTGCTTCATCTTCCATCGCATCATCAATGGCACCACCTACCATTTCTGTTGTCATTTCCATTTTTTCACTCTCCATCGCAAATTCTCTCATGATTTTTTGTATTTGTGGCATATTCATTTGTTTATTCATACGAACCATTGCTTGACTGGCGCCACGCATGGCAGTAGTCATAGTATGTGTACTTTTCATTTCATTCATACGTTGTTGCACGCCCCATAAATGTGACCGCATCTCAATCATTTTTTGTACAAATCGCTTACTCCGAACAAGATCCTTGGCCATTATATTTACCGCCCCCATTTGTCCAGCCTTTGCATTTTTTTTAATATCTGCAATTAACTTTTTTTGATTACGTTCCAGTTGGTTTTTTTCCCTTTCTAATCCACGTATTGCTTTCTTCAACGCCCGTTCGTTACGTTTCATTTGTTCTTTTAAAGTTAATTTCTGCCCCATTTCGCTTATTTCTGTATTATTTTGTTGGACTTTTCTTGCTGTATTAATTATATCGCTGATGATATAGGTTTATATGAATGTGATCAGCATCAAGTTGCAATCGTACCCCTTCCATATGATGGCTTCGTTTCATATTACTAACTACTACTAACAACTACGATTATATTAATAATTTTTCATCAATAATAATAACGTAATATAATAATAATAATAAAAAATAATAAAAAAATAATAATTATATTTAATAATAATAATATGCTGCTATTTATATTCTGCATAGTAAATCCATACTATTAAGTTACGAAGCACCTATGATGGTACTTGTTAGTCTACAATATATGGTCCTATAATAATACGGAGATCGTTGACTTCAATATTTTTATACTCTATAACTTTCTTTTTTTGTTGTCATGAAATATTAGATAGTAGAACTGAGATTCTGCAAACTAAACTCCCCATTAACAGTATAGTTGCAGTACTCTAATCATCTACATGTACCTATGTGTGAATATTTATTATTATGATTTTATTATTAACTTTAAAAACTTATTATTTCAATTACCAGTATATTATATTATTATTTTTTTTATTGAAATTATTCCATCAATAACAATAATAATAAATAATAAACAGAAGAAGAATAATGTAGAATAGACGATAGTACAAGGTGTAAATAAAGTGGTATGTAATAATAAAAGTGTTTGAAACAATTTTTTTATTACTACTAAAACCATAGTTCGTGCGTATAAATAATCTC
>JACKZZ010015065.1_pt1 | contig 15223 bp, 15 predicted proteins | sample 8027871 | NCBI WGS metagenome assembly JACKZZ01 (sample SAMN15724774, study PRJNA655200) | protist metagenome | isolation source: fluorescence activated cell sorting (FACS) single amplified genomes of... | place: USA: West Boothbay Harbor, Gulf of Maine | collected 2000-07-19
AGTTTCGGTAATCGAAATCGATTTGCTCTTTTCTACAGTATAACCAATAACCGGCTACAATACCGGCGATTACGGCGAACAGATCTTTAAATAGGTAGAATGCCAACTTCACGGCACAAATTGAGAAAATGACGTATATCAACAAATACGCACCCGGGATCATTTTATTATAACCCAATAAAAAAAAATACCGATTGTTTTACATATATTTTCATATTAGATAAATAGACTTCTCGTTATGGAAAATGAAACCTTTGGGAATTTAGCCGGGATAGTGGCTTCTTCCGATATGAATCAGATTGATAGTGATATACAAGCTAACATAGAACTACAAAGGAATCTTTCAATATCACCGTCACAACAACATCCCGAGTAGTAAAGACCAGAGTAAATACGGGACAGATTATTTCGAGGTATTCGACTCCCCAAACTGTTTGTCACTCCTCTTTTTACGGACAACGACACTGATTGGAAAGATAAGATCTTGATCCTGACCAGGGATCGGGTAATCGGTAAAGGCAGTTATGATCAAGTGTTCAGATACAACAGTTCACGTGATAATCAAGTGAGTTACGCTATAAAACGGACAACTTCCGATTGGGAGGCTGAGGTGAGTCGTGAACTATACGAGGCTAAGTGTAAGGCGGTACGATGTCGATTACTGTTCAGAATTAGTCCGAGAGCAGTTAATTTGTATGCACACTAAAATTAAATGTGTTTATTTGGATCTGAAATTGACGAACATCCTGTATAGGTGTGATGATGGCAAGTTTACCGTGCATATAGGTGATTTGGGGTCAATATACCTTCCTAGCCACTCTACCCCTAAACTTTGTGCCACTGTATCTACTTTTCCGCCATCTGAATTCAATTGGCAGGGTGAGAAGGTATATGAGCTGCTTACCAAAGACAGCTACCCATTACTAGCCTGGCAGATGGGTGTGTTGTTCTTTCAATTCTCTCCAAATCAAACCATCTGCCCGTATAAGGATTCGGCGAACGACATATGCAATAGACACCCACTACAATTTGCTCATTTAAGCCATCATTCTCAAAAGGACCGTCAGTATATACAGGACTGGTGCTATACAAGTGCAAAGCAGGAGGTCGAGGGGATGTTCGGCAAAAATATGTCTGACTTGCTTTGCCAGGATACTAAAAAACGACCCAATCTAAGGGAAATGAAATTCCTAGATCAAATAACTAACTTGGACGAATTGTATTTTGAGCCTCGTAAATATGAGACTATTATCAACGAAAGGATATCTAATTGTGGGATCTCTTAGTCTGCTGATTTCTTCACACTCTCTGTCTCGACCTGACTCAGACCTCGTTGATCACTGGCTGGTAGATGAAAATGCCCACTGCGATATGGTATATGATCCAGTAGGATGAGACCATTCTCAGATGGCAATGAATTAACCCATTCTATATTAAGTCGCCTCCTGTATTCTGGGGAATAATCACCAAAAGCCCGCTGATGACCCGTTCTAGAAGTATAATCTGTTTTGGAGATGTCACCCATTCCGGATTTTTCGATTATAGCGGGTAGAATCCGAACGATTTTAATAATTCATAAATTAAATTAGGTTGATATGGGATTGGTGATAGACAATAGTTGGTCAGGGTGGATGTCTAGTTAGTGTTTTTGTTTGCTAGTTTGAGGAACTCAATCACACTTCCATTTTCATCTAGTGATTTGGTATCACTTGCATCATACAAACTCCTCGCCTTCATGAATTGGATCTGGTTTTTTGCTGTCATTTGTACTCGGTGTTTATCCAAAGAAATAAGATACTGGTAGACTAACCGGCTATTTCGTTCACTGGCCCGATTTATCCATAACCAATCATAATCCACCTTAGAACCGTCTGTAATTTGTCTAAATACTGGGGTTGCGGTATAATCTCCCAATTCGTCCATTTATATAAGCATAGATGGGTTCTGCTAATTATACAGACACATATAATAGCTTGAATCGTGCGTTTTGAGACCGGTAAGTGACAGGAATATAAGGCATGCGGGCTATTCGCACCCTGGAACGGAAGCCAGGTGTTCGAATATACATGACGACCCATTTGCCCTGTCTAACTAGAAACCACTTACCTGGGAAAGTCCCGTTTAGGCCTAACGCCAAACAGGACCAGACTCGGTTTCTATTCGTTTCGAAGAGGTTTCTAATCGTGGAGTACGTATAATCCGTATCTGGAACTACACCTATGGTAGTCTGATCGATATATATTACTGTATCTTCTGGTACATGCACCGTCATTAACATAAGTCAATCAGAAATCGAATAAAAGAAAGGTGTACTACGTTTATTTCTATAGTTCAGAGAAATTTCCCTGGTCCCCAAACCGTCCTGGATAAGTCACAACTAAATACTTCCGAAAAATAAATTATTTTTTTTTAATGGGGTAATTTTTGGATGAGTCCCAGCGCTTGCGATTTACCTACTGGGGAGATACCGGACACCTAAAATATAACCACGATAGTTGTTGTGTTTTTTTTTTATCATATTCATAAACGATGCCATCCCTACCTCTAACCTCCCAGATGCAATACTACAATATGTCTACCTACTACTCCCGTGATAATGCAAAAACATATACGGTCATGAGTGCTCCTTTACCCAGATATTTCGAGATGTTCTATACGATCTTATGGAATCGCGAAATCGATACTGTAGTCGTATTAGGAAAGCTTACAGAAAACAACAAAAATAAGATTGATCAATGGTGGGCAGAACCGTCAAAAGGGGTTACTGTCGAATTGGAATCTTTTAGTGTTACCAGTAAAGAGATATTCAATTCGGACACTTCCTATGCTTCCGGTGAGGATGTTTTTGTGATTATAGAGCAATACGTGCTAAATAAAATTACCAGAAGGTCTCGTTCACACAAAATATTTTGGTACAAAGGCTGGCCCGATCAAGGTACACCTAATGAATGGGATTTTGATCACCTACACAGGCAATACACATCTTCCCAACCCAAAAACGTTTTAGTACATTGCAGTGCTGGAGTGGGAAGGACAGGTACCTTCATTACCATAGATAAAGTACGCGACAGCCCAGTTCAGGAATCCGTTGATTCCATAAATACAGTTATTAACCAACTCCGAAGCAAACGTAACTATATGGTACAAACAAAAGAACAGTACAAATTTATCTTGGACCTTTTTGGCCTAAAACATCACAATTACGAAACTCAATTCAATAGTTTAAAGCAAGCAGAAGTGATTAAACCGCCAATAGACCTGGCGGGTACCAGGTACCAAGATATCTATAGTCTACCACCGTATGAGAAGGTGGGTGATCTGCGAGATGAACTCAAAAACAAAACTGACGAACCCAAAAACCTGTCGGGCACCAGGTACCCAGATATCTGTAGTCTACCACCGTATGCGAAAGTTAGTAAAGTGACAAGTAATACACATTCCAACCCGACGGGCGTTACGCCAAGTTCATACCATCTACCCATCTCACGTACCCCGACTCAGTCTGTGATCCCTACAACAGCCCGGAGAGACGTCTTATGGCATATGTCGACGAATCAAGTCCTATTGGATGAACTGATCCCATTGCTCAGTTACACGCTTTGCCAATCAGCCAACAACCCCAATTCGCATTCTCTAAGTGAACACCGTCTAAAATGGTTAGCAAATTGGATTGGGTTGGGGAATACAAACGACTCGGAACTCCATGCTAAGTACGACTTCATAACGAAAAAGTGGAAGGATCCATATTTTAAACCCTTCGTCTTGTTCCAGGATGATAAACCACCTACAGAGGAGGATACGAACCTATGCCGTCCTGAAACTAAATTCAAGTACCAAAATGAGCAAGAAGCCATAGGAAACGACGATTACCTATATCGCTTAAGTGGCAGTATACCGGGTTATATTACTATATACCTAAAGGGTAGAAATTTGAGGGAACGAGTACACTATAGTAAATTGGACACATATATATATCAATATTTTTCAGTTTTGAATACCTCTCTCTATTCCTCTACTGCATACTGAACGGAGTTATGGGACCACTAAAGATTCCATTTTCGGGTATATCCACTTTTTTTTTTATATTGGTCTAAGTAAATAAATAGGAAGGAAATCGAAGAAAAAAAAGTTTATTGAGTTTATTTCTATACGTAGGAGAATTTTCACCGGTCCTCGATGGACGAACTTCCGGACTGACTTGGTTCCGGTCTAATATCATCAGGGAAGGCAGCCTGGGAGAGGTAATTAAGATACCACTTGTTCCATTCCGGTGTCGGTAGCGGTTTGGTGCCTGACTTCCACAATGTAGCATTGGTTAAATAATCTAGGTACCACCTGTTCCATTCTTCTGTGGGCCTTGATGGGTGCTCAGGAAACGTGAGTTTAGCACGTTCATCCGACGTTCTCTGTCTATTGGATTCATTTGCCTGAAGCAAGGTAGTCAACTCAGCCAATAACGGTTCATCGGGAGGCTGACAAAGGACACGCTGATGAGGAGTAGTAGAGGTATACATCTAGTAAACGAATTCTGGCTATTGAGATGTGACTGCTTTTGATTTATACAGGAAATATAAGTACATAAGCACAAAAATACCTTTGGCTGTTTCGGATATGACCACGATATGATGATAATCGGATAAGTTGATGTTCGTCCAGCTCACGTCCCCTCCACTTATGTATAAATTGGTCGACAACCAGTCCATAACACCCTCAATTAGCCCGATTGAGTTGGTCTTTTGGGATGCCAAGGATTGAATTATCTCGTCGATCCGAAATCGATACACGTAAAGGACCCTCTCGTATTTAGATGGGTCGGTTTGGTGGACGAGAGTTTGATGATAATCTAAAATTACTCTGTCCCGAAGAAGTTCCGTTTCGATAGCCAATACCGTTGCCTGGCGGAGGCTTTCTCTACTAGTACCGGAAACCTGGATCCACCACCCTACTTGTTCACTCGGAAAATTAGGCATATATGTCCCCATTCAGTCTTGGTTACATGAATTATGATACGGAAATCAATTTGGCTTTGACGCGGTAACAGAAACCGACTGAGATAACCGATTAGTATTGATGGACCTGCCTTTTATAGTGGTGGATAACATTCCGGATAAATAACAGCCACATACACTAAGTGACAATATAGGTAACTCATATATAACATGAAGTTGACTCCACTTACTGGTTCCTTGTAGGTATTTAGAAGGACTACAAAAAATATCTTCCTGGAGTTCCTGGAGTTGTTTCAATAAAACGACATCTTGGTATTTTCTATTGACCTCGACCTTGCGATATTTACCCAAGTTCCTTCGGAAGGCAATCACCAGCTTCCTCATGTTAGTAATCGAGCTCTCTAAATGGATATAAATCAGGTGCAATATATACGTCTGATTCAGTTGTAGTTTCTTTTCCCTTAATTGCTTGAATATAAACAGAAACGGACGAGGACTTCGGTAGTATTTCCGAAGTAGGTATTTTATTTGGTGCTTATTCAAAACACCCGGCTTCTCTTCTTCTGATTTACTTAACCAATTGGTTATTTGTGATTTCAATGCCTTTTGGATTAGAGATAAGCGAGTGTCGATATCCATATACGTAGAATCTGGACGATTGATTTTAACTAATTCACGTATAGGTTCAAAATTAAAAACCCGGACGAGATCTCCGATAACCAAGGCGCTTCTTTCACCTTTCCATTCATCCAATCGGAACTCACAGGTCAGGTGAATCGTCTCTAATTGGTAATACACGAACTCCTCCAGCAGGTCTTGGTTTTTGTGGGCAATATATGCCAATTTCCATTGCTGGAAATGATGAGTCAATAATTTGAGTCGGAGGATTGAATTAGCACGTCGTTTTTGAATCAAGGGATATGTCCAAATTCGCCAAATTCGCTCTTTCGCTAGATTGAGTTGTTGTCTATACCCCTTACTCCTGACATGGGTGAGTCTATGTCTCATTGCCTTGGAGTGTAGGTAGTTAATATACCATATACGGAAATACCTGGTAAGAACTGACTTACTGTATATCTGAAAATGTCCGGTTTTAATCTCCATAGCAGCTCGTAACCACGTATGCATAACATGTGCTTTCCATCTTAGAGTCCGTTGTTCTGTAAATACAGAGACCCATTTCGTTTGTCTTCGTCGATTCTTCACTCGTTTCCTTAATTCCGCCACGAAGCGCATTACTATAACATAAACCCCATTTCGGATAACTATTCCTGGATATTGAAATAAATTAACTACGTAAGTTCGGGTCCCATCTATATGAGATAACTGGTGAGTACGGAAGAAAGGCAATGGAGACTGGGTATCAGATCTTTTCTCTAGGTAAGCTGGCAATACGTGGAGGGAAGTCCAGTCCATTTGGAAAAATGAGGAAATTCTTAACCCAATAGTACTGAGTTAACGTAACACTTCATAGATCTGGAAGTCCTGTAGACGAATAGCCAATGAGAGTATCGGACACCCAGTCAACGACACGATTAAGGGATTTAACACAGCTCAAATAGGTCCCGGATGGTTGAATAAAATTTACTTTCTAACCCCACAACAACTCCAAGCACAACAACTCACAACACTGTAATTTACGTCGGAAAACTGCTATAAGATGTACCGATCTATTCCTAAGTATAGTAGTTCCTGTTATTTCTGTGGTGTATCCCCGATTGAGGATTCAGACTTCCCCCGACTGGGTTCAGGCGTAGCTACCTGTGGACTGTGTATTCGAAATTTTCAACTAGCATGTATAAATCCTATCTGTACGAGCTTGATTTGCGTGGCTGAGAAAAACTGGAGTGCTATACGTAAAGGGGAATTGGTCCAGAGTTTGTGCCCTACTTGCGATAGAACCGGTTTCAAGAAATGTGTTTCCTGTAAGAAATTATTTAAGCGAATAGCGGGTAACTTGCCATTACATCTCTACCAAATTTCCTACCCCAGTACGGGGTATGTAACTAAAGTTGGTAATTCTTATCTATGTGATAGATGTATTCAATACTGTGATCAATGTAAAGCTCCTGGAAGATGTGAACGGTGTCCGAATTGTGACCGGTTACGGTGCCAAAAATGTTGCGATATCTATATGTGTCTATGTTCTCATCACATAAATAAACAAGCTCAGTGTAGAAAGCGAAAATCGATCACAGATCCCTCCACAGAAGAGGGACAAATGTCTCCAGAACATTGTACGGATTCACCGCCTTATTACCCGACGGGGTAAAATGAATCCAGCGCATTCGTTATAACCTGCTCTAATAGAGAATATTAAACCGAGGCCATCCTTCTAGTGAGCTCGACAAGGGAGATGACCGCTGGAACCCAATAAGTCCACCTTATGTTAAATTACATCGAATAAAGCTGGCTCGTATTCCGAATTACTCAAAACTGGCGAAAGAATCGTGTTTTTATTTTGATTTTTTTTTTATTTAAATCGGCACTAGCTTCACTCGTATTGAAATAAATTCAGGTGCGGGGTTGTATATATGTACACAAGGGAAAATGAGTTAGACTAGGGAGAACTGGGCTCGAATTTCCCAATACAAAATTTCCAATTGTCCGAATTATCAGGCGACGATGGTATGAAATCCAGGTTTGTGGGGTTAAACGACACGACCTCCACTTCCCTTTTCAAATACGATGTGGTTATATTCACCGTTGCACTTATTTGGTCAAATTTACTAAGGATGCGCTTGTGACAACGTAAATACGAACCTCCTATCTTACGATTACAAGTTCTGTGAATCTGACCCATCCGGACAGATTCAATGAGAGACAGTTTAGTGGTATCGGGTATAATATGTACCTTACCTGTACCACATGCTATAGGTGTATTCCAGATAATCGAATCTGTTATGGTGGACGACTTATCCACTTGGTTTTCTGTAGCACCCTGAATGAAGGAGTCCAGTGCTTTTTCAAATGCCGCTCTCTTTACTATAGAACTATCACTTTTACACATACCAGGGTAATTCATGCCCATGGGACTGCCCTTATAACACATGGCATTAGCTATCAGCGCAATATGACGATCGTTGATTTCTACATTATTATTGGCCATGATTGATTTCAATTCTATCATTATACCTTGTAGAACTGCATTTGTACCTAATACCTGAGCAATTTCCATTAAACAATTTGTATGTACACGCTGGGTATCAATACTATCTACCGATAACATACGTTCGAGATTCGAACCTTTCGTGATAATCTTCGGATCGGACGGGCTATTTAAGTCCAGGTAATAATCCGTAATACCAACAATACCCTGAACGGTACAACTTAGGAACTTATTGGCTATTATTTGGCGATCTAATGGATCCATTTTACATCGATTTATACTGACCGGATGTCCCAATCCCAGATGATCCAACAACAAATCATCCGTAATCAAAAGTATATACCACTGACTGGCATTATAACTAGAGTAGAGTAACCTGGGTGATAATATTTCCTGACCGATACCCAAATGACCAAAGATTCCCACTAAATGTCTAGGCACTAAACCTAAGTCCAGACAGGCGGATTTATTTAAATGGAATATACATACCTCAGGGGTACTCAAGTCAATACTCTCCCATACAGACCAGATAGACATAAATTCCTTCAAATGAACTAGGCTGGGTATTTCACCACTGACACGCTCTACGAGGTACTGGAATTTGATATGAATTAGAGACCGGGCCACCTCTTCTGGATCACAACCGGGTCTGGGATATAAAATCATTCTAGGAACTGACGGATTTTTTTTTAGATTGATGATTTCTCGTATTCTTACTACACCTGAAACTAAGTCTGAAAACTGCCCACTATTATGAAACCTATTCAAGGTCATCTGAGTCAATGGTTCCGAACAGTTTTGAGCAGCTATAATCCCCACACTTTCATAGGGTTGAGAGACATTGATCGAGATCAATTTTTCTAACTGATTTTCTAGCCAAATCAAACCATCCCGACTTACTTTCCTCCTTTGGAATAATTCAACACACGAAAACCAATCGAAAAATAGACATTCCAGTTCGAATCTATGGATCACGTACCTGGACAATTTAGCCCAGGTATCTTCTGCCCAGTCGAGGAATTCTATAGGTTCCAAATCCAAATCACTGTCTTTGGTATACGCTTCACATTTCTCCACTAATCGTTTAAAGGGTATGGGACAAAATAACCGGTCTTGGTGGATCTGTGACCTGAGTGAGTGTAAATGGGAACACCGTTCCTGTATCCGAATACGAATCTCCTGCGAGAAATTCCCACTCGGAGTATAGAAGTCCGTTATTTCCTGATCAGACATACTGGCAAAACGGACTATATTGGACTCTAACCCGTCGGATCCCCAACCATTTGACCCATACACAAACTGTACTATAGAACCACCACTGGTTCGAACCACACCAGATTGATCGACGACCATATCTTCCATGGACTTACTCAACTTTCTCTGACAATACCCAGTTTCACTAGTTTTAACCGCTGTATCCACCAGACCTACTCGCGAGCCTATTAAGTGATAATAATACTCATAAGGACGGAGACCACTTGAAAAGGGCCTGGTAATAAACCCGAAAGCCGCGGCCCTAGCAATACCCGTATTGAAATGGGGTACCGATTCTGGTATTCGAATACTCAGGTGATTCATCTGCTGTCCGATCATTCCTGCTATTTGGACTAAGTTGGTCAAATTACCTTTGGCTCCGGATATAAAGATATCATACAGTCCATTCCTTCCGCGAATGTCGGTTATCCGAGTGCATATATGCTCCCCAACAATATCTCTGCATTTATCCAACACCCAGCATATACTATTTTCAATAGCTTCACTATTTTTACCGATATCGTTTGGCCGGTGGTCAGTAAACCTATGTACGTACTCCAAAGCCCGATTCACTTCTGATTGAATTTCTGGACTGAGTTTGAAATAATAATCATCCACACCTATAGAAACACCTTTTAAACTAAGGTAATTCTCTAGAACTAACTGAGTTCCTGTTAGGAACTCCGCTGTGTAATCCGGCCCGTAATCCTTCCAAAGAGTATAAACCACTCCATTATTTAAATGCTTTTTATCGAGGACTCCTTTCAATATCTTTGAATTGACAATCAACAAATCTCCATAACTACAGTAAAAATCGATTGGTAGACATTGTGAAAAGATATCACATCCACTAATCTCGACACGATCTCCCCATTTCAAATTAGACAAATCCAAGTTAGGCGACTGGTAAAGCATTTGGAAAGCGTCGTTTCTGGGCACGCGCTCATCTGGCTGAGTGAGTAAATAGGCGGCCAGGATAGCGTGTTGTTGGAAACATATGTAAGGTACACCATCTTTAACCATGTTTCTAGGGACAGCTAATAATTCTTGGGCTTCGGCCTTAGTCAATTCATCCAGACAAACAGATAAGTTCATCTCATCCCCGTCGAAATCAGCATTGTACGGTTTAGTACAACTGATGTGTAATGTGAACGTTTTGTTTCTAGTAGGTCGTACTTTGTGAGCCAATAGAGACAGTCTATGTAGGGACGGTTGTCTATTGAAAAGAACCCAATCACCTTTCATCAAGTGTCTATATACAGTATCACCATATTCCAATTGTACTTCATAGCCATTCACGATCCGTAAACTGACCTTATGGGATTGGTCTTTTTTCAGTACGTAATTAGCCCCCGGGTAAATATCCGGCCCATTCCTTATCGATTCAGTTAATTTGTGTATATTATAAGCAGCTACAATTTCCGGATAAGTCAATTCCATACACATACGAATAGGTACACCCACTTCATCAATATGCATATGATTATCCGGTGTAATTACACTCCGGGCTGACCAATCCATACGTTTCCCTAGTAGGGAATTTCTCAATCTACCCTTTTTCGCTTTGGTGCCACCGAATCGATCCCTAATACTTTTTTTTACAGATCCGAAATCGCCATCCAAACCAGTTTGATATTTTGCATCCTGGTACGCAGCGACACACCTCTGTAATTGGTGGTATATATGGATATTATGAGGAACATGGTCCCGGGTATCCAATTTCCCTTTATCTATCCATAATTTGGACTTATATCTATATCTGACTAGATTTATAAGAGAGGCATTTTTCTTTAGGAGCTGATTCAATTTCAATATTTCTCGGAGTTTCAGACTCAAGTCATCTTCACCCCCTATTCTGGAGTTATAAGACCGAGATTTAGACGGTCTGATAGAAGTGGGTGGTATGAATAATTCTGACCATATCATAGATACCGGAAGCGACATCCCATCTGAATGATAACCTAATAGACGGAGATCTACGGGTTTTATATGTCGTAAAATATCATGCAAATTAGAAGGGGTACAACTGGGTAAATCGGTTTGTATCCTATCGAGATTAGGAACATCGAAAACGATTAGCATACTACTGTCTCTCAATATATAAGTTGGCTGAATCCCACCACAGCCACTTGTCCGAATCTGATTCCAATCGTCTGAGATATCCTTGAAATCAAAGGCCCCAGACGGGCGATCTCGCCTGGATTTCTCCGATTTATATTTTCTATCTTCCCAAGTACCGCAAATACGGAACTTATTACAAAATTCGTAAAGCTTCGTGAAACGGTTCTTTATATCTTTGATCTGGCACAGGTCCTGATAAGTCGGATGATCCACGGGGTATAGTAGCCTACTACAATAAAAGCAGACACAGGTTAGAATTTTCTGTAGATGACTCGCAAATTCTATATTCAAAACTGGCTGATGAAGTGAAATATGACCACTATGACCCGGACACAGTTCGTTGGGATTAGCACAAGTAGAACAGAGCATTTCACTTGAGGTAGAACCTAATCTGGGGTCATTGACTCCTTTCGTCAGTACCACACCTGTCTTCAATATAGTAGTTTCGGTTACCTCTACTATAGATAACCGTCGGATATCTTGCGAACTCAGAATTCCGTATTGTACGGACTTGATCCTTCGTACAGGAGGCTCTTTCATATTTTTTTTTTAGTTGACGTATTAATATCTATATCAGGGTTTATGACATCCCGTGACAATAAGACTCGGTAAATAATAGACTCACGAAAGTAAATTTACATGATGACCTGAAGGGTAAATAATTCAGCGTGGTAATCCCTATTGTCACTTGACTGCACTATTTTTTTGTCTTTCGTTTTTCTTTTTTTTTGATAAAATAATCGAAGAAGACATGCCACGAAGGAATCCGGGAACGAATAGAGTAGATGATAGAATTTGGGAGGCAGCAGTCCGAAACCTTATTACCCAGTTCGAATTAGTCGATAGCGATAACCATAAACCTATAGAGAAATTCAAGAGCTATCAAAACCAATACCTGAATAATCATCTGATAAACCCCGCTGATTTCCTACCGGGTTTCTACAATATCGATAAATCGGCCATAGCCAAACAGAATCCAGACTTATATCGCACTCGTGTTCACGTGTCCCATATGATCTGGGAAGGTACTCGGTTTTACTTTCTATACTACCACGTCTATAGAGACAAAGATCAGAAGTTGAAAGGTAAAGTTAAGAAGACATTTTTTATCGATGCGACATCATTCATACCCCTATGTACTCAACCATATCCGAATAGATCATAATTCAACGGGGAGAATTCCAATTAGTGTACTTGAAAGCTAGGTATTGAATTAGTACACATGAGTGATTTTGATTCAATCTTAGAATACACCACCCAAAAAATGGAAAATTCGTGTTCGCATCACTTACTCGCCTCACCTAATGCGACTCTTACGGAACTCATACGGGTAGTTGTTGATGAGACTTTAAGTGTTTATCTCAACCAACAAGTTAAGTCCACGAATATTCAACTGAAACTTGAATTAAGTCAAAAAAAAAATACATTGAACCAACTAGAAAAACTGGAACAGCATCTCAAAGAAAAGCTGACTCAACTTAACAGATCACAGTTACGCGTCGAAGGCATTTGTCAAGAATGGCAAATGGGTATTTTATCCAGTAAAGACAGTTATGAACAAATAAAGCGATTATATTTATACGCCTATGTAACTTCTTGATTTCGTAATCCGCTTTGTTATTGATGCTTCTAACGAGTACGGGGTATTTTTTTGGGTAGATCGTTTCGGGTTTGTATCTCGCTTTCGTGTATCACATATGGGATATCTGGTCTATTTAACTGATATGGCTCATCGGGTGTGATATAGGTAGACTCGTTTAAATAGGGATACGGATCCCCGGTTTGATTCAGGTTGGTAACGGGTGTATAGAACGACCCTGACCCCACTTTCAAAGTACCCGAACATAACTTACAGTCGGGGTATCTATAGTCTCCTAAAATCTTACAATCTGGACAGTCTTCAGTCTTCCGACTGAAAGCAGGTCTTAAAGAGGCGTAATTGGTTTTATATGGAGCGTCGTCAATATCTAATCGGGTTTCATCTCGTAAGTACAGACACAGTTCCCTCCCAAATTCACAATTGACAACTAGATTATGGAAAATCAAATGAAAGCCAATTGCAATAACCTGATCGTTTTTCAATTTAGGTGGGGAGGTAAGCAAAACAGCCCCCGACAATTTACCATCGAACTTTTCCTGTAGTTTGTTGAATATGGTTTTAGCGTCACTCCAGATAACCTCCGAATTCGGGATGTCCTCTTCCCAAAACAAATCCCCGATTGGTACACGATAATCAACCTCCACGAAGAAACGCACTCCGTTTTCGGATGGAGCGAATTCGTTATCAAACACAGCAATACCCCTAGATATATCAATGTTTCTGATTCGTCTTATTTCAGGCCAAGCACTTGAAGGGAAATCGTAGGTGCCACCCGCGAAAGACGTCATCCTAAACGAATGTGATTTAGACTGGCGACGATATCGCTGGTTAAGAAGTCGGTGGAAATCACCTGTTCTTTTTATGGGAACTACTCTGGATCTGTCATCCCGTTTCAAACGATTCCATATTTTTTGTCGCTGATCCTCTATAAATCTGTATTTCAGTCGTTTTTTTAGTGTTTTCTGTATTTCTATAGGAAATTCACTCCACTTAAATGATTTCGGCATCGCTGCGTACTTGGATCTTTTGCCTTCTACGACATAGTCGTGAGTGTACTCAGAAAAAAATATATCGGAAAACTTGATGCCCCATTGATAAGTAGTTTCCATATAGACTGGCTTCGCTAGTCGAAAATGAAGTTTATTCTATGTGGAGATATTGGTAAATACGAGTTTTGGTTTTGTGGTCGACTTTCTTGGGTTTGCCATTTTTTAGAGAAATTTGGAGATGATCTAGGGCTCCTGGGTCCGATTTTAGTGCGGTAATTAGCATGGGTAAAGTTGGAAATGTCTTGGCTATACTTCTTGCTGTTTGACTGCCAACGCCTGGGATCTGGGTGAGCATAGCTGAACATATATTAGAGGTGGTTATGTGTTTCTGTTTAGTTTTTTGTAGTACATCAGTATATTCAACAATTCTTTCTAAATCAGGTACTGTTGAGGTAGATGTCCCTTTCTGAATTTTGTGGAGTTTCTGAGTGAGATTCAGTATCCACTCTGCACTTTCACTCGTTGTTTGCGTGCGATGAACGGAGAATCCGTGAGTATAGTTCAATGTAAACATAGCAGATAATATGGTTTTTCTGGGAAGAAACCTGGGATTAGTGGAATAGGTTTGTAGATTTCCTTCAATAAGAAAGAAAATATTATGGTTCTTTACAGGTAATTGATTGAGTCTGAAGGTCTGTTCTTTGTATCTTCCATCTTTTATACTACCGGATAAATCAGTCAGAGTTTTTCTCTCAATAACAACGAGAGGTGATCCATGCCAAGAAATAATTAAATCACCCACTGGTAAGTTCTTCCGAATAATAACCAGATCGTTCGGATTTTGCTTTTGGAGTTGATTTAGTAGATGAACTTCTCTATAATCCACTTCAATATTCATAGTGTCTATGAACGAAACTTTGTTTATTCTAGATTTACAGGAGCCAGGCATCACTAGACGCGAAATGGGTAGACTAGAAGTGAGATGGCGTACGTTTATATTTTCACGACTTGTAATAATAGATGTTCTTAAGCAAATCATCAGTCAGACGTGAGTTACTTGCCCTTAAAAATCAATGGGAGTCTGAGACTGGTGGATCTGTATTGAAGAATGATTCAACCCGAATTCGGCTTTTCACGTCGACAGTGGGAAACGAGATTAGAAAACTTAGACGTCAGACAGAAAAACATAAACAGTTAATAG
>JACKZZ010002273.1_pt1 | contig 15213 bp, 19 predicted proteins | sample 8027871 | NCBI WGS metagenome assembly JACKZZ01 (sample SAMN15724774, study PRJNA655200) | protist metagenome | isolation source: fluorescence activated cell sorting (FACS) single amplified genomes of... | place: USA: West Boothbay Harbor, Gulf of Maine | collected 2000-07-19
TATTATTGTCAAGTATTCTATCATACTTCAACAGTGCACGGTACACTTCTCCCCAGATTCGGAATGTCTTAATAGAGTACCGAGGTGTTCCTTTAATTAGTTGAATATGATCTTTTGTCCGCAATCCATTCTAAGGTGTCATCGGATCCTACTTCAAGTAGCATGACTAATGAGTACCAATTATTGACCCGACTTACGCCAGCCCCAAATTTGACTATGACCTATACTTCATCCCACTGGTGGCTACTGAAGTACCTACTTGAACTACTATTTGTACTTAAGTACTAGGGCTGCGTAACAATTAATTGGCAATTATTGGAAAACCAATTAATTGTTACGCAGCCCTGTTAAGTACTACCAGCGCAACTACTTGCTTGTTACACATATAAACGTAAATGACGGTGTTTTCTTTCTGTGAAAGAAAGCACCTGAACAACAAGCAAGAAAAATGAATGACCAAATGAGTGTATGCCTTTTTATTTATGGGTTTTCTTCCATATCACACGTTGGTCGCAGTGCCGGCATCCAAGCCATTAGCGTTGTAGCCACTTCTACGATAGCAGCAACTAACTGAGAAGTCGGTTAGAATAGTTGCACTGTAGCACTTTGCTTATTTCCCCCCAAGAGTGGGCATCGACATCGACAAGGCACTTGCGCCGGGCTTATAATCCCAGTTAGATGTGACTGTCTTGATCTGGGTGTAGAATTGAGGCCCCTGAAAAAGTCGAGCGTTTACAGAAAGAAATGTGGATTAGGATGAAAAAAGAAACAATCAAGGGGGTGGCGCATTACAAACAAATCATTTCTCAAATTAATTGACGCAGATATACGGCATGTCATGTCAATTAATTGTATTTCACTTGCAAGTAGCTACCCAGTCTACCACTACAATTTTTGAGCTCACCTGTTTTCCGTAGAAATGGACGTCTCCTCGAATACTTCCTCTGGATCCTGTGAAGGAGAACATGGGCAGGGGAACTGGAATAGGCACGTTAATGCCCACTTGTCCCACGTCTATCTCATGCTGATACTTGCGTGCCGCCGCTCCAGACTGAGTGAAAATAGCACAGCCATTTCCGTAAGGAGAAGCGTTGGTGAATGCGATAGCATCCTCCAGGGAGTCCACGGCAAGGGAAACAAGAACGGGCCCGAAGATCTCCTCTGTGTAAGCAGGGTTCGCCATATCGACTCCATGCAACATAGTAGGACCGACGAAATTGCCAGTCTCATATCCATCCACCTTCACCCCTCTACCATCAAGCAAGCATTCTGCTCCGTTATCAATACCAGCCTGGATAAGAGACTCGACACGAGCCTTTGCTTCTGGGGTGATCAAAGGGCCAACATCAGTCCCATCATTCATACCAGCCCCACACTTAAGCACCCTTGCCCTCTCTACGAGTTCCGGGATCCACTTGACAGTATCACCCACCCAAAGAACAGTCGACAAGGCCATGCAACGCTGTCCAGCAGCCCCAAAGGCAGCACCAAGAAGAGCGTTGAGAGTTGCCTCCTTATCGGCATCGGGCATAATAGTGGCGTGGTTTTTGGCTCCTAGATTAGCCTGTACTCTCTTGCCATTCTTTGTACCTCTATCGAAAATATACTCCCCTGCTTGGTTTCCACCCACAAAAGAAATAGCTTTGATAGCAGGAGCATCACAAACGAAGTTAACAGTGTCGTGTGCACCATGCACCACCTGCAATACTCCGTCAGGGAGTCCGGCCTCTTGCAACAGCTTGGCCAGGATCATCGTGGCACCAGGGTCACGCTCCGACTAACAACAAATAAAACATTTATATATCGTAGTAATTAGAAATATGATAAGCAACTAAATATACACGGAGTGATCAGGTCAGAGCCTTACAGGTTTCACGATCATGGTGTTTCCGCATACTGTGGCGAGGGAGAACATCCACATTGGGATCATAGCAGGAAAGTTAAATGGACATATTCCAGCAGTGACACCTAGAGGTTGACGGAAGGAATAGGTATCCAGCCCACGAGCTAAATTCTCAGAAGTTTCACCCATTAGGACAGTGGCAGCATTGCAAGCAGTCTCAACAACTTCGAGACCTCTGAAAACGTCACCGCGAGCGTCAGCCAAAGTTTTCCCCTGTTCGATGGTGATGCTTTCTGCCAAGGCCTCAGTATGTTCCCGAATCAATGCCTGGAATTTGAAATAAACCCTCTGTCTTTGCTGAATGGGCACCTGTTATATTATTCTCTTGTCAGCAAAAATTCACAAATAATAATATAGGCTTCATTGACCTCCTTCCAGGCCTTAAAGGCTGCCTGTGCCCCAGCCTCTGCTCTTGCCAATTCCTCGGGAGTACCTAAATCACAACACGAGTCAAAAAAAAATTAACCACAACAATCACATACTCTGTGGAACCCTGCAGACTACTTCCTGAGTGGCTGGATTTCGCACATCGAAGAATTTGGTAGCTTTGCTCTCTTCGAATTTGCCATCGATAAAGTTCATCACCGTAGGAGCCTGACTAAACCTGCGCCCATGAGAAACGAAAGGTCTAGCTACTGAGAATGCTGTTTTTCGGGTTGTCGTGAGCATGGCAGCGCTTGAATTAAAGTTGATGATGAAAGGCAATTCACAAACACGTTGTCGAAGAACCAAGTTTTTTTTGCCACATCATATCCAACACAACTAAATAACTACTCCACAAGATTTCAAAAAACGACTGTAAAAACAGAGGAATTAAAACCCTAACCTCCAGAGTGCCGCAGTCTCATCCAAAATATCCAACAAGCTTGTAAAGTGGTTTGTTTTCTTTTACCGAAGCAGGTGTATCTCCTTTGTAAAAATAATCAATTATGGATGATTTATTTAGGGGTACTTTCTTATCTGTCCATGAGCATATAAGTGGGAGTGTAAATTTATCGAAACATCTCGTCTCAAGTCCCACAAAGACAAGATACCAGAATGAGCGGAGCGAAAGGAGAGGGCGTTTGGAGGCTTTTAGATCTAGGGCTCGATCTGGGGTGTGCTCATCACTACAAGAGCTGACTACTGCAAAAGAGCTTCTGCATTTACGTCGACTGGAGTCAACTGATAAATGTTCGCAGTACTATTACTTTGCCCTGCGGCAGTTGCAGAATCAGGGTTCTGGAGCTGAGAGAAGAATGCGAGAATTAGTGTTTGAGGTGATTGGTGAATACGGAAAAAGTATATTACGAGCAAAACGAAGACATATGTACCTTCGTTTCTCAAATAGAGTTGACCGCATTTGGTCAATATTTACAATGCGATGGAAACTATTTATTCATCGGCTCGTATATGAATCATTGTGCTGTTGTTTTCCTGATGGACCTGCGTTGGGCCTAGTGGACTCGTTGCTCGCTAGCTGTAAAATCCTGTGTCCAGCTAAAGATTCTCGAGAAATGAAATACGTCAATCAAGTGCTAACCTCTCTTGTGGATATGAAATATATTGTATGCACTGTAGTGAAATGTGATTTGTCTAAAGTCTTGTCAGTATCTTCTCCACGAGTAGCCGAAGGAAGGTCTGTACTTAGTCAGAGTAACAAACCTCCTGTCCATAACCTTTGTAGCGGTGTTGTGGCGTCAAATTCAGCGGAATTGAAACAACTGATCGAACAGTTTAAGAGTAGAATAACTGGTCCTGTTTCTGGGGCTGCAGGTAGTAGGCCTCGTACATCTGGATCGCGTGGTGTCAGTAACAGCCAAAACTTGAAAGGAAATAGTAGTAGGCCGGGGTCTTCGTCAGCTGCTGGGGATTCATACACATCTGATGGAGCAGCGAATGGAAAGATTGATTTACTAAGCATGGCATCGATTGAATGGCTTCGACCGAGCTCGTATAACTCGATTTCGGAAGAAACGTTACTATTATTGAATACGTCAAACAAACAACCTCACCATCGGAAATATTCACGTCAGAATCAGTTTGACTGTTTCTCCTCTAGATACGTATGTCAACACAGTGCGCACAGCTCAACAGACTACCTATATTTTTGTCTGGAAGAACGCTCTCGCAGTGAACTTCTTGAGGAAAATGGAACTCTGATGATGCCTTCATCTGACATGTCTTCTGCAGGTAGACGCAGTACCAGGGGGGCTCTTTCTACTGAGCAGCACCTCTCGCTAAGTTTACTAGCACATCTTCAGGTATGTATCGATGCATTGCTTCTATCTTTTCTACATTGATAACTTTATCCATAAAATGTATGATTGTTTGTAGTTTTTGTATTCAAAGACAGGGAAGAGGGATAGAGAAAATGGTTCTGATGAGCCTGGAAGTTATTCCACTGACATTGATGCCATAGAGGGCATCAATCAATCAACTTCACCTCATGACAGTGAGGGTCATTTTACCACGATGTCAGTTAATAAGTTACGTGAATGTCTTTTTGAAGGAGGTAGTGGATCACTGCGGGTAATTGGCACTCTTTCAACTCATAGAGAAAAAACTCCTAGTGAAAGTAGTAAGTCGCCTGCTGTTCCCTCTGAGTTGATGATGCTCTATCCAGACGTAATAAAGGTAATGATTGATGATATTTTTAGTCGACTGTCCATTTATTTGTCCGCGATAGGTTATCAATATTCATAACAATCGTATCTTTCACTTTGCTCCTGCGGTCTCTCTGAATTTGCCGGAAACGAATTCTTTTGGGGGTCAAGACGGCATTAGCAGTGACCAACTACGATCGGCAGGAACTCGTTGCCCACACCCTCTGTTGCCTCTACTCAGCACTGCAGACAGGGCTGCCCCCCTCCAGCACCTCTACACTCTTTCGGTGTTACCCATGCCCCCGAAATCAACAACAGATGTACGTATAAATAAAGTATCATTATGCTGCATGAAAATGTGACTGACAATTTTGTCGAATAGGCGGCTACATTGGCAAGAAGCAGAGGAGATATTGGATACGCTCGCGTGATGATGCCATTGGGTGCACCATGTGCGACAGAATTACTTCGCAATTATCTGTGGCCATCTTCAAAGCCGTCCATCCCTGTTTGTATTAGTCGTAGTGGTAGTAGGAATGGGACCAATGAACCTAATTGTGACGATTCTGGTAATATCGGTACTCATCGTGAGTTGTATGAAGCATCGTGTCTGGATCTTTTGCCTGATGATCCGTCTTGTCGAAACATGCATCTGCTAGACCCTTATTTCCAGTGTGAGGGCTCAAGAAGTTCAGCAGGTAGCAGCAATAAAAAGCCTGCATACGATTTGAATCATTCTTATGCGATTGTAACTGCGGAATTGTTTGAGGAATACACAGGCGTGCAATTTCACAATATAACCCCAGTTGAAAGCAATGGCAATGGTCGAGTAGATAGTACGAAGCAGACTTCTACTTGCAGAGAAGGGTTTTACTTCATACAGTTTCAGAACGCCGACAATATAGAGCTAAATGATATGCTACAAAGCGATTTATTAGCTAGTGATGGAAGATCATCTTCATCACATAGAGGGGGGCTGTCTGCACATTCTGATCAGGATTTGATGCTACATGTATTGGCTGCTAGGAAAGAAGGTGTATTGGGAGGTGGCAAAAGTACAGCGGCGTCTCGGAATAGTGCAGCAGCTGGAGATTTGTCCATTCTGTCTACTGTCTGTCGATGGAGATCCTGTTTAGCGGAATCATGTAAAGAAAGCAGCTCTAAGTATTTATGTCGCCACCACTTTAACATGAAGCATTTTTTGGATAATGCCTCCAAATTAAAAGATAAAAATGGATCGAAAGAGTCCTCCAAGTTTCTTCCAAAGAAAGGGTCGATTACTATATCTCCGGATAATGGTGATCGTGACCTACAGGTAATTAGAGGCTCTTCCACTTTGATGCAAGAATTGTGGGACGGGAAATTAAAAGCCACTGTGAACTCCTTTACCCATAAAACATGTGTCGATCTTGAAGTTCGGAGACGGTTGGAAATGGCGATGAAGTATCGGTCTAGAGTCGCACAGGGTGGGGGTGGTTCTGCACCTGCACGCCTTCAACTACCACCAAGACCTAGATGGAGCAGATGGCGCTCCAATGGCGAGATTGACCGGTATGGTTTTGTAGGTAATTGTAGATGTAGGTATGGGTAATGCCCTCAATATATGGATTTCATAATATTTCACATGAGTTATATAATGTATATGGGTGTGTTTCTGTCATAATCATAATAATAGTGCCGTGGGGATATTGGGAACGGCTTCGGATCTTCTGAGTATGGCTCTTCGTGTAGAAAGAGAAACTGTCCGTGAAATTGAAGCTCTCTCATCGATGAGTGTGTATCCTTCAGCAGAAGTGGCTATCATCAGAAAAGAAGCCAAAGCCTTCCGTGAAGGAGTTGCTGCCGGCCTCCGCGAAGGAGCGACAGGAGAAAACTCTCACGTAGTGGATATGGAAAATATCGAAATGGCTTATGAAGGAGAGTTATCTTTGGCCGAGAAAAAGTTAGCAATTATTAGAAGTCGTCGACTTGACGAGGAGGAGAATCGCCATCTGAAAAAGAAGAAACTGGCCCGTGCAAAGCAGTTGGAAGAGTCACAATCGCGTGATCCGCTAAACTTCAAAAATCAAACCCGCTTTTGAGTGTCCTTGGAGAAACCATAGTCAGCCATGACGCCATGCTTACGCCCTATTAATAATATAGCTTTGTCGAATAACATATATTCTGTTTTCTGTTGCTGATTTCAAGACGGCTCACCAAAAGCTGTTCTTGCTTTTTCAGTATTATCTTACTACAAATATTATTATTAGGCAATTGGTAGACATCAGACTTTAATAAGTATATCACCCCAGTGGCATCTTTTTTCAATAAGCAACGCGCCATGCTAACATTTTACTGTCTTGGTGTTGACGATATGTACTTAGGTGAGAACAAAACTGATTTATGTTATCGAGTGATTTTATTAATTACATTGATTCACGATAAACAGCAAAATAATACTTCTTGTTATTTGTTTGTGATGGAGAATCTTCAACAAACGTTTTCAGTTTGCTGTGTTTGATTCACTTACTTGTTATCTCGGTGCCCAATTAGGCCTAATGCTTGTTTTGGCCTAATTAGGCAACCCCATTTTTAAAAAGTCGCCTAAACTCTAATTCACCATCTAATGCCTAATTAGGCCTATGTAACTATGTTAGTAACTATGTGACATATAGTTATAGTATATAGTAAACTCTAACTAGAATAGATTGATAACTACTGATCTATATTGATGAATTGACTATTCTCAACTCGTTGCATGCCCTAATTTGACATTATTTAATATTTTCAGATAGTTTTGATTCAACATTCAACATCATTCATTAATCACACCACAATCGTCTACACAAGCTAAGACGTTGTTTATGCTTACAAGCACATACTTGTATGAACCACCACTATCAAGAGATTGGCTTCTACTTCAAGTACAACATTACTACTCAGTTTACATCATCCTCAGTTGCGTCTTCTTGTTTGACGTAGCTAATAATTCGAAGTGAGTAGCTCCTTGCTATAACCAGATCTTTCTCCTCGTCATCCCTCTTCTACCACTTCCTCCTCTCCACTACTCTCTCCATCTGGATCCACAACCGCAGTTGCAGTGATGACATTGGCAGCCCCTTCTTCTAACATCTCTGCCACCAATTTATCCCTTATCTTCACTTCTTGCTCTTCTTCCATAGGCCGATGGTCTCCCTCTATCGCAGCAGCTGCTATAACTTCCTTCACAATAGGACCACCAGTAAAGGTAGTAGTAGAAGCTGGTGGTAATGACTGAGACACACTTTTGTTGGTTTGTTTTCCTTTACTAGTCTGTTTCTTATTAGACGAAGAGCTAGATGATAATGACACGGAGAAGTGTGCATCAGGAATGGATGCGGTCGAGGACAAAAGAGGACGACCCAATGTATTGAACCTGATGGTAAGGACGATGATGATGTAATGAAAATAATATTAATAAGATGATTATAATGGAAACTGTGTACGGTAAATACAGCGGGTAGCACTTGAACTTAACACACAACACCGGGTGAGTATGTATGAATGCATATACTTATGTCTCTAACAATGAAGACGGGCATGACACTGACTATACGTACTTTGCTCGTATATCATTCTCCTGTATGCGATATGAGTCTTTTTCAACTCCCAGGATATTCCTTTCCACTGACAACAACCGCTCCGCCTTGTATATAATATGATAACATGGATAATGAATTGTATAATGTATATATAACTATGGTGAGGGCGTATTATGGCAAGTAATTACGTATGTAGGTGCTGGACTCACCTCTGCATATAGCTTCTTGGCATTTTTAGTGATAGTAGCATCGGGTCCATTGAATTTCTCGGCATTGGATGCCATCAGTTTCAAATCTGCTAAAAAAGAATCTACAGTACTGTACATGTACGACGCTACATATATATAAATACAAAATAGGTTAGTGAGTGATCGACAGTTAGGCATGTTCAAAACAAGTCCCAAGACACTCAATTACTCACCAATATTATCTCTTATGTCCAACAAACAGATGGGCTTTGTCACAAAGTCTCCGTAATTAGGAAACGTCTTGAAATCGACAGCATGTCGAAAAGGACTTGCAATCTTCTGTTTCCAAATTCCCACCCATATCTTTTGTCCAAGCAACCAATACAAGACAACATTTAGGGTTAGGATTAGATACACACATAACAAACACCCACTGCGTGTTAATTTATGATACATGACGTTGCAACAATGCTATATATATATAATTACTGTCAACCAGCCTCCCCTATCTACAATACAATACCTGTTCAAGACTGGAAGAAAATAATATGTGTGGTAATCTCATATTTCTACTCTGTGCTTTTTGTCTACTCGTAATTCTATTTGAACGACTCTTCTCGGGGTTCACATACTTCTCTAATTCTCTCTGTTCTTCCAGTTCCTGCAGGCGATTCAATTGCTCTTGTTGAGTGGCATGCTTCTCCACCTATAAATGCATGGAATATACAGACAATAAAGATTATCATCCTCACGATCGCCGGTATATTATCACACCATGCTACCATGTATGGATCTGCTATCCATCACATCACATCCACATACCTTATTCTTCATTCTTCCGAACTTGATTCTCAATGAATTTTCCTCCCCTGCTTCTTCTTGAAATAGGGAAGGAGCATCATCATCCCCGCCCCCGCCTCTTCTCTTCCTCACACCTCCTCCCTCTGCACATAAATAATCCAGGGAGGAAGCAGTGGAGGATCTTTTGGATGATTCTCTTTGTACTCGTTTTACTTCACTTTTTTTCAAGATATATTTCACTTCTATTATTTGTGTACCATCTGGTTTGATAGTGGTGGTGATGCGCTTCACTACTTGATCAGGAGGGGTAAAGCTCAAAACAGGTATTTCACTATCATTTCCAATGGAAAAGGCAGCACAAGTCTCATCACCAGCACTACCATTTTCCCAAAAGTCTCCAGTCTTCATTGATTGCAATTCTGAATCATCAGCATTTGCTTTTCTTCTTCCAGGCCCTTTGTGCTTTCCACTTGATGATTTGGCTTTAGCATCTTGATCAGCAGCCATTTCTTCTTCAACATCTGACAAATCTGACATGTCATCATTATCATCAGACACTTCACTTTCACTCTCATCTTCATCTTCACCGCCTTCCAATGCATCCCATCCAACACATAATGCAGAAGCCTAGGACCGACAATACAATACAAGTTACGAGGTGATACACATATATGGTGCTCGCTTGAAGCTGGTATTCTTGCTTGCAATTTAACTCGCACATACACATCTACGGTACTCACCTGTTTATCCCAAACGGCTTGACATTGCCTACGGTAGTCAGAGGCTTGACTCATGGTGGTTTGTTTGGGTGCTCTGGCATATCGGTGCAAATCAGTAGCTACATTCCCTGCTTCAGCCAAATTAGCAAAGTGTCGCACTAAGTCCACTTTTTCCCATCTACAGAAGAAGGGACATGTCATAGAAGTAGAAGACATATCAAAGAAATAAAATAACGAGAGCGATCACTGACTCACTGATTAACTGACCATAGTCGGAGCAGACTACACTCTAGTGCATAGTACTCACTCACTTATACTTACCTTAGAATAGTTTTGAGTGTTGCTCGATCATATCCAAATGTTTTCAACGTAGCATCTAGCTCCTTCATAAGTTTCTTCCTCAAATCACGCTCTTTACTGCAATTCTCGACACCCGGTTGCTTCGATCCACTTTTAGTAGATCTTAATAAAGAAAATCCTTGACCAATTCCACTTGGATCACCCAAACCATACAATCTTAATATCCCTGATCCTCCTTTCTCTACTACGGCTTTAACAAAGGATTCACTGATAACCCATGGTGTGAGCGTACTCTTCTCATGGATATACCTACAAGCACATTACAGGCAGACACACACAGACGTGATGATGAATAGTACTAGAATAATTATGGGAGATACCACCACCATTTAAACATATCATGAAATTTACAAACTACACTAACCTGCCTACTTCGATTTCTTTTTTGAGTCGATCTCGAGTTAATGTCAATATATCCTCCAACCTAGCCAACTCCTTCCCTCTCGCAGTCCCTCTATGAATACCTACCATCTCCGCACATGCCTTCAGACGAGACCGCATGAAATCCTTCAATTTATTCATTCTGGATAGAGCTAATTCTAATCTTGATACATCTAATACTTGCTCTATTCCTAAAGCTAACAGACGTTGATCGACACTCGCACCACGTTCCATCAAACATACATCCTCCGGTGTGATCATATTCTCTAATTCTTCAAGGTTAGGGAGTTCTTCAAGAGGTTTTCGACGATAAACATCGTCTGCAATCTCATCTGCTACTTTCCTAATACACCTCTTAAAGTCATTTCTGTATGCACGCATAAGGAAATCAAAATCTCTCTCTAAATCGATTGCCTCCACCTCAACATCACCTGTTCCCACATATACATTTACACAAGTACACATGTAAATAGATAAGCAATAGGTAAGTATTTGCTCTCATTCCACACTTCCCTTCTCTCTCTTACATTTCTCTTTTATTTACTCACTTCAAGCTTACTCACTTACCTCTCATAGAAGTAGAGAAAAATCTTGTCAAATGCATTGTTAAAAAGTTCATCTGTAGGGGTGATAACTTCTTTCGATTTGGTTTAGGTACAATCATCAGTGGTTCTTGTTGGCCAGCAGTAAACACAGATGTAAATCGTCTCACTATAAAGTGATGCTCATCTCGTTTATGCGGAACTCGTACTAATAAGAAGTCTACTGGTTTAGGGGCTTGCATGAACAAAGGAGCTCGATACAAATTACTAATAAGAGCCGGCTGAGGTGGCGCTCCGGGCGAAATATCTCCTAAGAAAGGAAATTTATCTTGTGGATTTAACACCTCTGTAATCCCTTCAGGTAGTTTAGGAATGTCAACAGAGGAAATCCCCCCTCCATATCTACCGCCTGTAGCGGATGCTTGGCGAAGGAGTCGCACGTGGCGAGGTACTCGTGCAGTGGTGGTGGCTGCTCTACCAGTAGCTTGCTCTCCCCCTCCCTCAGCAGTAGCAGTAACACCGCTACCGGCAGCTGCAGATGAAGAAGATGTACCGGGCAGATTCTCTCCTGTTATTCCACCCTCCTCGTCGTCTTCTCCCACTGAGGCAACGGCAACAGCAGTAGGGGCAGAAGTGGACCTTACGAGATCACCTTCTTGTGGCATGCGATAATAATTTATAATCTTAGAAGCCATACCTACATCAATCATACATCACATCATTAGGCACCACACATATATCATTAATTTGTTAACCAGATACGTATTCATGTATTTATATATGTCTATTAGTACCTAGATTCATAAGCACAGTTGGATGTTCTTCCACATATTCCACACATATGTACTCTCCAGACACCAGTGACAGATCCGAGGCTTTCGAGATCTGACTCACTAGGTGTTGTCGGATGTGTCCTTTCGTTTGAGACACCTTCCGTGACAAATATTGATTCCAATACAGACGTCAACAAGAGATTACAAGAGATTACTTGGTAGTGACGATAATAATTGATGAACAGTTTACTTGCTAAGGGTCGTATTTTTTCTTCCTTCTTACCTTGTGAGACCCTCTTTTTTCAAGTGTCAAATGCCAAGGCTTAATTCGAGCTAATTTGTTCAAAAGTGGTCTGCAATAGCAATGTTCAGAATAATAATAGTCATGAGCGTTGCATTCACAGTGACAGTAACAGCATTAAACCCTACCTATGGAAGAATTTCAATTCTAATTTGAATAGGTGTGGTCTACAATTCATATGACGTGCTGCCACTATGCAATGCTCCAGCTCCGCGGTAGTAGCACGCCGTCTCCTCGCGTTTGCTGTCGTTGTCGACACATCCAAAGCTGATGCAGCACCTATTCCCCCTATAGTCTTATCTGTCAGTACTCCTCCCGACCCCGTGGCAACAGCTCCACCAGTGATTATGGCCATAGAATGAGCCTTCAGTTTATCAAGTCTCTCTTTCTTTTCGCGTGCTTTCATTTGTCTATATAGAGGGCCCTTCACAATCTCAGTTGGCTTCTGAGGAACTGACATAGCGTCTGCAATAGCTTGTGCTGCTGCTTCAGCCTCGCGCGCAGCCTCGACAGTTGCTTGTGCTGATGGTGGTTTAGGAGGTAAAGGTAGATACTCTTCAGACTCTTCGGCAGTGTTAACTAGAGGAATCAAATCACCATATGACTCTTCCTCTTCATCACTATCCAACATGTGATTCATTAAATCATATTCTCTTCCTCTCTTTCCCTTTCCCCCCACTGACACAATAGACCCATTCCCCCAAACAATTCCTCTTACCCATTCACCACTAGCCATATGACTATTTCCAGATAGAATAACTCTACGCAATTTACGAGACACCACGTCGTCAGTACCAGTGATGAGCCTCTTCCATCTGCTGCTATCGTCACTACGATATGAGTATGTATCAGTGAGAGCATCATCCACAGCACTTCTAGGTCCCTCTTCGGAGGTGTCATTATCCCATACGATATCTGACTCCCATTTATTATAAGCGGGAATGGGCAAATGTTCAACAGGGTCATACGTATTGCAACTATTATCATCACTACTGTTCATCATAGTCTGATATTGTCTGGATAACATATTATCCTTCTTAAGTGGGCTCATCCTGTCAATAGTAATTATACCAATTAAAACATAATGAGTATATTTGCTAGCCAGTAGCAGCAATTGTTTTATTCTTCTCATTTCCATCATATTCGCACCTGATTGTTCTGACTTGATCTCGAAATAAATGAGGAGAAATCACTTTCTGCACCACTAAACTTTTTAGGATGCGCAATTCACTTTCACGAGAACATGTCACACTCACATTTTCCCTGATTGTAGTGTTCTTAAATTAGCGAGATGATTATACACCTATGTTTTTATTTACATACCCTTGTATCTCATCAATATCAGCAGTATCGGTACAAATAAATGCAGGGGTCCTCGATGTACCTCCCATATCTTCAGCCTTTATTGTTGTCAAAGGATCATATAATTGCAACCAAAATAGATATGTCATTATTACCTCTCTCAATAATTGTTGGAAATTTTCAAAATCAGGAGAAACCATATTTGTTGTATATTTTACCTCTTGGAGAGGTTTCTCCTTCAACACCATTGCCATTACCATCTTAATGGGCGACTTAAATTAAAATGTAGAGATGATGGTGCAGGTCACTGTCCGCATATGGTAAAACACATCTACAAAACTGCCCTTTTTACCGGAATGGTCTAGAATCTTCCTTCTTGTTTTCTGCCATGAAACAACAGGCATAATTACAACGAAACATAGACCCACTTAAATGAGTTACCCACACTGGTTAGGCCTCCTTAAATGGAGTTTAGGACATTCAGATGGTACAGCAGATTCTGATTTTTCAGAAATGTCCGACGAAAACAAGGAGTTCCTGGAGAAAGTGATGGCGGAGATGGTCAAAGATGAACCAAAGCGAATGGCAGAGATTTTGGAAACCTTTTCAAAGTTATTAGATCGTGGAGTGTCTGCGTCAGATGAAAATGAAATTGAGGGAATGTTAGACGAAGTCCACGATATTATCGATCAGATCGATATGGCGGATATATTTGTCCGATTTGGAGGGATAAAGGCACTTCTCGGGTTTCTTGATGCTTCTGAGCTGTCTGATGAGCTTAAGAAAACAAGTTGTGTTATATTGGGTGAATTGGCTCAAAATAATCCCCCTGTGCAAGAATCTTTTTTTGTGCATGGTGTTATTGATGCGGTATGTGTGACCGCAACCACACACACAAACCCTGCGGTATGTGCCAAAGCTCTGTACGCAATATCATGTACAATTCGAGGCTTTGAAAAGGGAGAACAACGGTTTTGTTCTGATTTACATGGACACATGCTACTTCTTCGTCTATTAGAGAGAAATGAAGATCTCTGCAGCAGACGTGCATACTTTCTAGCTACTGCACTCATCAGTTCAGATTACACCACTCCTCAGAGAATCACTGCTTTCGCAGAGAAATTAGTACCTAGTAGTGTGACTGCTTTGTATGCTGAAGACACAGATATAAGAGATAATGCTCTTTGCTTTTTGAGTGCAGTTGCGTTGAGCAGACAAGGGAGGGATGTGTTGCGCCAAGTGTGTGGTTCAGCCGATGACCATTCATTACCACTCCTGGACGAAGCACTTGCCACACGAAAGGAAGTTGTAAGTGCTGCGGCAGCGAATGAGAAAGAGAAAGCAGATGAGTGTGGCGAGGACCCTGCGACTAGTGCATTATATGCAAAAGAAACAGCGACAGAGGAAGTTCGACGTATTGTGACTCTGATGACCTCACTAAGAAGTGGCTATAATGATGATTTACAACAACCACTGACTAGCAGTGATCAAGACCAATTAACTCCCCCACAAGAAGAAATTGTTTTCATGATAGGCTCGTAGACTCAGTAGATATGGAAAACGTAGATAGATACATAATACACAGGTACTGAAGTAAATACTTTAATATCGAGATTATGGCAACTAGTCGATGTCAGCAATAATAATAATTCACTATTCTTATTCTCATTTACCATTTTGTCACTGAAAAGAGAAGCGAATTACACGTGATGTTTGCTATTACAAACAGTTAAATAATTGTATTTGCTCTATATTTGTATGCTATGTTGTTAAAGTATTATGGCTTACACCACTATTA
>JACKZZ010022823.1_pt1 | contig 15212 bp, 21 predicted proteins | sample 8027871 | NCBI WGS metagenome assembly JACKZZ01 (sample SAMN15724774, study PRJNA655200) | protist metagenome | isolation source: fluorescence activated cell sorting (FACS) single amplified genomes of... | place: USA: West Boothbay Harbor, Gulf of Maine | collected 2000-07-19
TCAAGAACCGGCGTGGTTTCGTGGAGGTGCACAAAAAGATCTCCGGCTTTTTTTCTTCGAGTGATACCGTCATCGCTACTTCAAAATTCAAGTTAGATGCACTACTGACAAAAAGCGCAATGACAGTAAGAGTTGTCGTAAAAAATGCTCGGGACAAAAAGAACACTGGTTACGTTGACGTTCAAGTCCGGCTTCGGAATCCACTGACGGGGGTAGAATTGAAGCAGGTGAGAAATAGTGTGGTTGGTGTTCTCTTAATTCTATTAACGTTACTTTCGGTGTAACTATCTTCAATTCTACCCTTTTGATTCCTAGATTGAGCGCAAGATGATCAGCATCGTAGCCTATCCTCCAAAAGAGGAAAACACCACACCTTCGGCTTCTGCGTCTTCGCCTACTACCAAAGCTCCCGCTGCCTCTTCTATCGTTCTCAAGGAAGTTGATTTGTTGAATCCCCACAATGTGAGCCGTTTTGTTTCTTACGATTGCCTTACGAACGAAATTGAACTGTTGGAAAATTGTCAGAAGACGGAGAAAAACCCGATGCAGTTGATGGATACGAAGAACCAGGTGAGAAGACTACTTGCAATGCAGTCATATGGTTGTTGTACTTACTACACTAAATTTACTTCCCTTTGCATATTATTAGATCATGGTTTTGCACGTGGCACTAACCCGGCTCGCATCTGAAGGAGAAACTGGTACACTGACACCCGAAGTATACGTTACTCGTCTGAAGAACGCGATAGCTTATGATACGAAACTTGCAATTACCTTGAAACGCGACAATCGCATAGCAGATGCTACGCGTGTGTTGAAGCGGATCAAAACGATGAAAAATGAAATTGTCGAACAAACTGGATAGCTACGAATAGGGCGAATTTTTCTCGCCACAAAGAAGTAGAAAACACCGACAATTATTATAGCTATGCTAATAATATTCGTGGAGGATCGAATATAGTAAATCAAGCCCACACACGAAGTCTGCTCCGAGGAAAGCTGTTGTTTGTTTCCATACATGATATTTTTATATGTAGAGCAGGATGATGGCATGGTTTCTTCGCTCTGCAGGCAGTTCCACCATAAGGTGCAGCAGAAAAGTAAATCAACAGCCTTTTGACAGCATTATTTACAGCTGAATCGATTATCCCGTCATACATCGTATACATAATCGGGATGTATCAAACATTACTTGAATAATTGCCCAGAGAGGTGCTTTCTTACTTTGAAGAGGAGTGCTTTTTTGACATGCATCCGTTTTCTTCAGAGGCAGGAGTCTCTCATTTTTCGGGAAGAATTCACCACTATCATTCGTGTCTATCGGTGAATAATTTCCCTTGAAATTATAAGAGGGGGAGGGGACGCCTTCCCCGCAGGGTTGGTGGTCGGACAGTATGTATATATTAGAAGACTGAAACGGAAATATTGTTGATACCCCACCCCAAACATCGGCAAGTAGCTTTGTTCGTTTGATTGGTGTTTGTAAGTTGAAGACAAGTTTACACGAACTTTCAGTTCTTGGTACAGCTTTATTTGTCGAATATAGCATTAGTGTCCGTCATTACCTGATATTTGTAGCTCTTCGACGAGACGAGTAAGGTGACTTACCTGCAGGACGGGTAGCTTGGCGTACTACAGTAGCAGGGGATTTGGTGACCCGATTTTGTCGCGCACTCAGACTCTCTTCAGTCACTATACTATCAAACGACGCGCTCGGTACTCGATTTGAGCGTGTCGACTTCGCAAATTGAAATTCGTCGTGCTCACTGTCCATCTCGTCGTCACTTTCTTCTTCGTGTTCATGATGAATGTCATCGCTGTCATCACTACTATAGCTCTCACCAGAATCTGAATCGGAACCAATTCTACCACTATCCTTCGTAGCAGATAAGAAATCCCGCATTGAGCCGATGTTTTTGAGCATTAGTGTGCTTCTTCGTGCTTGATCCAACCTAGAGTCTCGCTTCGCAGCTTCAGCAGCCTCCATCATGGCTTTCTTTTCAATTCGACCCTTCGCCGCCTTTGACAACTTGACCATCTTAATAACCGACCCTAATGTATTAGTGACCTTCGCTACAGTATCAGAGTTCTGAAGGAGGTGAGCCTTCATCACGTCGGGCAAGTCCAAATATATTCCGTTCCACTGTGGGTGAGGCACGGCTTCTAGCCTCATCAGCTCGTTACAACGATGAAGGTATACTCGACATACAAAATCAGCAGGATAGAACTCAGAAGCCTTGGAAAAGGTGGCAAAAGCATCTCTCCATTTTGCTTCTTTGTAAAGAGAGAGGCCTTTGCAGTAACGGGGTAGCAAGCGAAGTAGGTCTTTTTCTTTCGAAGCGCTAACTTCGACATCTCCTCGGTCGACAAACTGATAAATCCTACGCAACCGCGAACATTTTGTCAATAGTACCGTTATTTTGTGATTTGTGTTGGCATGAAAAATGGTTGAAGATACTAATTGGTCAGATGTAATGCGTAAGATATTGTTCATGGCATCGCCGAACTTACTTGGTCACGCAACGTTGGTTGAATTCTTTAACGTTTAGCTTGGAAATATCTGAGCTGAACAATTCAATCTCCCTGAAAGCAGCAGGTTTAAGAATAGAATCAATTTCGCGGAAGGTGTACTTGTCCTTAGTACATTGTTGCACAGTTGCCTCATCTACAAGAGATGAAATTTGGAAATCCTGAATAGAAGGAGTGAATAGAAATATAGAGAAGGAGTAAGCGACGTAGAAGGGATCTTCCAACGTGTGAAGATGTCTTACGTAGGCGTATCTTAACCTAAAGAAACAGAGAGAAAGTCGGAGGTGGGTTAGTAAGAGCCTCTAAACGGAAGTAGTGGCATCATACGTAACGTACAAGTCAAAAATTTCCTGGATCTGAGTTGCCTTAACAACATATGAATTATCTACGGACCCTGGGTTTAGTACTTTCACTGATCCACTCCAGATACCTAGGAATATATCCTGCAGATACCAAAACGAAAAGAAATCAGTAAGTTTGTATGTTGAGTTTCTGTTTGTGTACGTACAGCCCACGATGAATTATTGACTGTTTTTCCAGAATTGCGTCGACTGAAAGTAGACTGTACGATTTTGACGGAGTCAAAGCAGAAATTAGTGTCACAGTCTAGAGAAATTGATACAATTTTGTCGTGTTTCTCTTGGTTCTGGCAACACGTACCCCTTTTATAGTTTTTCGAACGCTCTGTCTCTTAGTTATCGAGTGCCGCGCAAATGTAGCACTACGCATACTCTTCCCCCTTCCCGTACTGCCGGCTCTATAAACGGAAGACTCGAATTTTTTGGAGGCCTTCGCAGCAGATGCGAGCTCTTCTACGAGAAGTAAGTCTTGCAGTTTCCTCATAAACTCCATGGCTTGGTCAGCATGCGTTGGTTGGCCAAACGGGATACCAAAAATACAAACTACGTATGTGTCGCTACTTTCATGAATTACCGCAGAAGATTGAAGGGCAAGAATTGAAAGTTTGTTCAAAACTTCGAATGAATCAATCCCAGCCTGCGGCTCGAAGTAGATTGCTACCGCTGTCACCATTTGCTCGACAGTCGTAGCAACATGAGAGGATTCGGTGAGAAATGTACCCTGTTCTCCCGAAGTTGTGAACATGGTACGTTTTTCAATGCGTATGTCGTTACATAACATCATGATGTCAAACTTCGAAGATGGGGTCATCGCTCTCGCGGATTCTTCAACTTCGTCTTCATCTTCATCCACAATTTCTACGGGAATGACATTGATATTCATCACTATGGAAGGTTTGTCTTTCCGCTCGAGACGGTAGTTACTGACGAACAATTGACGAGGGACTTTTAACATGCGGTTCATCGCAAGTTCCAGATTTTCGTTGGATGCAGCAAGCCAATCAGACCACGTTCCAGACCTCAATTCCTTTTCCTTAACTCCTAATATATTTTCCAAATTCTGCAGCAATGACGATTTAAGTGATTATCTGGTTAAAAGGAACACCATTTGATTGCACTCCGAATTTCAAAAAAAAATTGACAGGCAGGTCAATTACCTTTGCGGAGCAGTGAATCAGTTTCTTATCTTGCCCAAACAGTAATGAAGTGTGGTCACTTTCCACTTCGATCTGACTTTCAAAGAACTTTTTTAGCTCTTGTAGAGAGGTGTAATTATTGCTGTTCTGAATCGAGATTTGAGCCTGAGAGGCAAACGCTTCAAGGAGCTTCACATCCTCGTCATCGAATGCTACGGAAAGATATTGAGACAAGCATGTATATATATACGAACATGAGAGTCAGTGTGATATCTGAACAAAAGATTTTACTGTTACTTCCAAACTAAATTATCCGTCAGTGCATACACACGTAATACCATACGTTCATTGGTCAGCTTGTTTATCGCCTGAATACAGCCCACACCCTCCGAATCACGACCAAGTATTGGGACGCACAGGATGGTACTTGTCTTGTAACCGAACTTCTTATCAAATTCACGCCCTCCGAACCGCTAGCGAGATAGAAAGGTAGATATGGAGTATGAGAAAAGAAGCGTTCGCGATGAAGCAAGGTGAAAACACGTAGAAGCCCTTTTACCTTGTCTGCATACGCATTTTTGATGTTAATCGGCTCCCCACTTGTGACAACGGCGCCTGCAATACCTTCAGTAACCGGGAAACGGATTTCTTGGGCTTCTGCTGTGTGCTTTGACCAAAGTTCGTCAGTCTGCGGATCGAGAAGGAAAACAGTGGTCTTATCTGCTCCAAGCAGCTTCCTTGCCTCCCTCATCATAGTTCCGATCAGATTTGTCATATCAATTTCTGTGTTCATGAGTTTCGCTACATCTAATAATGTGTTCGTCTTTGCTAGAGACTTCACCACTCGGTCGTGCTGCTTCATATTCTTTAACAATACACCTGAAGCTGATACGAGGAGACAGTGTGATATTGGAGATAAAAGCACGCAAGTGAGCCGAGGTAAATACCGTTGTAGCAATGCGAATGCTTCCATCAATTTTCTTGTATATACCTGCGGCAATAACCTGAACATAATGCTCATCTGCCTTGCCGAAAGCCCGCTTCTTTTTGTTGAGGACTGGACAGTGAAGGAGAGAGAGAGAGAGATGAGAGGGAGGCGAATAAGTTGCAGCGGGGCATCAAATGCACGGACGGTTCCATCTGAACAGTTCACAACCGTAGAGCTGGAACATTATTCATAGTCCGGACTCAGCGAGGGTTCATACTCAAAAATTATGAAAGCCAACATGCAAGCAGCACTGCACTCACCTTGCAACACACCAACAATCATTCCGTGGTCGTCACGAATGGGGCACGACAAGATATTCCTAGTTTTGAATCCTGTCTTTTTGTCCATATTGGAATTAAATCGTGGATGTTCGTATGCGTTAGAGACGTTCAGCACTGTCTTGGAAAAATACGTGAGGCCAATGATCGATTTGTCGTTTAACGGAATGCGGATGCTGTCGTCAATTCCAGTGCCTACTTTAGACCATAGCGTCTTGGTCCCGTGGTCAACAAGAAACACACTCGCGCGTTCAGCTGATAAAACGGCACAAGCAACTTTTATAATGCTCTCCACTGCCAAGTGTACATCGCCGATGCACAACAGCCGTTTAATCAAACGAAATGCGACTCCGCTAAAAGGCAGCGCTTCAGTATTTTCGAAGGAAACTACACACCTATACGCGAAATAGTCCATAAAGTCGACCACACTGCGCGGTAGCTTTGTTGATTCTGTCTCTTCGACCTTCGTCTTTTTGTCCTTATCGGTGCTCCAATATGGAAACCCATAGCCATTAAGGCGAATGACTCCAACAGCGGTACCATTGGCGTGTACCATCGGATAATATAAGACCTTTGGCGCCACCGACGACAGCTTGACACCCCCTTGTTTGTCTGCAACGTCCACTAGGTGGTCATAATACTGACTTTTGCGCAGCTTCTTAGACGACATGTTGATAATTTTCCTCTTGAAGAATGCACGACTCATCACACCACGGCGGGCTGGCACACGCACTTCTTCACCGTTCAGAACGTAGCGGGTAAACATGGAATCCGTGACTTCGTCATAGCACCATAAGGTAAAATGAAGAGGGTTAAATAGTTCTTTTCCGACGGAGTTGATGGCAACGATTAAGCTGTCGAGCTCCATGAGAGGTGCTAGTTTTTCAAAGGAGTTGAGAAAGCGTTCTGCCACCGTCCCAGGCATCATCGTCATGAGATCATTAATATCTACCACCTTGCGAGTCGATCCTCTCTTGCTGTTGATCAATTTTGACACCATCCCCCGATCTGAAAAGGTGCGGATCAAGGCTGTTTGTGAGGTTCCAGCAGCACCGGGACCCTTCTTCTTCCTTGCTTTTAGCGGTGAAGCAAGGAGCTGGTTGCCAAGCGACTTCTTATTTTTGAAGATGGTTTGAATGGGAGGCGGCCTTTTTCCTGGTAATGTCGATGCTGACATCATACCACTGTAGATGGACGGAAGGGTCGAACTAGATTTGTTGCCTCCATATCCTCCTGCTCTAAAGGTACCCGGGTTGTAAGCACTGCACGCCGACAAGATAGATAATGGAGCTATAGGATATTGATGAGTGTGCGTGTATGAGCCATCAATCGAAGAAGTTAATGGGAGTTCATGCTGTTCTAAATTACCATCAACGGAAGACACTGCTGGTGCAGGGACACCCCAGGACGCCGCTCGGATCATCGCGTCATCCTTTGCAGAAATGTAGTCCAATAACTTTGCGGCTACTAGGACTGGGTCCGACAGTTCTGCCTGGGGAGGATAATGAAGGGTAACATAAGCTTTTGGTTTGTTGAAAAGTTTTATCATTTATAATACCTCTTTTTTGGACCTTTTTGTCACATATTGGATACATTTATCAAGAAATACGAAGGGATTGTCAATATTGAGTTTGAAAATAAGGTCATCGAGCAAAAACTCGGATGACACCATTTTTTGAAACCGCTTGCGAAACGCAGCCAAAGTACTACCCCAGCCACTTCGAACACGCGAAAACAAAAATCACGATGGAATTCCGTAAAAAGTGTGTCTTTGACATTCTCATTGTCGTTTATATTTATATTTCGTATTCATCGTTCTGTGATTATACTTTAATGTGTGAATTCGATCTATCGCTGCATCATCATCACTCACAACCACAGAAATTCACAATTCAACTTGGCTCTCTCTCCTTGGCAGACAACCAAGAAAGAGAAAGGTATGCCGAGACTTTGCCGCAGGAAAATGTGACTACGGAGAACGTTGTCGCTTCTCCCATGTAGTTGCAGGAGAAGAAGCGACTACGCCGAGCAAAATTCCCCGCACCTCCACCAAACCCAAACAGGAATGCCGTTTCTTCGCATCTGGCGGGTGCAAGTACACTGCGGAGCAATGCCGCTTTGCGCACATTGGGAAATCTGTTTCTTTTGGTTCTGAAAGAGTCCCAGCAGCCTCTACTAGACGCTCACCGACCTCTGCTCCTCCTGTGCTTCCTTCTGCCCGCATTGCCTCTTCCGTTGGAGAGCCTACGTCATTGTCTAAGAAGAAGAAATTCATGACTTCGACCAGATTTGATTCCCTGCCCATTGCTGACCTCAACAAACGTGCCATTAGAGAAGTTATGGGGTACGAATTTCTCTCCCGCGTACAAGACATGTCTTTGCCTTCCATCCTCAAAGGAAACGATGTTCTCGCCCAGGCCAAGACTGGGACCGGAAAGACCCTTGGTTTTCTCATTCCTGCAGTGGAGATGCTGTCGAAGAAACCAGTGAAGCACCGGAAGTTTGGAATCCTCATTCTGTCCTCCACGCGCGAGTTGGCGGCCCAGATCGCAACCGAGGCGAAAAATCTTTGTCATTTCCAAAAAGGTGTCTCCATCATCTGCTTTGTTGGAGGCACGAACATCAAAACCGACAAAAAGAAAGCCGTCGATGGGGCATCCATTCTTGTGGCCACCCCGGGAAGACTGAACGATCACTTCGAAAACACAGCCGGCTTCGTGTCCCAGTTTTCGGAGGTAAGTCAAGTTCAGATCTTTCACACGCATTCGCCTCCGCTTCTCGGCTTTTAACTGCCGAATATTGAATCGTTGACTTAGTAACAAACATATTCCATATCTTCTGACTTTTCCAGCTTCGGACTCTGATTCTGGACGAAGCCGATCAGCTGCTCGGTAAGTCCGGAGGTTCTATTGGAACGGTTTATCTAATTCCCGCCAATGAAGTGTTGCTCATCCATACCCCTTGCTTTCGTGTATCACATGCACACTTCTTACTTCAATAGAAATGGGCTTCCAACCTGCCATTAAGAAGATCATCTCCTTCCTGCCCCCGAAGCACACGCGGCAAAACCTGGTAACGTTAGTTTATTTAATTGATTTATTTAATTGATCCCCCTTTGCTCTATTTTAGACTTCTCTTACCTCCTCTACCCTCATTTCAATCGTATTAGCTCTTCAGTGCCACCGTTCCCGATAGCTTGAAAAAGATTGCCCACATTGCTATGAAAGACGGCTACGACTTCATTAACACCATCCCTAAGGGCGAGGAGCACACGCATAAGGTAATGTCTGGCTCCCTTCTTCATGCTGCAACCTAACTTTTGAGCGCGTGATTCATTTGTCAGTAGGTTTCTAAATTGACCTTCCGTTGTAATTTATCATCGATTTCTCTGTGTTTATTCACGATGTATGTCTCAGACTGTCCCTCAGTTCATGTTGATCCACGATATTGAAGAGACCGTCCCTGTTCTTCACGCGTTGATCGAGCAGCACATAGCGTCTCGTCCTGATGGCTACAAGGTGATTGTTTTCTTTACCACCGCGCGTTTGTGTGGTCTAATGGCGACCCTTGCGGATCGGAGTGGATTACCAGGCGTCCTTGAGATCCACAGTCGCAAGAGCCAAACCTTCCGCACCAGGACCTCAGGTTAGTCGTTTATTCACCCCCTCGAAAATCAAACAAGTTACACCCCTCACCATACAATATACCAAATGCATCTTCTTTATGTTTACGGCACTCGCTGCAGACAAGTTTCGAAAGGGGACCAACCTTGTCCTTTTTTCTTCTGACGTCAGTGCGAGAGGGGTTGACTACCCAGATGTATCACTCGTGCTGCAAGTCGGTTTGACCGCCAAGGACCAGTACATTCACCGTGTGGTAAGCTCATCGTTTCTCTTCTGTGTGCGTTCACGGGGATTTGATGCCCCCCTCGCTCGTTCTCACACCCCGCTCTTATAATTGATCGTTTCTTCAGGGTCGTACTGCGAGAGGATCTGATAGTGTCCCTGGCCGTGGAATCCTTCTACTGACCCCCTTTGAATATGTAGCCATGGAACGGGACATCAAGACGTTACCAATCACCGCCCTCCCAGTAGATGAGAGTGCTAGTATTGTTACCCATCCCCAACCTGGATTGGTTCGCGCTATCAAATCCTTGGAATCTACCATGATTGCACAGGCTTACCAGGCTTGGTTAGGTAATGGCACTTTCTCTCTCTCTCTCCCCTCCTCCCTCTTTCTTCTGTCATGTCCTTAACTTTTTGTACCTTTCTCTGTTTTTCAACACAGGCTTCAATAATACCAACATGAGAAAGTATAAATGGAACCAGGGACAGTTGGTAGAGCATGCAAACCGCTTCGCTGCTTCCATTAACGGCATTGACGCCAGAACGGGTCTTCCTCCTCCAATCCTCAAACGAACGGCCGGCAAGATGAACCTCCGTGGCGCTAAGGGCCTCAATATCGTCAAGAGCCTTTAAGACGGTAGAAAAGTCAAAATGTGTATCTTTGGTTTTCCGTTCCACTGCATTTGTACAATCAATACATTTATTGGTGATTAACATAAAGATGAATGGTTTCGGCAGCAATTAGCATCAGGATCGATGCAACAGCTTTTTGAACTTTCAACTTGCAGAATATATATTCATATTGGATGAAATGTATTAACTTCCCCTGCTCACATTCTTAAAGTTATTCTTCCTTATCTTCCTCTGCTTCCTTCTCTTCGACCTCTTTCTCCAAGGCAGCAACACTCTGTTTTATATTCTCACTCTCACAGTCTTCTTCCGTCATTTCCTCTGGTTTCAGCGTAGGGGGGAAGCCTTCCACTCCTCCTTCCATATCGAAACCATCAACATCGGCGTAAATTGTAATATCGCTCATCGGTGTTGTGGGTTCAGGTTTCCCCCGGCGTTCGCACCAGCCATAACCGACGAACGTATCACAGCTTTGCAAGAGGCTTTTGACAGCGAAGTTTTTGCGGGGTTCACCTGTTTCCTTGTCAGCCTCCTTAATGTAAGTGGGATCAGAGTAGAGCACAGCCTTATCGTAGGCGGCAGCACACTGGTGAGGGGAGGCGAATGCAGACAATGTGAAACGTAATGGCATGAATGAAACAAGATGGTGGGCTGTGAAACTGAAGAATACATTCATGCACATTGCGAAATCTCTACATTACACCTCTCGTACATCAATTTCATCCAATTCATCACTTGGAAGACGGGACTTGATCAAAGGGCACATGATCTTGAGAAATGAGGCAACGGTAGCGTCCTGCTGCTCAAGCTGTGAGAGAGGTACAACAGAAACAATAAAGTTAGCCTTTAGCGAGCACATACCTGAGCCAAGTAATATACATCCAGATGAACGAATAAACTTACATCTTGCTCGTCAATTTGTGATGCCATTTGCAACGCACTGTCGCACATTTCGCACGTTGCAACTTTCTTTACAAAATTTTCTTCGAACGACTCCAGCCCGGCCATAACTTCCTTCTTCTCCTTCGCAAGTCTCCTTCTTCTCATAATATCTGAAAGATATCCCTGGTCAACCATCTTGGGAGAGTAATGCTTCTCCTTCTGCGTGGTGGAAGCGATGAAAGGCTCCTTAGATGCAACTCCCAAGGTTTCTGCGGCAGTATCATCCTGTGCAGCGACACCAACGTTAACCGCCTGGCCAGAAGTGCCCAAAATCATTGAAAGGGCAAGTAAGATGGTTCCCGTACGCATCTTAACGAGATAAAAAAACGACTTAAACCCGAACTCAAAATTTCTACTCCCCGCCTCGATTTTGTTAGGTTTTGCTTTTGTGTCCCGCCAGAGGGAAAACGAGAGAGACACCATTCGTTGAATAAATTCTCATCATGCCAAGCCTTAGCGGACAGATTACTAACGTTGATAGCTCCATTGGAGGCTCGTCATCATCAACAACAGCAGATGGAAAAGTGGGGGTAAGTGACGATAACGATTCCGATGGAGCGTACATGTCGATTGACACAAATTCTTCAGAACTGTTCTCTTTCCATGATTATTTCAAAGTCAGAAAACATTTTTGCTACTGTTAAGTCTATGCAAGGTGATCAAACATGTATGTTCTAACCGCTCTCATCGTTTTCTACCTCTTATAATAGAAATTCGTCACCGCATTGAAGAAGCAGACTAACGCGTTGTATGGCAAATTTACCACGGTACGTTGGGATTATAGAGGGGCACTCTTAAGTAAGTGGGAACTTACGATTGTTCAATTTATTTATATTTAGGCTCGGACCTATGCGGGGGGAAAGTTGTGGATTGTGGCCACCATTGCGGTGATAACGTTATTGCCTCTTATTGTCGAGGTAAAGAGTGGAATGAAGATGATATTTTTATGTTTCCCCCGTACACATTCTCTTCTTGCAACCAACACGTGTTGATACATGTACAATGTACTGATTCATTTTTCCCCTCTTGATGTAGACGGATCGTGAGCAGAATTTGCTGGAGATGGAGAACCAGCAGCTACAGATGCTCATGGGTCAGGGTTACACGGAGAGTCAAGCTCGGCAAGTTATGCAGCGAGGACCAATGTAAATAGCAGTATTACCGGTTCCATAATTCTGTAGAGACAGAGAAAACTCCGCTCCACGAATGCTTATACAGAGTCGGGTGGCTGTGGGGTGGCTGGGTAGTAGTATTAAGATACGCGTTTCTTTCACAGCTGCAGACTTCATTGGCGATCGATTTGTCTCTCTTGTGTACCACAGCCACCCGGTTCTTGGACTGACGCAACCTCCCGCCACACAATGATAAGTAATAGACTTCGTTTGTAATTATTACGAAAAACGAGAGCGCCCTTTCGATTTTTTATTCAGGCAGAGGAGAGGAGGCTACTAGCTAGTAGGGAATTGACAACAAGAAGAATGAAACAAGTAGCCGAGACCCGAGAAAAGAAGGACAACATCTAGCTATCAGCTAACTTGAGTGCATTCAAGGATGAAAACCGACAACTCGACCAGGTTTCCCGGTTTCCACAAGGTTTCCACACAGTCAGTTTGTTTTTCCTTTTTCCTTTTTCTTCAGTCTTGAGGGCTAAGAAGGGTCGTAAAGGTTTTGGTCTTGAAAACAAATGGGCGTAAAAGGGCTAACACACTTCATTCGTAATAATCTGAAGGCCCATGCCATTCGAATTAATTTTATGGAAGCTGCAAGGGGGAAAAGTTTGGTCATAGATGCCCTTTCCTTCATCTTTTATTGTTTCAACGAAGTTGAATGCAAGTTTTCTGCTTATGAAGCCTATTTAAACAATTTTCTGCAATCTTTTGCAAGTGTACATGTAGAATTGATATTTGTCTTTGATGGGATGCTGGAACCTATGAAACAGAGGGTGCGTCTCTGTCTCTGCCTCTGACCCAGCCACATCATCACAGCTAATACCCCTCCATTCTTTGCGTTGCACGTTCAGGAGAAAGTAAAGAGATTACAAGCACAATTAGAAAAAACTCATAACAATTTATGTCGTCTGCTGGAAGCAACACTGACGGAAGAAGAGACGTCTCACATACTTCGTGAACAAGAATCAGCTGTGCTCCCATGTTTGCTGGTCCCACTTACACTGATGCTTCTCAAACAACACGAGGCTCTGGGATGTGGTATCAGCGTGAGGCGATCATGGAGAGAAGCTGACATCGAAGTTGCCACAGTCGCTAATGCTGATGAGATTGATGTGTATGCTGTCTTATCCAATGATTCCGACTTCTTTATCTTCAATGTACCAGGCTATGTTCCCCTTTTTTCCCTCAATGTAACTCCTGACGGTGATGTTTATGGGACACGCTATCCCCGACACGCGCTGGTATTGCACTGTAGATTCGAGCCATCTCTCCTATCTGTATTTGCATGGTACGACCCCGTAACTATTGTCTGTACCGGGGATCGTGTATGACGCATTCGCATGCTAATTTATGACTTGATGTATGTGCTATTTCATTCAACAGTCTTGTTGGCAATGATTTTTTTAACGACGATGAAGTGAAACGTGCTGTGCAGAAGCATATGCTTTCCAAACCTACTGCAAAGACGAAAAAGAAGAGGAAAAGGGGTTCAAGAAGTGCGTATCTATCATCCTTTCCTTCTTTCTCTGGTGCCTTCATAGCAGAAAGTATCATTGCTGTGGTGCAGGGTTTCATTGGGTGTACTTCGTAACGAACAACTTTGACCATGAACATCGCTTCTCCATATTCAATTCTTCTTTATATATTCTGAACGCATAATCGTACTTGTTTCTACATTGTGGGACAGCACGAGGATCAAATTCGCTGAATCAGCAAAAGATAATAGTTGAAACTGCCTCCTTTCTCCGTTCGTTGACCGCGAAACTTGAAAGTAGAACGGTCGACGTAGATCGCTACATCGCCTCTGTTCTTTGTCCCAACCCTTCGAGAATGAAAATTTTAGCAACCGCGTTGGCGAAATCAAGGATCATTTATGGCTCTGTGGATGCCATCATGGTAGTTCCTCGCAATCTTCGCCAAGAATTACAAATGGAAATGACAGCTGAGGACAAAGAACTTCACAAATCCACACCACGAACGTCCCTCGTAGTGTCAGATGCTGTGCAAAACATCCTTGAAAAGTTTGTGACTGGCATGATCCCCAGTCATGATTTGCTCTCTATTTGCATCGATCAGGTATACTGGTGTCCGGTGACTTGGATGCATGGGCTTTACAAGCTTCGGGACCTCTCGTCGCTGAACGAATCTCTTGAGGTGGCAGACACTATGGTTCGAAACATTCGGAGGAGACTCGTTCGAGAGCTGCTTACAACGCCGAAAAGATTTTTTCATTTCATTGAATATGTAGTGGACGGGAAACGAATTCGAGGGGTTGAAAGAGAATTGGAAGATGTGCCATTATCAAGTGATGAGGATGAGGGCGTAGTACTAGCTTCAGTGGATCCATCCAGGGATATAATATCGGTAGATGAAGCACTGCAAGGATGGGTCGTCATATTGTCGCGTAGTCTAGAGGACCGGTGGAAAGGGATGCTTACAATATTAGGGGTGGTGGAAGGGATTATTGACGTATTTGGGGTGACGACGGAAGTCACCGAACCATCCTTTCATGCTCTGGTTCTCATTCTGCACCTGGCTCAAGAAACTGGTGTTTATACAGAGGACGAAATACGACGCTGTCTAGATCAGTACCTCTCATCCTCATGCTCTTCTTGTAGTACTGAAAAAAAACCTTACGAGGCAAGAGAGGTCTATGATCTTTACCTCGCCCAGTCCTTGGTCAAGAAGTCGCTGCTACAGCTGCTGACAAAAGTGGTCATGCTTGTGGCCGACGCATTTGGTCTTGTACTGGATTGGATCAGATTGATCCGCCAATTGGATTCTACGAACATGAACACAGATGACAGGGTGATTTCGTTGTGTAAGGGCTGTACGCATCTACGAACTGCGTGCAACATAAGGTGCTAAATGTAGCCACTATGGTGCTAGACTTATATGTTGTATTATCGTGTTGTATTTGTTATCCTCTATACAAAGTGCACAATAAACGACGAGAGGGCAGCAGCATCCCTACTTGAGCTTAAATGGAGTAATGCTCTCTATCAGCTCTTGAAGCGGTTTTAGTTCCTTGTCTGCCACGAGGTCAAATTCCTTCACGAAGAAGACGAAGTGCTTGAAGCATGTGTTCAGGTGCTTTTCGGCATCCATCTCTGTGATTTCCTTGAAATGATTGTAGTAAACATGAGCATACACTCTGAATAAACGTTTGAAGATCGATTGGACGACCGAAGGAAACTTCTCCGGGAAGGGAATGTCAATTTCGGTAGGAAATACAGCTTCATTGTTGAGATTGAACTCAATCCAAGTCATCAACCGATCCACGTATTCTGGGGCACTGACTTTGATCGGCTTCTTGGTAGCTGTATCAGCCCACAA
>JACKZZ010002110.1_pt1 | contig 15209 bp, 9 predicted proteins | sample 8027871 | NCBI WGS metagenome assembly JACKZZ01 (sample SAMN15724774, study PRJNA655200) | protist metagenome | isolation source: fluorescence activated cell sorting (FACS) single amplified genomes of... | place: USA: West Boothbay Harbor, Gulf of Maine | collected 2000-07-19
TTGTACCCATTGTGTCATTGGTGTTAGGGTTAAGATTAGACGGATGTAAATCCACCATTCTTGGGGGATCAACGTATGCCAAATGTGAATAGTTCCAAGTGGGTTCTGTTTGATGTATTTCCGCAGTTTTAAGTTATAAGATACTCTAAGAAGTTAGTTCTAAAAGTAGTCATCATGGAACACGACGTCTTCCAGCTGCAGCTGCCGCAGCTTTCCGTTCCTCCCGTTTACTGTATTAAACTAATAATGGCTGTATTTAAATTTATCTAATTTCAAAAAATCTCTTTCCAGTTCTATCCAGAGCAATATTTCACATCAGAGCACTCTATCATATACGTTTGTGATATACCAACACATTTGCGCTTTTTAATAATTCTATTAATTTCATTTTTGCACTATCAAACTTTCAACGACTGCACTACACTTAACCGCCAAGAGAAAAATATAACGGTATGACACCGACAAAAGCAAACAATGAACCAACAATACTTTGCACTGTGACCTGTTCGCCTTTAAACCAGCAAGTAATGGGAATGGAGTAGATTGGACCTAAACTCGAAAGCGTCATGGCTACCGCAAGGTCGATTTCAAATATGGAGTAAAAAAATAAGGCAGGGCAGAGGAATGTTACAAAGAACGCGCCAACTGATATCAAGATCCACTCCCTTCTTCCTAGCATTGGCCAAACAAATGATGACCTGGGCTGCGATTTCAAAATAAGTGTTGACACAGCGCGATTCATACCAACAAAAAGACCCATGCTATAACCTGCGAATCCAAACCTGATGTAATTGATTTCGAATGTACTGTATGTCTGGCCGAACTGCTTCGTAATGATAGTACCGCCAACATCCAATAATACGTTGAAGAAAGCACACATGTAACCAACATATACCGTCAAACTAGACACTGCTCCAGTATTCACAACGACGTTTTCTATAGAGACGTCAGGTACTCTTCCTTCAAGACCTTCCTCGCCACTATTGGTATGCATTTCTTCACTGCGCTCAAGGCCTACAAGCAACACGCCGCTAGCAGTAAAAAACATACCTAGGAATAGCATGAGAGAAACTTCCTCCTTCAATATTAAGGCAGATAATAATGCGCCAACGAATGGTTTAATGCTGTCCACTAACATTGTCCTCCGCGTTCCTAAAAGTTTTAATGCTTGCAGCCACATATTATCACCGACAATGATTCCAAGAAGAGAAGATAAAATCAAATACCCCACCTTTTCAAAACTAAATAATGCATTCGACACAGAGAAAAATGAACGGTCTAATATAGATACCACCAGAAAAATGGTAGAAGCAAACGTACATTTGAAAATATTAAGCAAAAGTGCGGAGCTTGTCCAATGTTTCTCCCACATGACAAAACCAATGGCCATAAACAGAGGTGCCGTGGCTGCAGATATTACCCCATCGGCATAACCCATCAGCGTAACGCCTTCGCATAAGCTTTGGGCAAAAACATTCGACTTGCGGTTGGAAAAAAGGATGGGGGTCGCCCTGTACGCCCTAAAAAGTACAAAACCCCGATAGCATTGCACCAGGATTTACTCCAACTCAAAAGGAGACCAATTCAATGCTTTGGAGTTGTAGCGTACTTTGTTAAACGACCGTCACTTCATGTCCACCAAATCAACATACACAAACTTGACTCTTACCTCCAGCATAGGAATTAGTGGTATGCACATATTTGAACAGTTAGCCTTAAAAAGCTCCTCTCCCTACCTACGTCCATAGTAAAAAAAAACAGACCATGAAAAAAAAATACACACGAAGACACTAAGAAACCACCGTTTTTTTTATAAACGAATACTTCATTTTTTTTTTTGGCTTCAAATATGGCCATTTCTGTACGAGGACACGAGGACCGATGTGAAATCGTGTCATGCGGCTTATTTTCAGATTCCTACTGAGGGGTCTTAAGGAAAAACAAATTGTTCGGCTCCGACGAATAAGTCTGTCCGCTTAAAGGATAATACAGTAATAAAATAAAAATACAATAATAATGCATGCAATAAAAATATATAACTTTATTATGACAAAGAACTCGATCCGGCGAATGTTGGGTCATTCATTTCCGCCCAATTCTTTCCGTTGTTTCATACTACGCATAAGCTAGTAACAGGCTGAAACTTTTGAAGTAGGCATGCCCAATGCTCTACAAGCGTCTGTCGGCTCTAGAGAAAGGCCGTCGAAGATGGCCAAAGAAAATTCTAGGTTTGCCAACAACGAGGTTGCTATTGGCATAGATTTAGGTACAACATATACCTGCTGTGCAGTTTGGAGAAATGGCGGGGTAGAAATGATTCCCAATGAAAACGGAAATACCATAACGCCCAGTTATGTGTCCTTTGCGCGCGGAGAAACTGTAGTCGGCGATTTGGCCAAAAGTCAATGCTCCGTATTTCCGAAACAGACAGTTTTCGACGCAAAGCGACTTATCGGCCGCTCTCTCGTTGAGCGAGTCGTAGTAAAAGATCGGGAGCACTGGCCTTTTCTAGTCGTTGAAAGCGAAGCAGGTAAAAATCTGCCGGCTATCAGCATACCAGTTGGAAATGGAAAACACAAAAAGTTCTTACCGGAAGAAATCTCGTCTATGGTACTCCATAAAATGAAAGACATCGCAGAGAGATATTTGGGGCACCCCGTTACGAAAGCAGTAGTCACAGTTCCTGCATACTTTAACGACGCTCAAAGACACGCAACAAAAGCAGCCGGTGCAATTGCCGGATTAAATGTGCTGAGAATCGTAAATGAACCGACGGCAGCTGCCATTGCGTATGGATTAGACCATTTGCATCGAAAAGGTGAAAGGAACGTTTTAGTATTTGATCTAGGTGGTGGGACATTTGACGTCACTTTGCTGGCTTTAGAAAAGGGTATATTTCACGTGAAAGCAACAGCAGGTGATACGCATTTAGGGGGAGAAGATTTTGACAATCTTCTAGTTGAAGCATGCATGAAAAAGTTTCGACGCAAGCACCCTTCTTTACTTGATCCAACGGCTGACGAAAAAAACCTTCGACGGCTTCGTACAGCGTGCGAGCGTGCCAAACGAACGTTGTCATCAGACGCCGCGGTGACGATCGAGGTGCCAAATTTCTGTGCGGGAAACGATTTATACTTAACCATGTCTCGGGGAGAGATGGAGAGCATTTGCATAGAGTGGTTTCGAAAAACACTAATTCCCATTGACCAAGTTTTGAAGGACTCAAAAACTTCGAAAGAGGATGTTCACGAAATAGTATTAGTTGGCGGGTCCACCAGAATTCCAAAAGTGCGAAGCATGATTTCTAATTATTTCAACGGAAAGAAATTAAATTTGAACATTAACGCAGATGAGGCAGTCGCTTATGGAGCTGCAGTGCAAGCTGCAATTTTATGCGGTGTTAACAGCGTTAAGACGGCGGGCTTGCTTTTGTTGGACATTATACCCATGAGTTTAGGTTTGGAAACGGCAGGAGGGATCATGACAAAGGTGATCCCTCGAAACACAACCGTTCCAACTCGACGGCGACATGTTTTCACGACAAATACGGACAATCAAGATGCTGTTATCATTCAGATTTTTGAGGGCGAGCGGCAATTCACTAAGGATTGTAACAAGCTGGGAGAATTTACATTATCTAACCTCCCGAAAATGCCTAGGGGAGTGCCTCAAATTGAGGTTACTCTTGACATTGACTCGGATGGTTTGCTTAATGTTTCTGCTTCAGAATTGTCGACGGGCGAGCGAACGAATATAACCATCATAAATGATACCAATCAGTTATCGGAAGAGCAAATACTCACGATGGTGCAAGAAGCGGAAAATTATAGAGTGGCAGATCAAATTCAAAAAAATATTGTACAATCGAGAAACAATTTAAGTGATTTTGCCTACGAGTTGAACAATAAAATACTGCAAAATGATTCTGTCGCCACGAAATTGAAAAAGACTGAAGTAGATTTTATCGAAAGCAAAATAGAAGAAGTGATGGATTGGTTGGACGACTGCGGATCAGACAACTTGGGGGTTTACGAAGATAAATTGAAGGAGCTTACCGCTGCTGTCTTGCCAATCTTGAATAAATGCGGTTTTATGGACACGTCATGTGGGTCAATCGTCGAAATGGAAAACTTTCGTGGTGGGTACTTCAACGGTTGGCAAAAGCGGGCACATGGTGGTACCGTCGTCGAAAACATGGACCCTTAACTATTTTGTTATGTCAATATTTGTGTGTAATATATAATATATTATATACCGTAAATAATTTATTTAAGGATATTATGTATATTTGAACCAAATTGATGCCTTATAACAAGGAAAGTTTCAAATGGTGGATTAGTAAAGATTTGCGGTCAGCTCTTTACGAGCAGCTGGGATGCTGCCGGAAAAAACTCAGCGTTTAGAGCCCTCAAAGAATGGTTAAACAGCAAAGCAAGCGTGGTTCTAAGTAGGGCAACCTTGGAATGGCCACCTCGTGGTTAGAAGCCCCCCCGTGGCCATGCCGTAGTTGTGCTTTGTGGTTCTGATTTGGTTGGCAAAGTTCGTACAAACGAAGGGCCAATGTACGAATAATAGTAGTGTGCCATTAGAGTGATACCTTTAAAATCTGTTTTTTCTTTGACGAATGAATATAAAAAATAAAAATGCATATGGTTTAAAATTCAAACACGCAAACAAACATTTTATCACCACCACCAGTAGGAAATTTATCTACATCCTATAATGTTCCGGTCCCACTGTCACCTTGCATGCATATAATTACAAACGTTATTTTTTGGAGTACCGCGTTTAGGTCCCACCACATTTTTGACTTTGCTTTATTGTTTTCTCCTTCTCCTGAAATTTTTTCCTTTCTGCCAATAAAATACCGGCGGTCACCTTTGAATGTGTATACTTTGTGCTGCACGTAATCGATTCTGGATACAATCGTGCAATCCCAGTCAACAAACTGTATGCATCGTGTCCAATTGAGGTCGAGGCTAAAAAAGTTTTGCTTGTTTCTTCGCTTTTGTTCTGTTTGACCCCAGCATCATCCAGGTTCCTAAGAAGCGCTTCAGAAGATAAATAATTCTCGACACTCGTGTCTTCTTCAGCTTGTGACAGAATAGCCATGGTTGTAATATCCGCGTCGTCTGCGCAGGTTTGAATGGGCTCTTTTCCTTTTCTTTCAATTAAAATTCGTTCCCCTTCCTTTTGGATCACACAACCGTCGCGTTCTACTATTATAGTCCCATCGGCAAGAATATCCGTATGTGTCCCATTCACTGACGTTGCACTCCGGGTTCCATCTGGATTAATTTGCAATACATCACCATCAGCAGACTCATAAATGACTACCCCATCAGAATCCGTTTGCTCTTTGCTACCATTTGGCATCGTTTTAATGCACCTTTGGAGGTTTTTGTCTGTTTCTAAGATTGTGCCATCCGGGAGTATTCGGACTTCGTGGGATTCATCTTTGTTCAGTTCGACTGAGCTCCCATCCAAATGAGTTATTTTTGTACTCCCATCACTCCTGTGCTCAATTTTTTCTCCGTCACGAAAATATATAGCAGAACCATCTGGCATTTCTTGTGAAAGGAGTTCTCCTGTTGAACTCATTTTCAAAACCGTTCCATCATCTCTTGTCTCAGTTCGAATGCCATTACGACTGATAGAAATCCGCGTTCCATCTGCCGTACTTTGCTCTAACTGACCATCCTCATGTACAACTACTTCTTCTCCATTCGTATAACGAACAATCTGCCGACCATCGCTCAATACTTGTTTTATACTTCCCCGCCGAGAATCTTCAAAGCATGTCACTGCCAACGGATGATCCATTCAGCCTCGTTCAATCACTTCCGGCATGACGAGAAGGTCAAGTGCATCTCTTCCACTTCAAATGCAAATGTGGCTCTCACAGACTGTATAGACTTTCTTTGTTTCAGGGAGAGATAACAAGCCGAGCCGAGTAACGATCCAAGCCGAGCTGGAGTAACGTTAACAACGAAAAGCGAACGGAGATTGTAGCGAACATGAATCATTACTTTACAGCATTAGATATTTTATATAAAAATTCCTTAAAGGTATATATATATATACAAATCCCTTAAATGAGTGGTGCATCTCTTGCCAATTAGGATCCCCCCTCTATTTTTTAAGGACTTATGAGGCCCCATGTCTCTAATTTAAAGATTTAAAGATTTAAAGGATGACGTCTCAAGGAGTCCCCCAGTCCCCAGTCCCCCGATTAATTTACTGTTTTTTAGAAGCATTACAAACAAGAGCGCGATCGAGATTCTATTTCGGATTATGCATGTTCAAACAGGAGTATTTTTCTTGCCGTCTCCAGTGAGTCATGTAAATACACATTTTCCTGCCAGAATAATTATGCAAGAAACAGATGGACAATTGTATTTCTCACAAGATACCATTTCCAGCCAAAGTTCAATAGAAAATGCAGCAGAAGATTGGCGCCAACGTGCTCAACAGCTGAAGGTTGCTATTCAAAATGCAACCGATAGAATATATAATTTTGATGAAACTTTAGAGGCTAAACGAAGTCGATTGCTCCAAGAGCTGTTTGCCGGAAAAGAAGCAGCATCTCGATGCGATCAGGTGCTTACTTTTGCGAAGGAGAATCTTAATAGAAGACAAATACAGTTGCAGAAGATTCACAAAATTTTTAAAGAAAAACTCACAACCGCATCTGATTCGTTAGACAACCATTTCAAGGAAGCAGACAAAAAAAAAAGTGCACTAGAAACGTTGACTGACTCGCAAAATGCACAGTTTTTTCATTACGAAAACCATATTGACCATTTGAAAAAGCAGTTGGAACTTGTGCAATGTCTGCACAATGTCGCCAACTCACAATTTAGAAACGAGCACCCTACAGTTACATTGGACAAAACGTTTGAAATGGAAAGGAATATCAAATCTATGAAGGAAGAAAGAAAATGCTTGTTGAAGTGTGAAAAAGAATTGATCGAGTCGGTTTCATTAATCAAAGCAAAAATTATGCACCTTCGACCTGAAGCTGGATCATCGGCTGAACGCTCTCAAAACCTAGACACCCTCGTACTTGATGCTGAGCCAGGTTGTAGACGACGGTCAAAATTCGAAAGTATTTTGTATCATAGTAGAAATAAACATGATTACTCCACAGGAACCAATGGTTTATCCATTCAAGGCCACATGCTCAGTGACTTGAATTTTCTTTCTATATTTTCCACACGATTAAAATTCCTTGATTTGTCTCGTAATAACTTGAAGACCGGAAAAAAAGAATCAATTAAACAAATTGCTTCACTCAAATGTCTAGAAGTTTTAAATTTATCTGGTAACACTTTGACCGAAATGCCCAAAGGAGTAGATAAATTGCACAATTTAAAATCTCTAGATGTCAGTGGCAATGCCATAAAGGAAATGCACAAACTGGAACTAGTTGGATTGAAGCCATTGACTCAGCTCTTTTCGTTAAATTGTGCAGGGAACCCAGTTGCTCGGCACGATCATTACCGACCAATTGTATTGAAGCACTTGAAACACTTAATTCGCCTTGATGGAAGTGATCTAAAGCTTGTCGATTTTGGGATGGGGATGAAGTATTACAATGTTCATGAGAAACCATCTAGTCCACGAAGAAACGCTTCATTGGAGTCTATATTAGCGGCACTTGAAACTTCGGACGGCGATTCAGCATCCAAACATATTTTTGCATCTCCAGCAATGAAACGATTGGCAAACATTGAACACGGTAGCGACCACATGCTTGGGTTTTCTGATGTCAATGCTGATGGCGTTGATGGCTCGGTCAATGGTCAGGTAAAATCTAAATCGTATAGAGCGTGGATGAAAAAACTCGTAAGCGTTCGTGGGGGGCAATATTAATGACTAATAAGGACACTTATAAAAGTGGACCTTTTAATTTTTGCAGTATTTTTTTGATCTATCATTTACTTGTTCATTTTTATCATATTAGCTTGGTTTGATGATACAAGAATATTTTATCAATATTATTCAACTGTACAGCAATCCATCCGTTGATGATAGATACTAGAATAGAGTATTAACATATTAATATTATTACGACATAGTCTATTATCAGTGCTGAATAATCGTCCCGTGCTTTGTATGTAATTGGTAACGAACCATGCAAAATGTATGACCAATGACCTACAACTGTTTTTAATAAAAACGATGGGCCCTCCTTTGCCAGGCCTCTCTCGTGAAATTGGCCATGCTTAGTTCCCGAAATTGCAAGGCTTAGTCCGCTCCCTCAAAATAAATTCAGGGAAACTATTTGCTGCACCGATTTGATAAATATTGAAAATGAGAAAGAAATCATCGTTGTCCACAAAAACTCATTTCTATGCAAATCTTGTGGATGGAATCGATGAGTTGCCGAAGCTTGTTTTGGACCAAGTTTCAAAAAGCGAATACAGCCACATAATGAACAAACGGAAGCGAGACTTACTATCTAGGACCACTGAATTAATCGAAAAGCGCAAAGAACTACAAAATGTTTGTTCAGTAAGATCTAAGAGGAAGCGTCATGGGTGCGGGAAGGATCGATTTCGCCACATGCGCAAGTCTGCGTCTGATTCTGTAGCTTGCAATAGCTTGCAGCTTCCAAGATTACCACACGTTGAAAAAGCAGACAGTAAGTCATTTTTCACCATCCAGTCAGAACATTTAAGACCAAGCTCGTATGATATGGTCGTCAAAACCAACGTTTCGGATGGTACTCATATGAGTGAACCAGGCGATGCTTTCCGTGAAATGACTTCCTTGAATGTTGTAATACGTAATCTAGAATATAACTTCGAGAAGAAAAAAAATGGATACGATTCTCTCCTAAAATACGTGAAACACCCACTCGAGAGTGCAAAAAAGCGAAAAGTAGAAAAAGTTCAAGAGTCATGGTTAAAAGTTATTTTTCTTGTTCCCAGAGTAACCTTAAAGTTGGATGCATTAAAAAAATACCGACAAGAACTAGAAGACGAAAGAGAGCTCAACCACGCTGTAGCAAGAATACAGTCCACCTTTCGTGGAGCATTCGTTAGGAAGTCTGAACAAAAACTACAACGAGTCAATATGCTTTTGCGAAAAAAAGTATGGATTGCTCGTCTGAATGTCCAAACTAGAAGACGGCGGAGTCACGCGACGATTGTGCGTCGATTTTGTGCAGCGGCAGCGGCAACAGGAAAGTTTGCCGTTATTATAAAGAAATATCGTGCTAAAATTATATTTTTACAGCGTTTTGTCAGAAATTTTTTTGTTTGTCAACATGCACGACAAGAAGCAATGTCTCGAGCATGGAAAACTAAAGAAGCAGATCTGGTGTTAGCGCAAACATTGCAAGATGCAAAATATCAAGACTTTCTAAAAAGAGAACAGACAGAACTAGAAGCGCGGCGCGCAAAACAAGCGCGAGAAGCGGCGATGAGCAACAAGGTTGGTAAAGATGAATCTAAAAAGTGTATTGGGAGAGAAATTAAATTCTTGGTGAAAGAAACAGCAGCATTATCAAATTCGTTGGATCAGATTGCTTTTCGCACTCGACCTGGTGCGAGCAAAGATGTGTCAGTGGTTCAAGCAGCCATGTTGAAAGAACAAAAGCGAAAAAAGTCTAGAGATGCAAAGCGGCGGACCTCGAAAGCAATTCGGCTACAGCTGTTGGCTGAGTACTTACGAAGACGAAGGCAAGAATTTATTTCCGACGCTGTTTTGTTTATAGGCAAACATGGAAAAAATATTGATCAAGTTCATCCAAAAGTCTGCAAAACTGATGTCCAACGCATTATGTTAGGGCACACAAATCCAAAAAAGCTCATCCTAGAGAAACGTGAGGCAGTTGAAAAACTAAGACGTAGTCGAACCCTCCTAATTTATACCCATCTATCACATGATTTACCTGGATTGGTTCGAAGAGGACTCCAGTTGCAAAGAAAGGCAGATCTGGCGAAGCTCCGAAAACAGCTTCAATTGTAAAACATAACGAATAATCTGCATGTGAAATAGCCGCAGAAGCATTGCGGTAAGAATCAATAGTCTGGCTAATACCTTTATGATTACGTAGTGCAGAGTAGTTGACCATCGCTCTATTCTAATGGTGCTTTTTTAATATAAAACTAATATAATTGCCCATGCATAAAATTAATCATGAATAACAATCCTGCACATGAAGAATTCTTCAACTCACTTACTGTATTTCTGGTTGAAAGAAGAAAAAACAGTGCTGGGATAGGAGAACACTGTTTTTTTTACTAGTATAAATACAGCCATCATTAGTTTTGTATCGTATTAATTAAATACAGCCATCATACAATGGATGCAATGATATCCACATCCTCAAATGCGAACCCGGCGACCGCTTCCGATGTCAGATCCTGGCCGATTTCAAGCAACTCAGGCCGCTGCTCGGAACGCCACACAGGATCTCATTCGAAGAATCGGGATAAATTTACACCACGGAAACCAACCAGGAATCCAAAAAGAAGGAACATGGTGATCAATATAAATGGGTATAAAAATTGGCCTAAAAAATGCCTTAAACACCTCACATATAGACACAATATGATGATTTTATTTCAAGGTAGAGAAGACAATCCTTTACATACAGATGGTTTTAATATGTACTGATCAAAACTCTGAAGTAAAACAATCCAATTTGGAGTAAGACCACTCTTGATTGTGAACGTTCAGTTACAAGGACGCTTTTTTTGGAAGAAAATAGCGATGGAGATCGCTTAAATTGATATTTGAGACAGAAAACGTTTAATTAAATACAGCCTTAACTATAATATTTATTTTTCTTAAATAGTTTTTTTATATTAGTTTTTATATTTTCTTTTAGTCCGTATGTTTTCTGTGGCCTAAGGCATGCACCTATCGTACCCAAAAGAATGTTCACAGTGAATATTCAAATTAGATTATTACTAGCCAAAGTTCATCATCATTATTTGACTGAAGAGGACGAAAAGCACATGATGATGCAAATCAAATTCATTCACATGTCTACCGCCTTCGATTTTTTAAAGTATTCCCTCGAGTCACGCCATGAATCGTCATTTCATCTTCCCGATCATTTTGCTCCAATTTTGCGTTTCTCAATATTTCACCGTAGCGATAACCCTTTGTGGTAATCAAATCTGCCAACTCTTGCGTGTCACGTTTTCCTCTGCCAAGATCACCACCACTTCCACCTGCTGCTTCCAAATAAAAAGATCGGAGCACAAAATCATTCCATTCTGAAAGAGACATGTTTTTTTTCAGTTTACTTAGTTGCGCTTTCCATGATGGTACCGCAGGGCCAAGAATGCGGCCAATGCGTCCTTGGGGGAAATTACAAGGGTCGCGGTAATGCCCGGGTATGGGATCTGCAGGCATACGTGATGTTCTTACAACATATATTGGTTTTCGATAACGTTTGTCGTGTGGGGTTGGCATGCGGGGTGTTCGGCCACCGAGTCCACCGAGTCCACCGTCCATCAGATTGTAATCATTGTCATAAGGAAACGCATTCATGTTCGCGTGCTCTGGAATCTTCGTAAAACCAATTGTATTACCCTCTGAAAATGTTGCTGGGAACGACATAAACATTGCACTTGGTAGTTGCTTTGGTGGCACCCGATTATCTAGCAGAAATGACATATCTTCAGATTCAGATGATTTACCCGAGGCAAACACACAATACTTGGAATGGAGACTATCTCAAAATTGTTGCTGCTGGAACTGCTTGTAGTGGAACCGCACTTGGGGGAGGAGAAGAATATTCGGCTAACACTGCATACAGCAGCACTGCTAAAAAGCACACATTGACTATTACTGCATCTTCTACAAATGCAAAAATTTGTTTGAAAGTCAATCATGCCGGTGCAGTATACGTAGATACTGGCCTGACAATCACAATCCAAGCCCCAACATTTACCGTGGCGACAACAAGCTCGAGTTACACAGGTACAACAAGAGTCGACCAAGCTGGGTCCAGCGTATATATTTATTTCAGGGGTTATGGTTTGTCTTCAGCCACGACAATTAGCCTTGCTTCAGATGCCGGTTGCACCACTGATTTGGCTGGGGCAACAGAACAGGCCCTTACGGCGTACACGTATAATGGGGATGCAGATACGACAAAAGCACGGGTTTACTTTTCACAGGTGAATGAAGCTAACCCAAACGCTTATGTTTGCGCAAAAATCCCTACGAACAACGATGGAAGTGGTTCCGCTGCTAAAATTATCATTAGCTCGGTAAACATTCAAATTGTGGTTTGGACCGTGTCGACAACCATTTCACCCAACATTGTCGCCAGAAATTTAGCCTCGAGCATCACATTTACCGGTGTTGGGCTGCAACTACACCGTTCGTTGTAAGGTTGCAAAGAAGTACTTACTATACTTCAAGCGCTTACACAGAAACGAATGATTTAAAGCACGGTGTAACAAGTGTTTCTGCGTCGTTCAGTCAACAGTGTACAACCAGGGCATGCTTCGATCACTCCACGAATGATGCCAATCAAATAGAATGTTCGGGAAGTTACTTCAGACGAACCGCAAGCCTTGGTGGAACCCTATCTCTTCCCGTTTCCTCTGACTCAAGCACAGCTGACAAAATAAAAGATGGCGTAGGAACGTTTACCTCTTTAAACATAGACTACTGGGGAACAGGTTGTAAGGTGACTTTCACAGTAACACTTCAGTCAGGGGCAATGTCGGGGTACGTCAGCAACTCGTACATGTCGGTCCAATCTAGCAGTTTCGACAATGCTGGGTCGGCTGTCAAAATTGCCTGGACGAATTCAGCCGTGTTTAAAAGTGGCACGTGGACAACGGGTTCTAATGAAATGGTATGCACAGCAGGGTATGAGTGTGATCGTCAACCCGAATTCGCCATTCAGGATGCTGGTGGTAACACAATTACCGATAATAAATTGCACGGTATCACCGAGATTCGTTTGGAAATACCCGATACGACGGGTGACACAACGTGTGGGGGAAACTACAACACGGGAAGGATATATCGGAATGTCCGCACTACGATTGTCAACGGTGTCGTGACATTTCCGAAGAGCAACAACGCAAACACAGCATCGCATGATACGACAACAGGATGTTATCAGACAAGTACGAATAAGTTGTCTACTGGACATGCTGACTATTGCAGTAGTGAGCACGCAACGAAGGGAATCATGTTTAATTTCTGGGGAACGTCGATAAACGTACGTGCTACTGCCGGTAGGCCCGCTAACTTAAATTACCACCAATTGTCGGTAACTTTAGGCTCTGGGTACCAAATTGACCAATTAATTAGTGTCAGAGGAAGAGCAACAGACTTGACGTTGGAGTTTGATGTAAACAATTGGGTACAAGGATATGGTCCAACTAAATCAAATGCGACGGCAAACATCGTCAACTATGGGTTCAAACCGGAAAGAGGCGCCCCATTTGTTACTGTGTGGGAAAAGATTTCAGGCCAAGCTGATGTGCGATTTACTGACAACTCTTGCGTTTCGGGTGTCACAGTAGAAACAGCGTCTATTCTTGCACAACACGATGATTCCGGGACACGAGGTAATGGTAATCTGGTTGGAAGTTGGCAGACATACTCTACCACGCAAGGGCATTTCATGTTCCCGAGAATCTCCGTAGATAAATGGGGTTTAAACTACAAGATAAGATTCACTGCTACTATCCCGACAAACTTCGCCGCAGTCAATGGCGGTCAACTTGATTCACCCACTTTCAACGTTAATTTGCTTCTATTTCAGAAGAATATCACTGTCGCGGAAATCGATGTGCATGACGGTGATTACCCTTGAGCCGGGCCAATGGGTTTGAAATTTCTGACAAAAATATTTGCCAATAAACCCGTCTTGTACCAATGGCCATTTTTTAACCGACTGGTTTAATGCTGTATTTATATTATTAAGTGTACAGTATCATCAGAGCATACAGTATAATGTTAGAGAGGAGGATTCCTTATTTTACTGTGCACTCCTCGTAATCGTGCAAAGCACAATACCTACTGTGTAATACGTCACATCATTAATATAAAAAAGGAATTGGAATGTAGAAATGCAATGTAGAATGTAGTACATACTTCGAGTCTGATGTCTGATCGAAGAAGATTTGTTTCCAGTTTCCAGAAATTTTCGATGGTATGAAAGCCATCGATAGTCAACATATCTGAAGGAAAAGAAACCAGTCTGAGGTACTGAGCGAGCACGTTTGGCCGAACGAGTCCGCCTTGTCACTGTTTCCTATCAATGCAGACACTCGTTTCGCGCCACTCAATATGAAAGTTAAATCTGCTGTACGACGCCTTTGCCAACACTGTAAGATGGTGAAAAGGCGAGGAAAGTTGTACGTTATCTGTAAAAAAAATCCGAGACATAAACAACGCCAAGGTTTTCACTCGTGTGCTGGGTCTTGCTGTGCAAGCGACCCTTCCGTAAGTATCCCATTCTTTGTTCAGCCTGTTGCTGCACTTCATGCACAAGTGTCACCGTTTCCGGTTTGGCCTGCGGCACAACAGTCAACTATATCTACTCATTGCCCCTTAGATATCCTATGTGCCTTAAATCCCACAATACGAAGCCTTCAGCCGTCAGATTAGAGTGGGTGTGGCCTTCAACCTTCAGCCTTCGACGCTATGTGCAATTTAGGGGCAGAATCCGAAATGCCGCGAAGAAAAGATCGAAGAATGCAGACAGTGCGATAGCGCAATAAAATACCCCGTTTAACAAAATGCAAGCTCATATGACTTAATGGCAGGCCTTACTTAAGAACGTTTGTCGAACTCAGTCGCCCACTTTCAAGGTTTTTCAAAATGAACCAAAGTTTTATTGTGTGGGGGAGCCGCCCACCGCCCACACGTTTATTAGTATTCGGGTTTCGTTTACCCAAAACCCATAAACTGGTAGTATATATAAAACAATTTAAACTATAATATATGATGATGATATATGTTAACGTGTATTTTATCATAAATTTAATTTTAAAATAATAAACACATAATCTCTTTTTAACATAATCTTAAACAATTCAGGCCACTGTTTGGAAAATGATGCAAGATCTCATTTGGAAGATGAAAACACAGCTATGTCATCTAATATGGTTAGGAATTCAACTACTTGGAATCCACTTGGTATCATTCGGTCGTACCGGAAAAGAAGTACATACCGTGAAAGAATGAATAGATTGCTTCAATTGAAATAAATA
>JACKZZ010012481.1_pt1 | contig 15206 bp, 17 predicted proteins | sample 8027871 | NCBI WGS metagenome assembly JACKZZ01 (sample SAMN15724774, study PRJNA655200) | protist metagenome | isolation source: fluorescence activated cell sorting (FACS) single amplified genomes of... | place: USA: West Boothbay Harbor, Gulf of Maine | collected 2000-07-19
GACGCCACCATAAGACACACCTAATTAGACTCTAGACTCACTCATGACACATCCACCCGAGGGGGGTTCGGCCCTGGGGGAAAACTTAACCAAAGACAACACCACCGTACGACACCCGTAGTTAGACTAGTGCGCCTAACGCCGGACTACAAAATTTCCTAAACAGACGTCACCCACCGCCGCGGGGCACCTGAGAGATTTTTCTTCGGCATTGAAGGTATCCGGATCGATTCACATTCACAATTCCAATGAAATCAAATGAAATTGAATTGAAGCAGAATACATCGGGAAAGTGCACCCACTCTGTCCTTGGCACTGCTCTCTGCGAAGTTGCTCGCTCGATGTAGCATGGTTCCGCAGGTGTTGCTTCTTTACAGCCCTCCGACGCAGTGTAGCATCGTTGATTCTTTACAGACCTCCGACACAGTGTTGGTTCTTTACAGCCCTCCTTGACCAAAACCAAACGTAGGTAGCGAGGTGGAACAGACCATCGGAGAACTACCAGAAACCAAGACGCCCATCAGACACTGCGCACTCTGTCAGACTCAGGGCCGAAGATAGAATATAGGTGACTGACTGGGAAAGCATCGGCGCGATCTCAGTCCAGCCCCTTCTCTGCTAAATACCTACTAACGAATCACGCCGGGCTACAAAATTTCCTAAATAGACGTCACCCACCGGTAGGTAGCGTGGTAGAAGAGACCATCGGAGTACTTCCTAATACCAAGTCACCGGAGAGACACTGTGCGCGGCACCAAACCCAACGCCGCACTGGTAGGTAGCCTGGTAGAAGAGACCATCAGAGAATCCCGAAACCAAGCCGCATGATAGACACTACGCACGGTACCAAACCGGAGCCCAGCCGGTAGGTAGTATGGCAGAAGACGACATCGGAGTACTTCGCGATACCAAGCCGCACGAGAGAAGTTTCGCATTATGATTCTGTTAGAATAAATATAGCTCTACTAATGAATCACGCCGGGCTACAAAATTTCCTAAACAGACGTCACCCACCGTCGCGGGCCCCGGGGCACCTGAGAGATTTTTTTCGGCATTGAAGGTGTGCGAATAAATTCAGATTCACAATTCCAATGAAATCAAATGAAAATGAATTGAAACAGAATACATCGGGAAAAGTTGTCCACTCTTTCCTTGGCTCTGGTCCCTGCGAAGTTGCTCGCTCGCCGTAGCATCGTTCTGCAGGTGTTGTTTCTTTACAGCCCTCCAACACGGTGTAGCATCGTTCCGCAGGTGTTGTTTCTTTGCAGCCCTCCAACAGGGAACATACTGTAGCCTTTGTTTCTAGAGTCCATGCTGCCGATGAGATCTCTGGGTTCCGGCGAGTCCCGAAGTCTAATCCGATCACGACATGTTTCTTGACACTGTAACGTGTTTTTCGATCAGAAAAGTCTTTAACTTAGAGCATCTATACAGGACTTAGGCTATCCGACGGCAGAGCTTTTCGTTTTTCCGAGCAAGTCCAAAGACATAGAATCGTGACTGCGATTTCAATGGATAGATGATTTCATATTCATGCCGAATTTATTCATACTTCCCTCATTTCTGTTCTCCATTCTCACCTCAAGGTTTCCCGATCTCTCAGGACAGTTCTGATTTTGGTATTCATTGAAATTGTAATTCGAGAGGACTCCGACCGTAATGGGCCTCGAACACAAGCCTCCTGCATCCTAGGGACACCAGTCTAGAAGCTCGCGACACACGGTACACGTGGCATATTCGCGAAGTCCTCAATTTCATGCGCAAAATCAGAAGTTATTTAATTTCCTGTCCTCCAACGTCAATATTCATACTACTTGCGAAGCTTTTCAATTTCTTTGTGACTCGAAATCTTAAATTTCTCTGCGCATTCAGTATAAGCTCTAAATCTCCCGTAATCTACGGTGAATCCATTCAGGACTCTGAATTTACGTTCGTCTCGACTCTTTCCACTTGGTATTTTCTCAAATCAGTGAATCATCTAACTGCCAACTACTGTCAAAATCGTACCACGTGAAACTTACAACTGTGCCTGCACCAGACGACGCCAAAATCCGTCGGATTATCCGATTGGGAATCTGGATCTTGCAAATACAACTTAAGTCAGACAAAACGCTTCAGATATCACTCCTGCTACGAACTACTCGACAGCCTCCCCTCGCAGGGCTCTACCAGGACTCACAACTGTAGCTCCCCCTCACGTACACAAAAATTAGTCTTCCTCGTATCTGGACAATATTCCCACGACACCAACATGATATCATGTTTACTTGTGTTCCTCTTCATTTCTCTCAACTTCTTTGCCCTTGGACTTCCTCTAGATCTTCCTCAACTTTCTGAGCTCCTCATCCCTCTGTTTCTTGCCTGTGGTAGAGGTGAAGAAACGAACGAGGCCCACCTGCTGTTTCTTGTAGTCGGCTACAGCTGCAGTGAGTTTCCTTATCAGATCCTTGTGCTTGTATCCTCCAACCTGCTTGAGGACAGAGATCTGATTCTCGTGCCTGAATAAAAATAATTATGAAAGTTACATTTTTTAAAATTCAAAAATAATTTTATAATGAAAAAATATTACATAAAGAAAGATTTATTTAAAATTTTACTCTTAAGTATCATACATAAAAATTATAACAATAGGACCAACTGGGGTTCCTAGTGGTGTGATAACCACCTCTTGAGCACCGCTTCTGCCATAGTATCAGCAGTTAGCATTATGAATATGAAATTTTTTATAATTAATTTTAAAAATATTTTTCATATTAAATTGAATCTTTATAGTTACTTCTAGTATAAATGACATCAATTATAATGAAAAATATAAACTCAAGCATTCATGTTTTCTAAAGATTAATGTTGCACTTTTTGCTCCTTCACATTTCGCTGGTCCCACAAATCAGGTTCTAGCCTCCAAGTTTTCAAAAGTAGTGACGCCCGCGAGCGCGCGCACATCGCTGACGACCTGTTTTGTCAAAATATGCTAATTCGTGTGGGTCTTCGTCGTTCGCAAGCCTCCACCAACTCTGGGCGCCATACTTTTCTCAGTCTCCACCGAAAATTCCTGCTAATTCCGCGTTTTACGCGATATTTCACAAAATCTTTCATCCCCTCTGCTCTGCTCGCGTCCAAGACAGTCTTGTCCACGAGAATTGGGAGACCTTTTCCCGCCCCTCGGTAATTTAAGTCTTCCAACTCCCACCCGTTTCGCGATACTTCCACCCCTCACGCCCTCCTTCCCTCTGCTGCTCCCGTCAGGACCTCCGCGCGAGCTCGCAGCGAAGAAGTCGCGCACCGACGGACCGCGAAGGCGGTCCATACCGAGTCGCCTGGTAACTTGTAAGTAGTACTCAATAACTTAAATTTCACTGATAAAATTTTTATCATAAAAGATCGAAAACAAAGTATACGCTCTGATAACGTATGTGAACAGCTCCTTGATGTCCTTCCTCTGCAGATTGGCAAAACACGGACACGTATTTTTCGGGCGCATGTCCAACATATCGTTATTCGAATTCCGAAAAACACCGCGGAACTGGCCCAGCTGGTACACCTTCGCCAGAGTACTCTCGTCCTTCTCTGGAGCATGGATCCAGTCCGTGATGGCCACTTCTCTGTATCCCAGCCTTGCGAGAGGCTTCGAATAATCGAAGTCACGCGGAGGCCACTCCGGGAAAACGTACCACCAACGCGAAAGGATGTCGGAAATTATCTGCAGCTTCTGCTTGCGCTCTTCACCGCCTGGAAATTATCAAGGGGAAAAAGTGAGACACGTACTGGAAAATCTGAATCCAAGTGGAAAATCGCAATCAAAGTCGAAAATCCGAATCGTTACCCAGCCTAAGTGCGTCCTGTCGCCACCCGTCTGCGGCCCTGGTCTTCGGCGACAGATCGCCCTTCGTATAGGTCGGCATGCCATGACGAGTGAAGCTCGGACTCTCTGGCGCTCTCTGCTCGTCCAAATGCATGAGCTTCTCCATTGGCGGAAAAACTGGCTCCCAGAGCGGCGGCAGCTCGATCTCCGGCGGCGCCTCTCCATTGCTCTCGGCGGGCTCCCGACGCGGAGACCGACTGCGGCTGGACGCGGGGGACTCCATGCTGTCTGAGTTGCGACTACTGTTGGTGTGAGTCAAACACTAATCGTAATCACGTATCGACTACTGTTGGTCTGAGTTGTTACTAATCGTAATCACGCCCGATTCCTCGTCGTCGTCAACGATACTTACCACCTCACTAAGATAGACCTAGTAGGGCCACTAATGCTGGACGTTACTATCTCGACCGAGGCCTGCGTCTGTCCGAGACGATTTTTGACTCTGTCTTTTCTCGCCTGATTGAATTGCAATTATCGAATGCGGAATCTTCCGGATGCGAAATTGTTGCTGCCCTTTTCGTGCCGAAATTTCGTCTATGTTTTGTTAAAGTGTTTTGCGACAATATTTTTGAAGTTTGAAGTTTCTGCGTGTTCACTGTTTGCCTCGCATATCGACCGAGCCTCACACACACCCACGATACTCGACGTGCCTACTCCAATGATTCTCATCACTCTCTGCCTCGATGTTAAAACACAGTCATATGCTCACGCATCCAATTGCACTTTCAAATTCTTATGCATCATTATCCAACGAGAATCGCTGTGACCTTCGATCGAATGCCCTGAGAGACGCAAGTACCCTGAGGCTCGACAGAGACTTTCTGCGCACCGCGTGTGCTCAGTATTTACCGCAAAACACCTAGAACTAGATACCCGGCTTCCATTGACTTCTAAGCTAGTCTCGCTATGCACTACTTGCGAATGTTTTCACAAACCGACATCCGCAAACGGAAATCACAGGTACGCACGTAAACGCGAATTTCACGTTAATTTCACCACCAGTGTACTACCACGGTAAAAACGGGATACCCTGCTGAAGCTCGGTGGAGCTCGCTTAATATCGCTTAATATCGCCAAGGCTCTTTCTCTAACGGGCTTCCCAATCCAGGTTGTCGAATGGGTCGGCTTCTGCTGCAGAAACTGCATTACTCGATCCAACGGCAGCGCCCGCAGCGGTGGGCGAGTCTTTCTTCTTGTTTCTGTTCTTCACTTTTCTGCCGCCTTCCCAGACGTACTCATCCTCGGCTGCTTCTTTGAACCATTGCGAGACTTCCTCTTCAGGAAGATCCTTGATCTCGAAACGATCCCTGCGCACCGCGCCGATGTACGAGTTGTTTACGTCTTTGTCATATTTCTGGATCCACACCGGCATGTCCGCGTGATACTTCTTCTGCTGCGCCTCCAAGTCAAACAGGAGCTTCTTGGATTCATAGACGCTGTGGACGTTCTGCCTCACGATCTGGATCTGATTCTCGTAGCTGGGGCGTGGTTAGAGAAATTTCAATGGGAGTAGCTGAATTTAAATTTTGCAAGTCGCAGAAGTCATAGCACTGAATATTCATTTCACTATTGTGTACGCTCTGATCACGAAATCGGCGAGCTTCTTGGTGGGCTGGCCCTGCAGATTGAGCCACGATGGGCACGTATGCGCAGGCCGGAGGTCTAAGCGGATGTTTTGGTACGTCCAAAAGATGCCACTGTTGAAACCGACCGGCCACACTTTCGCTTTCCCGTCGACGATATTCGGTGCGGTGATCCACTCCTTAATCGGGACAATCCGATAACCTGCGTGGAAAATCGAGAAGTCGGATGAGACACTACCTTACTCTGACAACTTGAGCAATAAAGATGCCCCTCGCGATTGCTTGACTTGGCCAAATTGTCGCGACGAAAACGCAGCTCTGTGTTCGCGATCCTGATGACTTACTTCAGCATCCTGATGACAAATGTAACCGAAGTATGATCATACCGTATTCGTCCAACTTGGCCGCGTAATCGAAGTCTTCCGGCGGCCACATAGGGAACACATACCACCAGCGGGAGAGGAGGTCCCGTATCAAGCTCTCTCGGCCATTCCCACCTCTTCGCGTGATATTGTTTGTCCAACCGTCAATTCGGCACTTCTCCTCATACGATACCTCAGCAGCCCGTCTTGCGTCTTCCTTTTCTGCTTCTGTTTCCATTTTCTTCTGGGAAATGTCTGGATTGTACCGCCTCTTCTGGATTCTGGCTCTTTCCTGCTCCAGTTCCGCCTTGGCTGTTCGCTTCTTGTTGACTTTCTTCTCCTGTGGAGTTGGGATCGTATTCATATTGGTCACATCGGAGGAAATAAGTATTCAAACCGATGAGCGACCACATCCGGGACTCTAAACTGCCGGCTGACCAGATGCCCGCCCCACGGGCCTTGGATAGTGTGTTATACAATCATAATTCCCATCGGCACATATGGCTTTGTTGGATTCAGCGGCATCAATTGATCTTGCGGCGGGAAGATCGGCTGGAAGAGCTTGGGAAGCTCTTTTTCTATTCGCTTTGCAATCTCTTCCTTGTCCTCGAGTGCGCCCTTGGCCGCGTCTTCTCCATGAGCCGGCGCCAGCGCGTCAGGCTTCTTCTGGGGAACCGACGACGTACTTTCGGTGGGTCGTGCGTTTTCCACTTCAGCTTTCACCGGAGCTTGTGCAGCGGATTGCGTTGCTTCTGCCCCCCGCAATTCAAGTAGGGGCGTATCATCATCGAGCAGGCGCTCCGACGTCTGCTCCATCCTCCGTTTAGACTCACTGTTCTCCGTTTTCGCGTCACTGCTGCCAGCTGCTGTCGACGTTTTGCCGACTGAAGATTCCGGCAGCACGGGTGGCATTTTCCGAACCATGCTGCTGCTACTGGCACTGCTTGAGTTTGCAGAAGATTTTATGGTGGTTTTCGATGCACCTGCTTTCGAAACCCCTTGCGCTTTCGCTGCCGACGGCATCTCTTCAGAGCTTCTCGATGACGATATCCAAAGTAGTGGTCCTAAGTTGCGTACAGTTCGCAAGTGCACAAGATGGAATTGGCCTGGGAATGGAAATGCGAATCAATATTCAGCGATACGCATGCGCATATCGCGTCGAAACACTGAACTGCACAAAAGAGAGCGCGAAATATTCGGAATGTTCTTGGGGTCCGCTCGTGCAAAAAAATCGACACGAAACGATGATCGTGCGTAACAGTGCTTGAGCGTGCGATGCGTTTATGCAAGAAAAACAAAGTTGAGTTTCTTGTTGCGCTCCCACTCATTCTGCAATTCTTACACTTAAGAACGTGCAGCTGCTGCAGGCGCGGGTGATCTGCGAACAACGACGAACCAAATGGTTGTGTGCATGTACTAATGGAATTTAAGGAACATGCGTCGACTTTACCCAACTGACAATGATATCAGGTTGGATCTACCAAGTTTCTGCATTCACATCCTCCACCTGTCAGGATCGAATACTCCAAAAAGGCTTGTAATTTGTTTGAACAAGATCGGTAACTCCAACCGACAATGCCAATCGTAGCAAACAGTCCATCCACCTAACATGTTTACAATGCGTTGAACTTGTTAAAACTTGTTTCACATTCACCCATTAGAGATCCACTTTACAACTGTCGCTACATCGTATAAAACGCACGGCACCTACTAGCATTGGTATATAGTACAAACAGACTGCAATGACGACTGGCATTACTACTTGCTTGCGCATCAAGACTTGTTTGCTGGTACTGACTAGCACACGCACTGGAACTGACCAGTACTGACTAGTACGAGGTGTGATAATCCGGCGCTATCACTCCCGTGATCCCAACGTGGTTCAGAAACGTGTACAGGGCGTCGTCCTTCGCATCGACGACTAGGATCTGCAGCGTGGACACCCGTTGCCACTTCGGACCCGCAAGAGTCAGTTTCGCCGTCGTCTTTTTATCCCCATCCAAATCCAGCGAGTGCATTTCCGTCGGCTTGTAGTCGTCGATGTCGGAGAAGTCGATGTCGTCATGGTTCGAGAACAGTTTTACGTTACCCGGCGGCGCAAAATCGTCGGCGCTGTTATCCTCATCTCCCAAAACCGCCTTCAAATCGTCTTCGGTCGGCTTGTCGTCGCACCGGAAGGTTATCGCCGATATGTTCACTTTGTCGTTGAAGTGGATTTTCAGCAACAATTGCGAGTCTGCGTCGGACACTAGCACTGGGTTCGCGTCCTGTGGGACCAGGATGTCTTCTACGCTCGTGACGAACTTGCGACCGGCATCTTTCGCGAGTTTGTTGTTCGCTTCCATGTAGCCGTCATCCACGTATTTCGCGTTTAGGCAGGCTGTTAACCGAAAGTCGAAGATCTTCTTGCCCGCCGACTGCTCCACCCCGAGCTCCACCTCGACAATCTTCGTCGTGTCTTGCACCTTCTTGTTCATCGCATGCCGACGCATGATGTCCGTGTTGTTCCCTTCATTGTTCACCTTCGCCATCGTTGCTGTTTCGCCGTTCGGCAGAGAGTTCTGCGAGAATCTTAAGTACAGCAATGCCTAGTAACTTTGGTACGATTAAACGACTACAAGATTCACGATGCTTGCCCTATAGATTTCTGCTAGTATCGAGTTGGGTAATGTCTGGTGTCAGAACCGCCGATGCAGTACAACTGCCTAGAGTTCGTTCTCCTGGACGAGTTTGTTTGTCGCATTCGTCGTTTTGGCCACGTGAAAATCACATGATACTCAGTGTTTTAAACCCATGCTCCGACACTCCGAATATTCTCTCTGTTGTGTCTGAACGTAGCTCTGAACGTCGCTCCGATTCGACAATGAACAAACCTATCTAGCAGCTCCCCCTTCGGTGCAAAATATTGACCACGGAAACGTGCCGGTGAATAGACCAAAAAACCCGTACCACGTAGTATGTACACTGAGTGCGCGTCGTCAATGCAACTGTAGACACTCTACTACTGGTTACAGAGGGAATGACAACACCAGAACAAAATACCCTCACAATGCGAGCGAGACGTTCTCAAAGGACAACCACAAAGAACTGCACGTGCCCTCCGAGAACTCGGAGGAGACCGTGAGACGGTGTGCCGGCGGGCGGTCAGCAAAAAACGAACATGAGCGCAGTGCTCTTCCGAGGAACGCGGCAAACGCGCGTTAGCTCAGCTGTGCGGGCCCGTGCGGGCCCACATGATGTGGGCTACATCTCCCCGATGCTGGACGGTCCGAATACCGCACGGAAGAGCATCTTATCGATCCCCAGCACGGAACATACGAGGAGGATTGCCAGGATAACGCTGACCACAAACCAGTCGATAGCTCCCTCGTTGTTCGCGCCGGCTCGCGAGCTGTTTGTGGCACTCGCTGCCCGTCCGCGCCTCTCCGAGCCTGGATCTTCGGAGTCTTCGGACAGTATCGCGGAGCCATTCTCGCTCGTGCCGCCGATACCGCTCCTCTCGCTGAACAGGACGCCATCGAACATGCTAGTACTATTCTCACGTCGGGATCGGGACTTCCGTCGCCGCGTACCTTCTTCCGCGACGTCGCCCAGCAAGCTGATACCAGACCCCGCGTGTCGTTCGCTCCTGAGCCCGGGCGAGGACGTGCCCGCGCCGCTCGAGCCCTCGCTGCACTGCGAGCTGGCACCGGGCACGGACGACGCCGCTTGCAGCCCCCCGCTCTCCGAGCGGCTCTCCGAGCGGCACTGCGGCCCGCCGATGTGTTTGCGCCGCAACAGGTAGATGCTGACGACGAGGCTCTGCACCCAGGTTTTGGCGGTCTGTAGCTCGCGCGAACTCAGTCGGTAGACCACTTCCTTCGTGCTGTTATCGACGATTTGCCACACATACCGCGTCTTGTTGTCCTCCGTCGCCACCGGGGGCTCGATCACGACGCTGGCACGCTCCAGAAAGTAAGGCCTCGTCTGCTTCGCCATCTTCTTGTAGGAAAGCCGTCCGTCTTCGAGCACGAAAATGCGGGGGGACCAGGAGCGCATCACGCGACCGCGAAAGTAGCTCCCCGCAAGGTGCTGCTTGTGAAGCTCGCCCTTCAGCTTCGGCTGGGGGTGCGATTTTTAAATTCTGAATTTCAAGTTCGCGTTGAACACGTGTTTGTTACGAAACTCGAATTCAACATTCGTAAGTACCTGCGAAAGTTGGCTTATCGAGGAAAGATCGATCTCCGACATTTCGATCCAGCGAGTGCCTCCACTGGTGCTCCCGCTGCCACCGCCTGCGTCTTCCTCTGGCCGTCCTGTTCCATTCTGTCCGTTTCCAGAGGTGTCCCCAGCTGTGTTCCCAGAGCCGTTCGCGGCCGTTCCCAGGGATGCATGACTTCCACTCGCACTTGCGTCCAGGCCTGAGTTACTCGCAGACATCGTGTCCTCTGTCGCCGAATCTACGCGAGTCATCGAAGCCGTCGAAGACACGGCTGTCTGCGAGGTCGAGCTCACGGATCTGTCTAGAGACGCCGTAGCATTAACCGCCGTACTACCGGTGGAGGACGCCGCTGCTATGCCAGTAGATTCTTCAGAGGGACTCTTCGGAAGAAGGCCTGAGTTCCTCTCTGGATCCACCTTGGTGCTCGCCTTGCTGCTCGTGTTGCTTGACGCGTTGCTGCTCGCCGCCGAGAGAGCGGGCAAGAGCAGCTCTGGGCAATTCGCATCCAGATCGCGTAGGAAATTCGGCGTACGCAGCCACAGTTGGGTGAAGCCGTGAATCAGTTGGTACGATCTGATCTGAGAGTGTTGGGTCAGTGTCAACATACAACACGCGCTGCAATCACACTATGACAGTTAAAAAGTTCGGTGTACCTCAGGCAGCGGCTCCCCGTTAATTTTTGGCAGTATCCGTCCGTCATTGTACATGTGGACCACCAATGCGTCGCCGCTTGTTATGCCCTCCTCCGGAATGATTCCCATGACCTTTTCCACCTCCGCTTTGTCCGCAACGTGCACAGCCAAATCCTCCTTCAGACCCTTCGACAGCATCCCGCGCCCCAGGGTTTTGAAGAAATTCATCTCGCAATACAGAGACAGCCCCTCGTTCTCGGGAGGGCAGGTCAGCGATTTTGGGGTCGTGTAGGCACCGAATTTTCCAGCAAGGTACGCGACCGCATTCTCCCTCGTGACCGATGCGGCATCGCTCGCTCCGTTGGCGAGAAGGGCATCGCAGTCCGTGTAGATTCCCAGACAGTAAATCTGCAGCTCAATGAAGGCAACCTTCTTATAGCGGGTGCCGGTGCCGACCAAACGCAGATTTTGCGGCAGAGCGACGTCAAACTCGTGCCCCGAGATAGTGTCTTTGAACTTCTTCATTTGACTGGGTCAGTGAATCACATCTGATCGATACAAAAAAAGATACAACAGCTTTCTTGAACGGCGGGACTGCTGCCAGTCTAGACAGTGTCTGAGTGTATAAGGAAGACGCGAGTATGCGGCGTCAAATTTTTGTAAGTAGAAAATCAAATTATCACACCCTCCTGGTGACATAGTGGAGAAAATAGATGATGAGCGTCTACAGCGCGAGAGACGCAATCTCAGCTGTGCTATGTGGAGTCCTCCAAGTACATTCAATAGCAGCTCCCCGAATAAATCCATGTCACGTGTGAAAACTCAAAATGACTCCATGTCACATGATGAAATGCACGAATGAATTCGGAATCTCCTATGGCTATCAGCGCTGCCAATGCGGCCCCTGTGCGCTGACGTACACGCCCATCTCGCTCTCCTGCGTCTGGTATTTTCCGAGCTCGCCGGTCACGCGCTCCGACTCCGCGGCCAGCATGTTGCCTCTTTTCTGCCAGTTTTCGGCGTTGTGCAGATGCGACCGAGCAAACGCCATCTCCTCGTGCGCCCGCGTGATCAGGTTCTGCATCTCCAGTTTCTGCGCCTCCTTCGCCAGCCAGTGGCCCTGCGCCTCCTCCAGCTGCGCCTTCTGAATGGCCGCCTGCGACTCGCCCAGCATGACGGCGGCATCGCGTTGAGCCCGTAATGTCGCGATGTGGTACGGCTGCATAGCGTCGGCCAGAGCCGCGACCTTCGGGTCGGGGCCGTCGGCCTTCTCGGGCACCGGGTAGCGCTATTTTAATTTAGTTGGATGGTGGTAACTGTAGCATGGCAATGCGTGAAGTAAAAGGGTCGATTTGATGGAAGTGAAATCGTGTAATACCGCCAGCACTCTTTGTCGCGCCATTTCCTTGAGCTTGTCGACCGTGCCGTCGACTGCAGCCTGCACCGCGTTTCCGACGAGGCCTTTTGCTGCCGCCATCTTCGCCTGGGTGTCCGAAATCGTCTCGTCGATTGCGTGGACGGCCTTCTTGGCGCGTGAGTCTGCTTCGCCCACCTCGCTCATCAGATACGCAGTCTTGCCCGCCTCCCTCGCCGCATCCGTCTTCAGTGTGAACGCTTCGGCAGCGGTGACCGTTGCTGCTGACAGGCCCTTAGAAAGCTCCGCCTGCTGGTGGGCGCGCTTCGCTTCCTCGGCTTCGGCAGCGACCTCCTGCTTCATCGTCTCGATTGTCGCGGCGGCCTCCTCGGGGTCCACGCGAGACACGCTGGCACTGGTATTCAACGTCAGTCGTCCAAACGCGCCGCTGGACGCTGCGACCGCCACGGCGCTCAATACGGTTACCCGAACCATCTTTTCGGAAGAAATTAGACTGAGTTCGGAAGAATACGGAAAAAACTACATGCTGTTCATGATCTCTAGTACCGATTAGCAGACCTACTAGCCTGCCCCCGCACCTGGACCAATAGTGGCTCTTCTACCAAGTGGTGGGTAAATTACCGCCGATCGATGACACGGTGGTGGATTAATCATCGATGATAATTCTTGCAGCGTGTGAGCGCATCAAGTGAAATCCTCGGAAATTCGAATACACTCCGTTCAGGAAAGACACGCGCCACAGACCCGATAGTGCTTCCACACCAGTCGCTGGCAGCGCTAATCAGACCACCCCTCCAATAAGATGCTGAAATTCGCTTTTAAGCGCTGGCAATTCCTCACGCACGAAGCGTCCTGCATCGAGTTTCTGCATGAAGCTGATCCCTTTCGCCCCCACGGCGGCCGCAGGAAACGCTTCTTTAATCTTTTTGAGGTCCCCTAGAATGCCCTTCGAAATCTCATCATGTTCGTCGGTCTTCTTTGGAAACTCTGGATCAAATTCTTGGATAGCATTCAGCAGTGTGAATGCCATATGTGCCCTGTTGTTTTGGTCTTTTTCGTACATTTCAGCCTCCCAGACCAGGCGTTTGGTGCTCTCCGCCGCATCCCCTTGATAATCCTTCACCGACTGCTGGATTTTGATACGCTTCTTCTGCAATTCCTGACTTCGTTTGAAGTCCATCGCTTCGCTGTTGAATTTATCCACAGTCTGCTCGAGCATACTTCGCAGGATGCCCGAAACAACGGGGGAAACCGAAGTTCGAATGCCCGCCACGTTGCCCACTAGGGCGACAAATACGAGCTTAAGGGATGGTGCCATGTCTGTCGAGTACTCACTGCGTCGATATACGCTACCTTCCGTTTTTAGCGCGCAGGCTCGACCATACGCAGAAAAGAAAATCTAAGCAATTTTGGAGTTAGGATGCAAAGGATGACGAATCTCGTTTTTGGGATAAAGTTGGCAAGACACGTCTCTCAATACATGTCAGCTCGCCCCAATTCAGACAATCTTCTCGAGTCTGGGGTTAAACTTATGTCTCGGAGTTGTGCCAATCTCTGTATCCCAAATGCTCATTCCGAATCTCACTCGAAGAAAGACGTTTTCGTATCGGACCTCGTTGGACATAACACTCACTGTGCACACCATCAACGATCGCGAATTTTCTGTGGTCAATCATTCCGACGCTGAGCATACACTCGTCGTGGGTCGGAACTGCGTGAGCTCTTACACCTTCTGAATTTTACCCACAGTTACTCAGAGATTATCGTTACCAACTCAGAATTCTCCATCATCGACCCGTGTGTGCGACTCTGATGAGTATATGCATAGTGCATACCATCCATGCTGATTGTCACAAATCGAATTCATTTCCACGAGCAGACGAGCGCAGCACTACAACTCATCACCGCTTCCCGATTCCAGAAACTCCTGACCGTAGCTCCAGCCTCCTCTTCTGGCCTTCTTTGCGTCTGATTCCAAACTCCGTAGCCTTCTCTCGTCGACCGCGGCTGCCAGGAGGTCCCGGGGAAAGCCAAGTTCCCACGACTTTTCCGCGTCCCACGCTTCCAACCGAACGTCCGGCCCCTTGGTCTTCCTGAGTCGCACCAGACCCTCGCGAACGAGCTGCTCATGCAGCAGCTCGTTCTTGCCGTTCGCGACAAACGCGTAGACGCGGTTCGGATCGCCGTATACAGCTTCGTGAGCATGCAGTATCCTTACCGGGGAGGCGTCCCTAGTCAGAAACTGCCGAGCGAAATCGCGCGCCTTTTGCCCAATCTCGGTGGCCTGGTCGACGCTCACGCTGGTGAAAAAAGAGGGATCGAGAATTCTCATTGACATTAAGCTATGGAGAGAAATTTCAACTTTTCAAATGTTATCCGGACTTACCCGAAGTATCTCGCTTGGTCCTCGACCCTCGCTTGATTGCTCTTGCCGCGGCCGTAGTGCTTGACTTTCGTCTCCGGCGCGTCCACCAGGTACAGACGTGCCTCCTTCTCGAAGTTTGGCCGCTCCTTGTCTATGAAAGGACACTTCATCGTGAACGAGTCTCCATCCTGACCGTTCACGGTGCGACCCAAAGCGTTAGAGTACTCACCGTCACCGATTAGGTTGCAATTATCGTAGGAGTGCCACGTGTTCTTTCGATGTTTTGTCCTCCCGCGAACGGGCATCACGAAGTCGAAGCCCAGCCGCGTGACAGTGATCACGATAACCAGGGCAAAAAGCAGTCCGACGGCTAGAACTTTGAGAAGCATGGAACCAACACTGCTGTCAAACTTGAACTTCCCACCCCCTTTGCGAACCTTTGCAGCCTTGGGCATCTTGATTGACAGCTTTGGAAAGCCGTGCTCACCTTTACAGCTGCGATCGTAGACTTCTTGGAATTGATTCGGACCTTGTTTTTGAGTAGTCAATCGGATATTGAAAGATATCTAGATGTTTAACTTGATCCAATGGGCTGCCTGCCGCTCGCTAGTTAGAGAGTCTTTGAGACAGGAATACCAGAGACTGGAATTCGGTTTCGAAAATTCACGTCGCGGAGACAGATACGAAAGGCCTTGTCGGCAGAACAAGGAGGACTACGGCAATCAGACAATCTAAACCTACACGCTACGAATTGAATGGACCCGACTCTCGCTGAGGACGTGAATTGACCCTTGCGCGCGCCACTAGACGGAGCCGATGAATCACG
>JACKZZ010017737.1_pt1 | contig 15206 bp, 10 predicted proteins | sample 8027871 | NCBI WGS metagenome assembly JACKZZ01 (sample SAMN15724774, study PRJNA655200) | protist metagenome | isolation source: fluorescence activated cell sorting (FACS) single amplified genomes of... | place: USA: West Boothbay Harbor, Gulf of Maine | collected 2000-07-19
TTCGCACCTCCCCCCGCGGCGCATATTATGATCTCGAGGCTCGAGCCCGAGCTCGGCCTCCTCGTGTCCCGGGCGCGGGTCACTGAATTTGCATGTGTCTCGGACGGGGGGGGGCGTGTTATTAGGTTCGTTGCTTCTGAAGTTGTGCGTGTGCAACTGCGCCGCAGGGGGAGGCGCAAAAGTGTCGCGCGTGTGGAGTCGCACCTCTTGCGGAGGTTCCGAATCCGATAGTAAATGACATGAGCTTAAACTTAAGGGAAGTCTGGTAGGGGTGGCAACTGCACCGCGGGGGGAGGTGCGAAAGTGTCGTGCGTGGGAATTGAAATTCAAGTTTGAACTTAAACCTCTTGCGGGGGTTCAGATGTGAACTTAAACTCGGTCGGGATGACAGTCGCGACGCGGACTCGGGCTCTCAGCTGTCGAACAGGCGGATCGACTACACCGCGTAGCACACGGAGCGCCAGGCGAGCTACAATTGAATTGCGGCGCGTAGATAATATTCAATGGGCGGCGGAAGTGCGAAGCGCCGGTTACAAGCTCTAGGAGTCTAGCGCATCAGATCTGTTATCGCTCGTCGATGTGGTGTCGACATAGTGTATTTTGTGTCCTCTGCAGTTCGAGTTGGCATTGAGGCTCGCGTCTGGGGATGGTGCGGCTTGGCGTGGGTAACGTTTCCCGTCTTCCGGCGGTGGCGTGACGTCATGTGAAGCCGTGGCGCGCGCGGCGCGGCAGTTGTGGTGACCAGGTTACCTGGGTTACCAGTGTTGGCGATGCCAATGGAGCTCGCTTGTCCCGGCGAGCGGAACTTGAACTTCTTCTCCCGATTTTCGGTGCGTTTCTCGATCTCAGGCGAAGGCCGTGTGGCCGGAGGGTAGTTGTGGGGGTGCGGGCTCGCTTTGCCGGCTGTCACGTGGAGCGCTGCTAGTACTAGTAGTAACTTTGATGGCTCGTCGACTCGGGTGAGTTCAGTCGCCACAATTGAATTATGTATTTGAAAGTTTCTCGAGTGAGACAGCCCAAGCGATCTTCGACGAATTTCTCAGTCTAAAGCAACGTGACTCGAGGCGAATTTCGTGGCCGATTTGTTTTGGGAATTTTTCACTAGTGAAAACTACTAGTAAAAACAAGGAGGCGGACTTTTCTACTAGTGCGTTTTACTAGTGGAAATGGCGGCGGGAAGCCTTTTCACTAGTGGAAGCCACTAGCACGGCTCGGGCGAGTGGTGCGTCGACGGACGGCATGGCCCGTCGATTTTTATGTGAGTCACTAGTAAAATCTACTAGTGAAATTTGGAGTCGTTTTGGTTTGTGGGAACAGTGGCAAAACGTTTCCACTAGTAACTTTTTTCAAGATGACGCACTAGTGGATTTCACTAGTGGAAATTTGTGGGTCGCAGAGGTCAAAATCGATGATTGTGCTAGTGGAAATACTAGTGCGTTCCGAGTGTTACTAGTGACGCGCACTAAGTGCGGGCCCACTAGTGAAAGTCACTAAGTGCGCGCCTACTAGTGCGTGATTTTGGCGGGTTTGCGTTTTTTTTTCCTTTTTTCCACTAGTGCGTTTTCACTAGTGCGCGAAGTTCCACGAAGCCGACTTTTCGGCCTTATTAGTCTTATAGAGGTAGTCGAAGCGTGTTCTGCTTGTTTTAGGGAAGTCTGGCAGATCGGACCGGATTTCCGTTAGATCGGACTTTTTCGAAGATGTCGACGACGTTTTGTGCTCATTGGCATTCTTTCTGCGTTCTTCATCCAAGCTGTCTTCCCCCTTCTTTGTCTCTCTAGATTATCTATTTGAGTTTTGACTCTTAATAGGGTACAAAAAATCGCGGAGATTTTCGTTTTTTGAATTTGAATTCGTGACCGTCTTCGCTCATTCATTTGACTCGACATCGCAACGACCCGGCTCGGACTCCGGACCATCTCCTCCGCTGCAGCCTTCGTCCTATGATTATCCGTCCTGCGTTCGTCTGGTTCGTCATGTTTCCGCCATCCTCGAAGCGGGTCCGCGATGAGTCTGCGGCAGTTTCCGACGCCAAGTACATCTGTGCCGGTTGTAACTCGAGCTGAAAGCAGGAGCACTCCAACTTAACGGGCCGGACATTATGATTGTTTGGAAGCTTCCTGGGAGGCTGGGTGTCTCTGTCTGCGTCCCCCTGGCGAGATGCGATCCAGTCTGCAGCAGGAAACCAGATCACGGCCCGGGATTTGCAGTGGCAATATAAGGAGGCGTTGGCCGCTCCAGATAAAGTCGCCAATGAGAAGGGCAGGTGCGTTGCGATTCGGGTGGCAGCTGGCAGCGGCAAGTTTTTCTCGTTGGCGTTTAGTGGTGGTAGTGAAGATTTTGTCGATGCAGAACTGTTCTGAGTGCGGGTCCGTGTCTATGACTTAGCGTTCGATTGCCGCTCCGAGTCTGTTTCGAGACTGCCATTCTGTTATCGCAGAACTTTGCGTTTGGGCTCGTGTCTCTGAGTAGCATTGCTGCTCGTGTCTCTGAGTAGCATTGCTGCTCGTGTTTCTGACTTAGTGTTTTTTGCGATGAGTTGTTCAATTTGAGATGTGTGCCGCGCGGCGCGCATCTTTTTTTTTTGTTTAGTCGAGTCCCATCTAACCGATGGATGCCTATGGGCCCGGTCCGATCTAACGGAAACCCGGTCCGATCTAACGTACATCCCCTTGTTTTAGCACTTTCTCGGAGCTAGGCAATTCTAGTCCCAGAAAGATTTTTTTAGCAAACGCGTTAACCATAATTTGATGCGAGAGAATAACGTGATTGGTATAAAGTGTTAGTACCTTTCGCCAGACGCGAATTCGGCTTTGATATTAATTCCCGGGGTGAGTGTACTTTCGGCCTTTTGTAGTTGATGCAATTCAAACCACTTCAAGCATTCGTTTTTAGATTTTCAATCCTCTGAAAAACGCAGCGGTGAAAACGATTGTGCAAGTCGTGTACTTGATAGACGTCTTCATAGAGATTTCCTGCACCACTTGACTCTAGTAAACTGGACTTTATTCCGAAGATTGTTGGTTGCCATATACGATTCCGAATATTACGCTCTACCTGTGCACATAGGATTTTCTATACGTGACAGGGATACGAGGGTCGAACTTAGCTATCGTTAGATAGTGCAAGACACATCCCAAGTAGAAGATATACAAGGGTCAGGCTATCCCAGGTAGAAGGGATACAAGACCAAGATACAAGGGTGAAACTAGTAGTATCAGATCCAGACGATCAAAAACAAATGTCCGGTTTGGGTGAGGAAGTTGAACGGCTCTGTCAACTTGTGCAGCGACTGTTGAGTCTGCCAGTTGACGACCGTTTTCAGCCCGACAAGGTCTTAGCGGTTCAAGAGCTCTTTATCAAGTCGAATTTGATTCAATTGATGCAGGGACCCTATAAAGCGCAGGTTGCATCACGCCTCGGTGAGAATGGCAAACAGCTGTTGAAGGATATGGATCAGAAGTACAAAACTCTGATTCAGCAGAGACCGGATCTCAAAATCAACAGCTTCGCCAACATGCAACTCCCCCTGGGCTACCCTTCGACGATGGGTGGAGCGCCGGCGCATAGTGGCGGCAATGATACACCATTAAACAACAACATATTTAACAGCAACATCCCGAGTGCACACTTCTCAGGACAGGCGAGCCGAAAGGGTAACCCGGGAGTCTCGGCACAGTTTGCGTTCGGAAGTGCGAATCGAAATACGCCGCGGAACGGAGGAAATTTCGGTGGTAAAGGCAGCAATAACACCAACATGGTGCACAACGGCAGCATGGGTGGTAGATTTGGGAATACGAACGCAGGTCCTGCATTTGGCAATCACAGTCAGGTTCCAAGCGTTTCGAACCAGAATCACATTAGAGCTGTCTGCCAGAAATTCAACTTGAGTGAAACAAGCACCCAGAAAGTTCTGGGCATTGTTCCCAGCCTGGTCATTCAAGGTCGGCTCACGAATTTCGAACAACTGGCTCTGGTCATCCAGCGAATTGAAGCATTGGATCGCTCTACGGTATTTCCTGCGACAACTGCTCTGCAAAACGCTTCCCATTTACTCGGAAATTCGAACCTCAATGCTCGATTCGACGGATTGAAAACTGGTATGCAAACAATGGCAAGTAGTAGCAGCGGTAGTGGCATCGCAGCGGCCTTCAGCACTAATGCAAATACACTGAGGGAGCCCCAGAATAGTCTTGACGACCTACTGAGCATATTCTCGGGAACGGCTGCGCAGTCCGTAGTTTGCGGCGGCGAGCAGTTGGCGCGGAATAGTGCCCCCAATACGAGTGTGCGAAGCGATGTGGCACCTGATGATCCCACGACAGCGCTCCTAGTCGCGGAGATCTTTGGAGCTACTGGTGATCCGAGCGAAGCTGTTGGTTCAAGGGACTTGCTGGAAGGCTCTACGGCACTACAGATGCCACTTGCGTCACCACTACCACCACAACAGATAGGTGGAACGCCCGCAAGCGTCTGCGTCGGTGGTGCGAATCCCAGCATCATTTCCACCACCGCGACCGGGTCCAGAAAGATCGACGACGTGGAGTCTCCCTCTATTGGGGCCGATATGGACACCAGGGCCGATCTGAACATGTCAACTGCGAAGGCACAAGACGATTTTTATATAAATACCCCTGAGTTTATAAAGTCGCCAAAGAAGGTTGTTCCTGTGAGCGGTGTCGACCTCGCCAGCGTGGCAAGCATTGCCAGTACCATCGGCGCCAACGCGATGACAAGTGCGCAGCCGCAAAGTCACATAAACAGCAAAACCGCCATCGGGAAACAGGAAGAAGACTTTCGAGCGCGATTGGGACAGCAATATGCAATGAAGTGCAGAGTTCATCAGGTTATGAGATCGCACAGCGAACAGAGCAACGAGAAGGCATCGCCGCATCTGGGATCGGTGCTTTTGAGTCCGCCTGCTTTCGCCCCGAAGGGAACGCACGCAACAAAAACTGGATCGCCAGGTCTTGTTCCTTCGGCATCGATGGTCCCCACATTTTCGTTGTCCACCGAGTTAAGCAACCCAAGTCTGCCGGCCGCTCTCGAGGCCAGACCTGCAGCCGTTGCAGTTCAGCAACCTGCAGAGGATCCCCAGATTTTCGGTCCGAGTTTGCCGCCCGGAATGATCGAGAGAACGTCACCTCAACTTAAACAAGTGCAGCAAGTTTTCGGTCCGACCCTTCCACCGAGATCTGATGCGGTTCCGGTGCAACAGCAAGAAGCCACGCCGTCACAGACGAACTCCAGAGAGGGCTGCGAGCATCAGAACGATCAAGTGACGCAGCGAGGAGGCCACCCGAGTCCAAATAAGGTATCCCGTCGCACGAGTCCAGATAAGGGATCCAGTCGCACGAGTCCAGATAAGGGATCTCGTCGCATTTCTACGGAGTCTGCCGAGAAAGAGGCATTCGTTCTTCCTCGTGCGAAGAAAAGGAAAGGCGATCGCGCCAGTAGATCGAGCAGTTCTTCCGCCAGCAGATCTCGATCTTCCTCCAGTAGCGGTTCCAGCAGTTCGTCAGAAGGCAAGAAGAAGAAGAGGAAGGCCAAGGACAAGAAGAAAAAGAAAAAGTCCAAAAAAGAGGCATTTCCCAGCGAGCCTACCATGTCCGCCTTCAATGAGCCTTCTTACGAGAATTTCGCGGCTTACACCTACTATGCGGACCCGGCGAACTACTACGCACAAGGCATGTACTGGGACGACTACACGCAGAGTTACCAGTACGCGAACGCAAACGCCTACTACTACGCTGCGGGATCCAATGCTGGCGCCACCAGTTGCGCCGCAGCGAGCTGCGCGAGCAGTAAACCTTCCAGAAAGTCCGGCAAATCGGCGACTCTGAATGTGAGCATCGGAAATCCCTATGAAGGGCACGACATGTCCACGACCTTCTCGAATAACATCAACGCTCAAACGTCCAACCCGTACTGTGAAGACGCATCGGCGGGATTCGCAGATGGGGGGACGTTCATGTTGGACAAGTGTCCAGGTGAAATGGCCGAACAAGAGAGAGCAGTCGCTATGTATCGGTACTGGCAAACTACGGCCAAAATGGCACCCTTTCTGCGGACTATGCCTGCATCGGAACTCGAAAAGCTACACACACTGAAATATCCGCCCACAAGCGAGACGGATCTCTCCGGGCTCCGCCACTTCTGCCCGAAGACCTACGCGGAATTCGTGAACAAATTCGTCAAGGAGGAAAGAAAGAATGGCAAGCAAAATACTGGTATACTCAATTTTTACTTTCGACACTCATTTTTTACTTTCCATTTGCAAGGATCGCCACAAACATTTCATTTGGAGAAGAAGTCAAAATCGATTTGGAACATCAAATAAATTTTCAGAGATCGTCATCAAAGAGGGAGATTGCGACAACTACTGTTTTGGTCACGTTCTGTTGATGCTTCAGTTTTGGTTTACAACACAAAAGGCAAAGCATGCGAAGAAGAAGAACGAACTCTCGGAAAAACTGGTTGCAGACTTGAACTGTCTTTATTATCAGGACAATAGCGGAAAGGCATACCATGTGAACAGAGACAGACCTCCTGTGCGAATGTCTCATTTCAAGATCCGAAAACTGGACTTGAGTTCCAATGGGCTAAGTGACAACAGTGTGATAAAGCTCCTCGAATTTCTCCGAGTTTGGAGGATTCACGTCAGAGAATTACATCTCAATGGGAATACGAAGGTATAGCTATTTTTCAGCTCGCAGCGTAGATACCACTTAGAGAGGGCTTAGAGACGGTCATCAATTCTTCATTGCAAGTGAATTTGCTAAATTCGAAAGATCAAGTTGTCAAATATCAATGATCATACACATTCTGATTATTCCAACAGCTCACCGCTAAGACTCTTCCCGCGCTTCGTCACTATCTAGCTTCCCTGCACTCGCCGATTTCAGTTCTGAATCTGGAAGAGACTGATATAATGTCAGCTGGAGGAAAAGATGAGAACAATAACGAAATCTTTTCTCTTTTGACGATGATATACTGTCATCGTTCGTACCCGAATATCCACAAAATGGAGGACAAGTTGATGATAACTCCACTGGAGCTCTCTCTTCCGGTGTTGGATTCGCAAGAGTGCAAGCGGTTTGCTTCCGATTTTGGTCACTGGGCGAAGAAAAGATACAGAGAGGGAGAACTTGACTTGACTTACGTGAAGTTCATCGGTGCGGAGCGGGAGAGCAACCGTGACCGCGTTCTGATGGTACCGGAAGAAAGTGCGGTCTTCCCCGAATACAACATTTTCGGCAAGCGGAACGGTGACGTCGACGAGAAAGACGGCACGCCTAAGGAGGACAGCGAGAAGCGGTGCGAAGAGGCGCTGAAGAAGGATGTCGAGCAGAAAAAGGACGATGGGGATGACTCGAAAAAGGATGATCAGAAGAAAGCAACGTCGGAGAAGAGAGTTATCATCCCGAAGTTGTTCGTCTGCTTCAGCAATTGCAACGACAGTCTCGAGGTCGCATTACGTGATGTACGTAAATCCTTCATTGCCGAGAAGCAAGGCGTGGCGCATTACAACCAGAGTCCCACTAAGAAGGACGACGAAACATGCTACGAGCATCTCGTGGAGCTTCACACAGCTCGTTCGCCATCGCGAAACTCCTCGGATGACAACAGCGACGGTGATTCCGTCCTTGGTGAGAACATTAATCGTTTCGGGACGGGAAAATTTGAGGACAACTACGTTGGAGATGGACGACGTAGAAGAAGCAACAGTCGAAGGAGAGCCTATTGCAGTCGTGAACGAAATGAAGGAAGGGCCCCCAACGAACGAACGAGAGTCGACAGTCGACGAGACGGAGGCCGAGACGGAGGCCGAAGAGATGAAGATCGCTCGTGCCGTAGAGATGAAGATCGCCGCGAGGGCGAACCACATCCTTCTCCTGAGGGTCGCAAAAGCAGAGAAAAGCAGGAGACTCGAAAGGGAAATAATGCAAAGAAAAGTCGCGGCCAGAATGAAGGAAAAAAGAACAGTGGTCAGGCTCGCAGCAACAAAAACAAGAAAAAGCGCGGGCGCAACACACAATGCTCTCGAGAACGAGATTCGGTCGACGAGGACGATGGAAAGGATACCCGTCGTGATCGATCTCGCAGCAAGTCCGGGTCCGAGGGATCGAGATGCAGGTCGTCTTCTCCTGACCCCGCCACCAAGAACGAGACTCGGACGTCTGCCACCAAGAAGGACAGCGTCACGACCAACGAGACTCGGACGTCTGCCACCACGGACGCGTCTGCGTTGTCGAGAGAGTCGGTCAACTCTTCGATTGTCGACCCCGATGGTGACAAACTGAAGAGGTCCTCCTCCGCGAATTCCGACAAATCCTACAGGCGAAGATGCTCACCTGCTCGGGCGAAAAGTCCGATGATCAAGAGGAGGAAAAAGAAGCAGGTCCAGGCCGATAATAGGACTTTTCGAGAGCACTTAGAAGACGCCAAGAGGGCCAGACAGGAAGCCACCGCGAAGAAGCGAGCCAGAGCTGAGGAGCGTTCACACGCAACTTCACACGGTGAGTTTGCCAAGAAGCGGCAAAGGGGCGACGGTCGTTCACTTTCTTGTTCAAGTGCAGAAGGGAACGGAAAGAAGAGGTCTAGAAAGGACAAACAGAAGTTGGTTGAGTCGGTGCTAGAGGCCTGCGATGAGTCTTCTGGCAAGTCAAGGAGGCAGAACTCAGAAGACAGGAAAATGCAAGAGATCAAGCGCAAAGCTCTTGCAGAATTCGAGGACAAGATCCTGGACGCGTGCCCAAAAGGAGAGTCGAAAGGAGAGTCGGAGGCTGTCGCGCAGGCTCCAAAAGATCCAAAAGCGTCAGATCCCCCAAAGAATGAGTCTCCAGAGCAAGGTTCCCCACCACCGACAAAGAGAGAGTCTCCACCACAACAACTTAAGAAAGAGATTACGCCCTCAGTTCCCAACTCTACCGCGAACCATATCAGCCAAATCGCGAATATTCTCGGGACTTTGCCAAAGGGAGAAGTCCAGGCAAAATCCTCCATTCCCGCACAGCCTCTCTCAGATGTCTTTGATACTAACGATGCTACCGCCGCGAGAGACGATGCTCCGAGCGGTTCCGCAGGGGAAGCGAATGCAAGCGCTAGAACCAGTGTAAACAGCAGTGCTGGTTCTTCGGACTCTTACCTCAATCCTCCGCGCAGAGATGGCGGGTCGGCTCGTGCAGATCACGATCGCAGGCGCGACTGCAGTCGAAATAGAGAGGACCGTTGGGCGAACGACCGCCGACGACGGGACGAATCAAGAGAACGATCTAGAGAACGCGTCGCCAACAACAAGCGAAACCAGAAGCAAAATGGCAAGAAACAGAAGAACCGTAAGCGAGAGAACAACATCTCGGCGGCGGGGACCAATCGCAGGAATGGTAAAGACAACGGCCGAAAGGATTCCCCTAAAAATGAGAGGCGTAATCTAAATGCCTCCCGACTCACCTCGCTTTTGACCGACCAACTCCGATTGGAACGGGAAACGCCGGAACCCGCCGGTGAGACACCAGAACGCGAGATTCCAGAACACGGGAAGCACACGGACGCACAAGGAGGCTATGATTCTGCCGTCATTTCTCAGGCTAAGGTAGATGCGGTCGGGTCGAGCACTCACGCGGAGCTGGTAGAGTCTGTACAGCCTGTATCACAGCCTGTATCACAGCCTGCACAGCAAGTGACCCAGCAAAGGACCCAGAGCCAGTCTTCTCGGCCTCTCGTCAAGGATGACGGTTATCAATTCGGTCTGCACTTGACGGCGGCTGAGGAAGCGGCTGAGCATACGAGGAGACAGCTGGACGCAGCTAATCTTCTCCGCGATCAGCAAAGGCCCCTGTCTGATCTCCTCAAGGCTCCTCCCAGTGACGATGAGGAGGAGCGTTGCTACGAGGAAGAGTTGTCACGATCCGCAGACTCCTCATGCCAAGACTCGGCCGAATTGTCGGCAGAGAAGCCAAGCTACGCAATGACGAAAACGGCGGCCATTGACTCCAGCATTGAGGGAAGAGATCCGTTCCCCAGCCTGCTAGACCTCCGGCAAACGACTCCTGGCTTGGCCTACCAGGCCAAGATTCGCTCGCTTGTGCACCATAGGGATCCGGCCAAGCGAGGAATCCTGTTAACCATTCAGTTACAGGAGGTGAACCCCGATACGAACGGCGATACCGAGGTGCTGGATCCCGAACGGCCGGGTGCTACGACGGAAGATCTCATGGAGGAGCTCATGGATATGGGGAAGCTGGAGACCAAACTAAAAAGCTTGCGCGAGCGGGAGCATGCGTGTCTTCGGAAAGCATTCCCCGACGGCTCCTTCGATCGAAATACAATCGCGGCGATGTGCTCCATCAACATATTCGAGTCCTCAGCATACGGCGAGTGCGACGCCGAGACGGTGCTGGGGCCCCGCCGAAACGTAAACAGAGCAGGAGTCGTGAAGAAATGTAAGCGAATCTTTGACAGCCTAAACACCGACACTCTGTTCAGCGGGACTGTCCTCTGTTTCGTCCCTATGTGTACCATCAACACAGAGGACCAACTCAGAATCGGGGATTACGCTCGAGTTAGGATCGTCAGCAGAGGAAAAAAATTTATTCGTGGCGTTCTCGACGAACTCAATATTGAGGAGTTCGATCTGATTTGAGAGTATATTAGAAATTCGAGTATCAGAGGTCACTAAACAATCCGTAGAAATTTGGCAAAACAAAGAAGATGCACCAGTTGAAGTTCCAAAGAAGAGTACCAGTTGAGTCCGTTTCAAGCAAAGTAGTGGCACTGAAAACAGTAATGACAGTGATAGTAGTGATACCAGTAGTAACAGTGAGCGGGTCGCGGTATGCCCAGTTGTAGGATGCCCAGTTGTAGGTCTGGGTTACTTGGATATCGCGCATGTGCGAGATATTTTTGGGGATGTACAAGATTGTTTGGATTGATTACCTTAGTATGTTAACCAGAAGTAGTGACTGTAATGCAACATAGTTTCGTGCAAGGGTAACCCGCTTTCAGAAGAGTTTCGTTGTTCTCAGCCGTTCGGGCTTTAACTTTTGACAGAACGAAATGCGATACCCAGTAACAGTTTGGTGGGTTGCCAGCATTGCATTCGTGATCGCAGCTCAGCTGAGTAGTATTTTTCTCGGTCGCGTGGCCTGTTTTTCACTTTGGACAGGAATTGGTTGCAATGAGAGCTCCGGCGCAAAAAAATGAACGTACAGCAGGGTCTCTCTGGTGCATGTGTATGGCCGTATTTAATTGAGTCTACTTCGTCGTCGCGACCGCTTGTAGCGAGTCTCGAGAAGTCGTGGACATCGTGGTGGGTCGTTACTCGTGAGCATTATTATTGGGCTGGTTTGTGAGTCGTCCATAAGGCCGAGAAATCGTGTTGGAGAGGAAGCCGGAAGAGTTCCGGCGTAGTCGAGAGATTTCTTGTCTTCCAGGTATCACGCGTACAAGGGTCCTCAAGTCACCAAACACAGGCATGGCGACGGGTCGACAGATGGTGGTCGACCCGAACCGGAACGACGAGGTAAACGTGAAGCACAGGAGAGTAGGTGCGGAATCCTCCAATGCGAAAGGTGCTGCCCAGGGCGAAAATGCGCGTCGGATCGCCGCAGAGCGAGGGAGTCCACTACAGGAGACGCAAAATAAGCAGCAATGGATCGACAGAATTACTGCGTTTCATCTGATCTTGGGCTCGATTATCTCGTCGGTTTCTTGCGTCATGTGCAATAAAAAGGTGATGAGTGTATTTCCGATACCGCTCACGCTAACGACCTGCCATTTTGCCATTACGACGGTCGTGGGGCTCTTTAAAAAAGCTGCGAGTAGTGCCAGCGCGCTGCCACAATCTGGATATTCAGACCATCTGAAATTCGGGCCTCCGCAGATTGGACTGGCAGGTGGTGTTGCGATTGGAGTCATGAACTTATCGCTCGGTACAGTCGTTTATTGAAGGAACGATAGGAATGAACACTAAGTTTCGCATCAAATACTTAGGTGCCAACAGCGTCGCGTTCTATCAGTTGACCAAGGTAGCCCTGGTGCCTTTTATGGTGATGATAAATTTCGTCCTCTACGGAACAAAGACTCGTCTCTCATTGTGCTTCAGCCTGGCAATGTATATTAATTCGTAGGCATTTGCTCCCGGACTAAGGATCCTTTGAGTCAGGCGGTGAGTACGCGAAGACGCGCGATCCACGGTTGAACGATCCCCTGAATTTTGGTCAAATTAAAGAACCTCGCCAAATCAAGCACACAGTCTCACCTCATTTCGATCCTCAGAATAACATGTGGGCTGGTGATCGCGACAGTTACCGATGCAGAATTGGGTATTCGGGGTTTCATTCTCGGTGTTGTGGCGATTGGATGCACTGTCGTTTTTCAATTATCGATGGAAAAATTCCAGAAGGTTCGTAATGTGTCGGGTATAGATATGCAGCTCATGATAGCTCCGTGGCAGCTACTTGCGGCGGTGGTGATGGCGCTTTGGGACGAGATATTTCCATTGGTCGCTGGGATCTATTGTGCAAGTACAGTCTATAGCCAGACACTTTTTTGTCGACAAGTGGTTAGACCCACCGCGGACCAATTAACGGCTATTGGCGTCGCGAGTTTAGGATCGGAAAATGAAAAGATACGGGCGTGGAATGAGCTTTGGGACACGAGCACGTCCGACAGCAGCAGTCAGGTAATCTTGGAAGGATTGCAAAAAGTCGGACTGTGGATCTTCCTGAGCTGTCTCAGTGCTCAAATGACAAACTACTATTGTTACAGCATCATTGGGAAGTTTTCTGCAATCACTTACCAAGTTGTCGCGCACTCGAAGACAATACTCGTTCTCACATGCGGAATAGTGATCTTCTCCAATGGAAAGCATCTGGATATGACACACATATCAGGATTGATCATCACCGTTCTCGGTATAATTCATTATTCGTATTTGAAAATGAAAAGCTGATTCCTGTACCATGTCACCGTCATTATCTTCAGAACTGAGAAAAAAGCCCAATTTCGCCGCAGGAGCACTTGAAGTAAGTGTTCAAGCGAGACGCGGCTGAAAGGTCGTCGCAAAATTTGACGGTGAGTCTATGTCCAGACAGGGACCAAAGCTCAAACTCTGCGCAACAGCAGTAGTGTCGCTTCTTCATAAGTGCACGTTAAGCCTTTAAGGTATAGCATGAGTCAGCATACTCGAAAGCATACTCGAAGAATACTGGGCCTGCCAAGGCCCGTGCTCCTCTTGCAGGCCTCAAGACAAGTGATAATCGGCGGCGACAATTGGCAATCGGCGGTGCCATTTGATTTCCTGACAAGGTTCACATGATATTTTTGACTTTTGTGTAAAGGAAAAATACCAAGATTCGCGCAAGGTTGATCTGAAGCGTTTTGGCTACCACAGATGTATTCACCATCGCCTCCCCGTGGTCCGGTTGAAGAGGTGCTCGACACAAGAATGACTCCAAAGGAGACGGAGAAGTCTACCACACAATACGAATCATGGAAGGCAAGAGCATGCGTACTGATGTGGTTCGGGTTAAGCATCGCAGTCAGCAACTTGACAAAATGGTGTTACCTGAATTCCAACCTGTGTCACAAGAACGGAAAGTGCCGACGTTTCGATTTCCCGATTTTCATCACAGCATGCCACATGCTCTGCAGTTGGGTGCTTTGCTCCAGGTATGCTAAAACGAAGCTGCCGCAAAGTGATCGATTTCGGCGAGTGCTACCGCTGGCATTGATGTTTGCCCTGTCGGTAGGTGCAGGAAACTTGAGTCTGTATTACATCTACCCGACCTTCACGCAAATGGTCTCGAACTGCACGCCTGTCATCACCATGTTGATGCAGATGCTATTTCTTAAGACCGAATACAACTGGTGGGGACTCGTTTCGGTAACATTTAGCAATGTTCAATTTCGATTATTCACATAATTCTCCGTCCGACTTATGTGCAGGTGCCGCTGATATCGGGGGGTTTCCTTCTATGCTGGCAACATGAGCAGAACTACCACGTTCTGGGTGTCGTGGGTGCCGTTTCGGCGTCAGTTTTCCGAGCAGGTAAGAGTGTAGCGCAAGAATTGCTCCTCTCGAATCAAAAACGAAAAATTGACTCTGCGTCGCTGTTGTATTTCATGGCTCCGTACAGCATGTTCGTGCTGCTTGCACTGTCAATTGTGCTCGAAGGATGGCAGCCATACGCGAGTTTTTATGATTTCGAGGCTGGTCAGGTACAGTGTGATTCTATCACGCCAGGCTTTTCCTAAATTCTGTTTTTCGTTACATCGAGATCAAAGTCTCAGACTTCTTCTCCTAACTCCTGCAAACCATATTTTACTTCTTGTCCAGTTTGCTGATGGGTCATTCCGCACGGGTCTCATTCTTATCGGAAGTAGCGCGGTGGCATGCCTCCTCAACATATTCAACTTTCTCATCACATATTACATGGGTGCGATCGTGTTGCAGATTCTCGGGAATGTATAATCGCAGTGGCTTTTCATTCGGTTTCTCTAGGACATGGAGCATGCAGTCATCTTTTGTTCAAAACTGATTAGGTGAAAACAATCCTGGGCATCGGAGTAAGCGGCCTCATATTTGGGAATGCAGTGACCACGGAACAGTGGGCGGGATCCGCGATATGCTTGCTTGGCTGTTTTGTATTCCAACGGAAGGCGAAAGTGCAAAAAGAGCGCCCGAAGAAGGAAGGACAAAACAACGACTTCAGAAATGAACTAGAGCGGCGCTCAGGTGTGAAAAAAGAAAAAACATCATAGCTGCTCGCATCATCATGTGCTTGTTTCTTTGCAATTTACGTGTGCAAGTCTAACGCGAGTGCATCAGTTTTCTCTTTGTCCCATCACTATGATGTTAGCTTGTCGCATCATCATGTGCTTGTTTCGTCGCGTTCGACTCGAAATTGTCTTGTCTTGTCCAAGCGCCTGAGGAGTGTAAGGCTTCCTGTGCGGAAAAATTTTGTCCCTACATGACTTCGGGCCGAAAGGTCTCGAGTCCCGGGTAGGGCCGGTGCAATCATCGTCATCATCATCATCATCTTCATCATCATCATCGTCATCATCATCATCGTCATCGTCATCGTCGTCACCATCCTTATCATCCTCATCATCATCGTCGTCATCGTCGTCGTCATGATCATCGTCGTCATCATCGTCATCGTCCTCGTCATCATCGTCGTCATGATCATGATCATCATCAT
>JACKZZ010010123.1_pt1 | contig 15205 bp, 4 predicted proteins | sample 8027871 | NCBI WGS metagenome assembly JACKZZ01 (sample SAMN15724774, study PRJNA655200) | protist metagenome | isolation source: fluorescence activated cell sorting (FACS) single amplified genomes of... | place: USA: West Boothbay Harbor, Gulf of Maine | collected 2000-07-19
CGTGCAATTTTACGTGTTTTGTGTGGACTTCTGAGATCCTTCCAGACTTTCCTCGATCTTGATGATGTGATGATGATTAACATTAATTAATTGACATAAAGTTACTAACCATTTTCCCTTTTTCTACATGTCTATCTATATCTCCTAATTTTTAGTTTTTAATTTAAGAAAATATTTAAAATGGCTGCATTTGGAGACTCAAAGACTGCCCCATGTAAGTGGGCACAAAGAACTGATACTCTTTATCTTACTATCTCATTAGCTGATGTTACTGAGGAATCTATTAATGTTACTGAGAAGTCTTTTGAATTTACAGGTAAAAGTAATGGTATGACTTATAGTGCAAAATTTGATTTCTTTAAAGAAATCAATGTGGAAGATTCTATTTGGAAAGTTTTACCCAACTCTGTTCAAATGAAATTAGAAAAGAAAGAAAAAGATGAAGAATTCTGGGCTAGACTTACTACTGATAAGGTCAAAGAAAAGAGTTTTGTTACTATTGATTGGGACAGATATGTTGATGAAGATGAACAAGACGGTGATTTCGATGATAGTAACCTTGCTGGTGGACAACAAATGGGTATGCCCGGTATGGGTGGTATGGGTGGCATGCCCGGTATGGGCGGTATGGGTGGCATGCCTGGTATGGGTGGTGAAGGAGGTGCAGGTGGTATGGATCCCGCTGCTCTTCAAGCTATGATGGCCCAAATGGGAGGTGGTGCCGGTGGTATGGGTGGTATGCCAGATTTCGGTGGTATGGGTGACGATGCTGATTCAGATGATGATAATGAGGAAATGCCTGACCTTGAACCAAGTGCTTAATTCGTGCATACATACATTCTATTATATGAGTGACATAGCGTATGAGAGAATTTTACAAGTATTCGTAAGGCAATGATAGATATCGTTGTAATAAGCTTTAAATATTGATTCGAATTTCTCGTCTTATTCTTATTCACATTAAATATATCTCATACAGTATGTTCAACATTATTATTGAGAGCCATCATGATATATGCAAGTAATGATATTGGTTCTTTTCCTGTGTAGTCTTTTACACTAGTAGTACATACGTCAAAACCACCATTGCGAAGAAATTTCCAAAGGTTATAAAAATCATCTACTTCTGGTAGTGGTAAATCTGTACACGTAACAATAACATCGTTTTTTTGCAAAGCTTCTGTGAGAACAGTGCAGTATTCTTGCAGACTCAAAGTATTACCTGCACCACCAGTAACATTGACTATATGAGGATATGCATTAGTATCAGTATGAATATCACTATGTAGAATCTCCTCATTTTTGCATTTAACCATACAATTTGCAGCTACATTTCCAATATCGTCACAAGCAACCCAGTTCACCCGAGAGTATGATTCATGGCCTAAAGGTGACATGATATTATAGGATGCTCCTTTTCCGATAAGTGCAGGTAAATCATAGTTGTCGAAATTAGTAAAGAATGACGTTGGTCGAATAGATACTAAACGTATACCTGCTGTAAGCAAACACTGTTCGGCAAACAAATGTGCATTTCCGAAAGCCCCTTGTCCTTGAGGATTGTGTGTTGTTGGTTCTATTGCGTACGATGATAACCTCACTACTGTCACTTTTTGATCTGGTATTTCTGTCACTGCTTCACATATAACTGCAGCACAAGTACGCATTTCTTCACTACTCAGACTCTGTGGCATTGCAACAAAGAGAACTTTAGGATGATATTTTCTTAGAGCATCCTTGATAGTCTGTGGGTTACACATATCAGCATAACATGAGATATTACCATCTTCGCACGAGACTTCTGCTTTGTCTTGTGTCTGACTTCTAGAGAAACAAACGCAGGATGCGTCAGGATCCAATTTTTTTAGATACTGTAAGCAATGACGACCAACATTTCCTGTGCAACCAAACAACGCATAATCCACTTTAACACTCATTATACAATGCACGTAGCAAATGCAAGAGTATAAATTAGTGTGTGAGGAATTAATGATCTCTTTGTGCAACCAAAATGACGTCATCCACAGTCTTCTTAAAGGCGTGGTATTCGCAGGCCATCCCCAACAATTTGGATATAACATAGTGTTAACAGCAAGCTACATATTATATTAAGAGATTTAGTGAGAAAAATGGCGAAACGAATGGTTCTGGACATCATGCAAGGTGTCTTAAGTGACTATCTTGAGATCGATGAAAGCAACTTTAATCTTGGATTGTGGAGTGGAAGCATCACATTGCAAGATGTAAAGCTGCGTAATGACAACCTTTTCCGGGGTATGAACTTGACAGGTGTTCATGGAATAGTACGCAAACTGGAGATTCATATCCCTTGGGCATCTTTGATGAGTAGTCCTGTAAGGATTGAAATTGATGGTGTCTATTGTCAATTAAAATCTGTGAATGGTACAAATTTAAATAGAGCAGAAGCACGTCAAAGAGCATCAGCTGCTAAACAAGAAAAAATTGCATTTGCTGATAAATTTTTATCATATCATTCACAACATGACAGTCATGGATTAGGAACTGATTTTGATAGCGATGATGAAACGAATAAAAAATCTAATAATATACAAAAGAAAGATAATCAAACATGGATTGAAGCATATACAACAAAAATTGTTGATAATTTAGAAATTAATTTAAAAAATATTCATATACGATACGAGGATACAGAAACCATACCTGGACATACATTTAGTGCTGGTATTACGTGGTCATCCTTTTTATTAGCAACAACAGATGAAGAATGGAAAACAACATTTATTGCAAGAAAATCAAATCAAGCAATAAGAAAATTATGTCAAGGTACTAATTTTGGGTTGTACTGGAACATGGACAGTAAATCTTTGGAGGATCTGAGCTTCAATGACTGGCAAGAAGCAATGCATAGTATTATATATACAACACCTGCTCCAGATCATAGAGGAATTGTACCACCATTTATTGATGATGAAAAGGATGCATTACCATATACACCTCATGCAATGAAATATATTATATTACCAACGAATAAATTAAAAATAAAAGTAAAGCATAATGATCATCTTGACTCCACCAAAGAACATGGTGAACCGAAATATGATGTTTCAGTTGTAACAGAAGAGATAGCTTTATCATTAGATGGGTTACAATATAAGCAATTAGATATTACATTAGATAAAATGAATAAAATTACCAAATCAAAACAGTTATATACTTATAAACCGCAACGACGTCCTGTTGATAAGGAGAGTATTAAACAATGGTGGAAATATGCATGTAAATTGGTTATAAAACGTCCACGTTATATTCAATTAGTAAAATTATTAAAAACAGCTGATCCAAATAATAATTTTAAAGATTCATTAACTGATAATGAAAAATATGAAATACAAGAACTAGAGGAAAGGTTACCTTTACAAACCATAATTATATTTAGACATATGGCTGCTGAAGAAATGGAATTAGAAGCCAAACGCCTAAGAGATGAATATAAGAAAAATAAAGCCAAAAATTCTTCATCTTTCGCTATATCATCAAATAATTCAGCAACACCCGCAAAAGAGGTAGTTAAGGAAAGAACTTGGTGGGGATTTTTTTCAGGCGAGCCTCTACCTGAAAGTTCATCTGTTGGTGATGAGCCTATTTCGTTAACATGGGATGATACACTTCCAGAAGATGAACGTGAAGGTGGTAGTAAATATAAAGGTTATGAAGGTGAAGATGTACCTATATCAGCTATTGTAAGTGAATTTGAAGACTATAGAAAAAGTCAAGAAGCTAAATCAATAACACATGCTGTATTTTGTAAAGTGACGGTACAGAGTGGTAGTGTATTAAAATTATCAACTTTTGGGGTTCCAGTGTTAACAGCAAGTATGTCAGTAAAAGCGGAAAGTATAACAACAAGTACTGGCACTACAGAATTAAATTTAGATTTGTATAATATGAGTGCTATTGATGAAATAACTCCGAATCCAATCTTGTCAAAAATATTATCAGTGAAAGATATTGATAATAATGCTACTTATAATAGTGTTAAAGAAGCTAAACCAAATTTTACAGTGAAATTTCTATCTAGTGATACTAAAAAATCATTACATGTAACATCATTACCACTGCAATTTGCTTGTAATCAAATATGCATACAAAATATAATTAATATCTTTTTTTATCCAAAACCGTTACCAGACGGACGAACGGCTGCTGATGAATTAATAAAAGAACGACGAAAAAGAATTCAAACAACAAATGCACTACTTATGGCAACATCTGGTCAACAAAATAATGTAGATGATACTATTATAAAAACTAATAAAAAACATGAAACCGTTACAACTGATGATGCATTTGAAATCACATTTGAAGCACATGCACCAAAAATTATTATACCAGAAGATTCATCATCAGAAAAAGGATATTTATTAGTTGATATGGGTTATTTAAAGGTCCGTGGTTTTACATGCGAAGCTGGTATGAATTGGGATATTAGCTTATCCGACGTAAATGCCGGAATGCCATATCGTGTGAGTGATATGTACAATTTAGCACAAAAGGGTAATGAACATTTATATTTAATTAAACCATTTGATATTGAAATGGCAGTGCAAAATATTGATCGTACACATGCAGATATGACTGTTGATTTAGATTTTAAACCAGGTATATGTGGTGGCTTAACAGCATCAAAATTAACAAGACTAATGGATCTTATGGCAGTAGCTACAGTAACCTTTCTCGAACCACCTAATAATCATAACATACCTGAAATGGAATATTTAAGATCATTAGACGTTACATTTTTATTACCGAAATTACGATCAACAATGTCTAGTACCAAATTAGATTTAGCTGATGCTGTTAAGGCAGCAGCTAAGGTAAAGAGGAGAACATCTCTAAAATCCAATAATCATATATCTAGTTCTATAGCAGACTGTGTTTTGGATGAAGATGAAACAGATAACAGTGATATACAATATCTTATTACAGATTTAAATGCAATGCAAGAACTAGAAGGAGGTACTATTGGCAAAGATCCTGCACATGTTGGTTTAATATTAACAATGAATATTCCAATAATATCATTAGATTTAACATATAATGAAAATACTGGTGATCATCAAATATTTGAAATAAAATCAATGAATATAAAATTAATTAACCGACCATATGATTTAAATTTTAATTTTAAAATGGGTAGCTTATCTATCGAAGATTCTATGAGATCTATATCACAAAAATATTTAGTTTATACACCAAAAGAAAAACAAAATGATAATTTAATTGAAATATCTTATATAACATGCCAAACTCTTCGATCACCTTATTATAAAGATCATGGTAGTATATGTATTGTTAATTTTGCTAATTTAAATATGGTGTTAGATGTCAATACTCTGATGCATTTGCGTCCATTTATAATAGTCTTATTGCATAAAGATAAGGATGATAAAAAAAGTAACAGTAATAATTTAAATCAACAAAATAATGATATTACTAGTGATGGTATAAATGATGCTGCAGCTGCTCAAGTAAATTCGATTTCTGTTACTGAGAAACCAGAACATATGCATATGGTCATATCAATGCAAACATTATCTTTGGATATCCTGCGTGTGAGGGATGTATCAGAAGATGATGAAGAGATAGGTTCATTTACATATGCTGGAAAAAATTTAGATAAAGCATTTTCATTGCGATTTATAGGTATGTGTGCTGATATGGATATGCGTTTATTAATGAAAGCATTAGTAACAATGAAATCAGTTGAAGTCTTAGACATACGTGAAATAAGCAGGGATTATGCCATTAAGAGAGTTTTTGGCCCAATGACTCTTGGACGTGGCACATCTACTGCTACAGCTGATTCCAAATCATCACCTCGTAGTACCACTAGTGTATCAAGTGAAGGTATAATCGATGATGAATGTGATGATTCAAATAAAGTAGAAGAAGATCGTGATATTGTTAGAGTTGACTTTACACAGGAGAGTAAAACAGTATCACATATTGATATACTTTTATTAGATGCAAGTACATATGGCTCTACTGATACATTCTTAGATTTAAGCAATGTTGCATTAGATAATTTTCTTGCAATAATAGAATTATTAGAAAAACCTCCACCAGAATTTTATGATAATCCAAATACTATCTTTACAAGTGTACAAAGTTCATCTAGTTTAAGAGATTTAGCATTTAATGCTGATGATGATAATGAAGAAGATATCTTTCGTGATTCTATGTCATCTATTCCTGCTGATTCAACTACTGCTTCAGTTGCAGCAGCTGTGTCTGTGAAAGACACAACTGATGAATCACAAGATTTGACAACAGTTGATCCAAATGAATATGAACAACAGACTATGGCACTTGTCGTGAGAATGGAAAATCCTCGTTTATTATTAATTGATGATCCAACTGCAGAGGATTCACAGGCTATTGTAGGTACATGTGCTGGTGAAATACATTATACACGTGAAACAACAATAGAAAAGGCAACTGGTATTAAAGAATTTTGTGAAAGTATTCATTTATCTTTAAAGGAATTAGAAGTATATGTTTTAAAAAATGTGCAGTTATATTATCCAAAAGCAATATTACAACCTATGTCTGTCGAGTTAAATATGAGACGTCAAGCATATGATGGCAATATTTTATTAAGTAATATATCTGTAGATACTGGTAATGCCCTATGTAGAGTGACATTAAATGATATTGTATTAGCACAAAGCATTTTATTCAGGGGTGCAAGTGTTGATAGCAAAGATAAAACTGCATCAGGTAGTGGTGCAAGTAATACACGCCGTCGTCTTGGGTCTGATACAGGTAATATCGCATCTGATAATACCAAAACTACACCAACCAAAGCGAATAATGATGCCGACGTTGCTTCATTGACATATTATACCCTTTTATGTAACTTTACATCAGGATTAGCAAAATCAAGTATGGGAAATCATCATTTATTAAAGAATCAAATGGGCTATGCTAATGGTGACATAAGTAATCCCAATGGTGAGTTTTATCATAGATTTAAGTTGGAATGGGCGCATAAATTAGAAACAAGTGCAAAAATTTGGGCAAGTGATAATAACGACATATTCATTAATTGGAAGAAAATATTAAGCAAAAATGTTAAAGATGCAGCTGCTACTTCTCAATCTATGTCCCCAGGTAGTACTACTAGAGTTAAATTACCTGATACACAATTTAATGTTGTTTTAAATTTTGGTCAAATAAGTTTAACAACAATAAATGATTTTTATTCACAAGATTTACCAGTAGCTAAAATGTTATGGGAAGAATCTACAATGGCATTACAAAAGAAAGGTGATTTCATGGAAGGTGAAGGTGACTTATATATGTCTGCATCATTTTATAACTCACAATTGAATGTATGGGAGCCTATAGTGGACAGATGGCATCCTAAGCTATCAATTGATACAGGTCGGATAGGTACCGTATTTAATATTAGATCAGCACATACTATGCAAGTTACGGTCAGTGGTAAAATGTTACAAACATTTTTAGAAACATCATCATTATTACAACAAGTACAAGAAATGGGTAATAATAATTTAGGTCGAGATATTGTACCGGAAATGTCAGTTGAAAATGCTCTAGGTTCATCAATTGAAATACAATTATATGATTCTATGAGTGGACAACATCTAGTCACAGTTGATTCAGGTAAAACCGACGCAATACCAAAAGTTAAACCAACTGATAGTAAACATACAAAAAATAATAGTAGAGGTAGACGTGGTCATCATATTTTAGGCAGTAAACTACCAACGTCTATTGATATTCATTTTGGTGGGAAATTTGGTGAGGAACGTGTTCCAATACAAAATTTACCATTATTCCTTAATAAACCTCGTTTATGTCATATACATCATAAACCTGCAACTAGCAATTCTGATGAACATAAAAGTAACTCTACTTCCGCAACATCTAAAAGTATAGCTGTTGTTGACAATGATATGGTTATTGTTGAACCTATTGAAGAAGAAACATTTGAAAATCAACGTTTTGATCCATTGTTACGATGTTGGAGAGAACCATTTTTATCAAATGATCCAAAGGAATGGACAGATTCATCATGTCTTATTGAAAAAAAGATTGAAGATGTAGATGCTGCAGGCATTAAGGATGGGAGATGGGAATGGCAAGGTCGTTGGAATATAAGTTCCGTACATGGTATAAATGCTGACGATTGTATATCAGTAGATGAAGATGGATGGGAATATAGTACTGCATTTAGCAATTTTAGTATTGCTAGTGTACAACGTACATTTCAAAAAATGGATCAAGTACGAAGACGTAGATGGGCGAGGACACGAATGCTTAAAAATGCTGTTTTAAGTGTGCGACAACGTTTACTGGTCTTACATTGGGATGTACGAACATTAAACAATGGATCACGTAGTGTTTTAGTGCGATCTGGTTTACGTGTACATAATAATATGCCTTTTCCGATATCTATCATCCTAAGCTATGCAGCTTGGGATAATGATGTTGAATTAGGTCCAATTAATGCAAGTGAAACGTTTTGTGTACCATTATTTGTATCATGTGCAACTGGTATGACCGTGCGTCCTTCGTCATCAATTACAAATACTATAATTCATAATAAAGATAGTTCAAATAGTTTAGCTGATGATACAACAACACCTAATCCGTATGAATGGTCACGTATATTACCTTGCGGTGTACAAACATACGATTTCACCTCAAATCGTGGTATTATTTGTAAGGAAGCCAATAATAGCCGAAGTATGTCACCTGTATGTATGTATACCACAATGGTACAAGAACAAAAATCATTAATTGTTACATTTAATCCATATATTATCATTGAAAATTGCATGCCATTTGATATAAGGTATAAAATAACATGCACAGATGGTAAAGAACAAGAGGACGCGGTATATTGCGGAGCAACTGGTAAAGTATCTTTAATAAACAGTGCAGCGAATCCTTCTATCAGCTTGTGTACATTGTGCACCCTTACATGGAGCTCATCTATTATATTACCGCAAAATGATACAAGTACTACTACTTCTGCAAATAAATCAAATGATAAGAAAAGCAAAGACATTATGATTGAAATCCCTAATTCTCAGGGTCCTCTTACAGGTAATGATAAAAATAAGGATAATGGTATTGTTATAATGCTTAATGTTACATTTGATAAAGGTATAATGCATATTAAAATATACCCACGTTATATATTTATTGATAGAACTGGTTTAAAAATATCTTTATTAACAACAAAATCAAATAAAAAACAAATGTTAAGAAATTCTTTTGGAAATTCAGAAGTATTTAGTCCAAGGCGTTCGTCGTCTGTTATCAAAGATTCTGATATAATTAATGAAATTGGAGAAAATGCTGCTGATGTGTGGCAAGAAAATAATGGAAAAGGTCCTATAGAGAACTTTATAGTTGATTCCAATAATGAATATATAGTAACATCTGGCACAACACATGCTGATTTAGTTTATACAGATAGAGAATTTATTTGGTCGCATCTGCCAGAACCGTTACGAAATCAGCAATATATACGTACAGCTCATTCTGATAAACTAAGACGTGCAAGATCATTCATGCAATTTGATTTACAAAGAGCAGCATATGTTATTTTATTAATAGGTGTTAATGAAAAGAGATCACCACAATGGTTACGAGAAGATGGCTATGATGAAATGATAGGGCATGCAATTGCTAGAAGAATACATCAAAATGAAATGCAAGAAATATGTTATACACCATATGGTAAACATTTTCCTGCTGGATCTCATGTTTCTTTGCGAGGAAATTTTAATAAAGATATCAGTGTAATGTATAGTGTGTTTGTGATACCTTCACCACCGCCATGTGGTACAACAAGTCCAGTTCCTACTGTAGATACATATAAATCCAATAGTCGTGATATATATAGTTCACAGTTTTTTAGTCAAATTTCATTAGATCATCAATATCATCGTGAACATGCAAATGTATGTTGGCAAGATGGTGGACAAGGTATGTGTTTATTTCATACATATAACGATAATGTAACTATTGGTGTGAAAAATGGTAAAGCATGGAGTGATGAAATTAGTATCACAATGGCAAATGTGACCCATAATCAGTCATTTGAAGTAGTTGATTGGGACACAAGTGAATCATATCAATTAACATATAATTTAAGATATATGCCTGGTATATTCAGTAATACACAAGAAGTTGTTATTATGCCAAAATTTGCTATAGTTAATTTATTAGATGAAGAACTTATGATTATACAAAAAGGTAGTAAAGATTCACATATATACCAACCTTATCGTGCAGAATCATGGCATAAAAAGAATGTTAATTTAGGTACTACTGTACAAATACGTTGTAGATCATCATTTTGGAGTTTAGGTACAATAGATATAAGTGAAATTGGTACATCATCATTGCATCTACCTCGTAAAGATGATAGTACAAATGGCAATGATGCTATTATATTGCATGTTGAAGTAAAGTTAGCATCACCTGGTGAACATTGTAGTGTTGTAGTGTTGATATGGCGTGCATCTGTTGAATCTTCTACAGATATATCTATACATAATGAAACAGACTGTGCTGCAACTGTTATGCAAAAAGGTATTGAATTAGATAAAGAATTATCTGATAGAAAAATGTTCCAATTATGTTTAGCACCATTTACAATAGCTCCATTTGGTTGGGCAGATCCTGATTTAGAATCATCTGTATTGGTTACAGTTGGTACCGAAATTGATAATATTACCTTATCTGGACGAAATTCACGTCAACGTATATGTGAAATAAGTTTATTAAAAGCTGGTGAACAAATAAGATTACCTGATAATACTGGTAGACCTGGTGTATTAGGTGAAGTAGTCTTGTCTGTTAGTGCCTTAAATGGGGCACGTGTGTTGTCGATAACAAGACCTGATAAATACCAGATACCTGATTATCATGGATCAATATCTGCTTCATCATCAAAAAATAATGATAATAATAATGGTGCTGATGTAACAAAAGGATATGAAATAAATTTCTTTTTATCCTCTTTTGGTATTAGTTTAGTTGTTGAAAAACCAATAAGAAGGGAATTTTTTTCATTATATATGGATGGTATATCTATGCAAAAAGTAGTATCTGGTGGTTTATCAAGTACTGAATTAAAAATACAAAATTTACAAATAGATAATTATAGTGAAACATGTTTATATCCGGTATTATTACATGAAAGTAAATCTGATAATAATCGTAGTATAATTTCAAAAAGTAAAAATACTACAACTGATAATGATTCTAAGCCATTAATACAAATTACCTGGGTTAGTAAAGAAACATATAATGAAAATCGAATGCCAATATATAAATTCTTTGTATGCCGTATTTTACCATTATCTATACAAGTTGATTCTGCTACCATACAATTATTATACACAGATTTATTAAATGATTTAAAATATATTAGTAGAGAACAAACATTAGCAAGTGCTACACCAAACATATGGATGGATGACCGAAATAAGTATATGTTTAGTGCAGAAAGACTATTACTATTAGATGTGTATTCAAGTAAAGCATCAAGTATGCAAGATAAAATGTATTTTGAGAATATGATTATTCATCCAATTAGACTACAAGCCACATTTACACAAACAGCATATCCAAGAAAAGGTTCTAAACATATAACATTACAATCAACATTTATGAATATAGTAACTTCATTTGCTGGAGTTGATGAATTAGATTTAAAATTAAATTCATTTAAAGTATCTGATGCGTTGGAATCAACAACATCATTACAAGGTGCATTTATTTATAAAACATGTGAAGAAATTAAAGGACAATTAGTAGATGTTATTGGTAGTATGGCTGCTATAGGTGCACCATTAGGTTTTGCTAAAAAAATTGGTTCAGGTGTAAGTGATTTATTTTATGAGCCGTTACAGGGTATTGTCCATTCTCCTTCAGAATTTATCAATGGTTTGGGAAGAGGTACTACATCATTTGCAAATAGTGTATTATCTGGTTTTAGTAGTTCTATTAGTGGTATGTCCGTATCTGCAAGTAAAGGATTAGGTTATTTAACAGGTGACGGTGAGTATGTAAGACAAAGAGAACAAAAGAGGCAAACACAAAAAGTGAGAAATGATGGATTTTTCGGTGGAATTGCTAATGGTGTAGAATCTGTTGGTAGTGGTGTTATATCAGGTTTATCAGGTATTGTTAGTAAACCTGTCGAAGAAGCATCAAAGGGAGGTGTTGGTGGCTTTTTTAAAGGTGTTGGTTTAGGTTTACTAGGTGCAGTGACAAAACCTGTAATGGGCATCACTGATGGTGTCTCAGCAGTTGCAACAGGTATAACATCACAAGTAACTAAAACTGTACAATATGTTCATGTGCGTCCAGTACGTGCTATGGAACGTAGTCCATATGATCCATCTGAATTAGTGATTGGTCCGATGAATGTAAAAGCTGGTAAAGCACAAGAATTTATTATAAAAAGATCAAAAGAACAAAATTATGATGATATCTATCTTGGTTATATATCATTAAATGATAAGACTGATGAAGCTATTATATTAACAGAAACATATTTATATTGGAGAAAAGAAAAAAGTTTATGGGGAAGAACATGGAGTAATATATCACATAGCTTATTTTTTGGTGATAGTGTTGGGATATTTTTATATACAAATTCAGGAAGTTCATCAAATGAAAATAATAAAGATATTGTAGAAATACCATGTCAAACAAGAGAAAAAGCTATTGCATTATATGAAGTATTAGCATTACATTCATTACGTATGGGTAATCCATGTAATGTTTTACCATTAGCATCAGTTGTACAAGATGAATGGCTAGTAGATAGAGAATACAGAGAATCTGTACTAGCAGTACGTGGTAAGGCTTGTGGTCTAGATAACCGTCTTGATGGATACAAATTTGGTACATGTAATATATTACCATTTAAGAATGAATCTGATCAAAATGAAGATAGTATGTTACGTGGTTTTCAAAGGATAATGGATAGACCATTTAGTGAATGGTCTGAATTGGATAGTAGAGCTTGGACAATGATTGAATATTGGGACACAGCACACACGGGTTTAAACGCATCTAGATGTTGTGCATTTACAATTATAAATCGTAGTGAAAGTCCTATACAAATTGTAAGAATACAAATGGTACATGGGCATAAAGTTGTATTATTAGGATCAGGTGCTACTGGCTACGATGCTGAGAGCAGGGCAATTATGCCTAATGGGGTTGTCATAGTTTTTGCATCCGCATTCGTTCCAACACCATTAGAAATTGGTCATTTTAAAGCACACATTGATTGTCCAGCATTTACTGCTACTGTTGCATCAACACAAAGGGAATCATCATGTGAAGCAAGAGGTACTTTTCATGTGGGATTTTTAGAAAAATCTGTATCGGAATGGTGGTCAAAGTATGTATTAGTCGTATCATAATACATTGAATTTTAACAAATGAAATATTATAGATGTTCATATTATAGTTAGCCATGTTTGTATTAAATTTGAATTAAATAATTATCATACAAACGATAACTTTTCCTTTTTCCACCTTGTGACCCCACCGGGATGGCTCCGTACGTCAAGCCGCGTTTCCTCCACCAACATCGTCGACTCCAGAGCCATACTTACAATATTGATAAATTATATTTGACGAATTTGCATAAGGCACATTAAATTGTATTGAATTTGAAAGTATAAGTAGATAGGATGATAAGAAGTGGGCTAACAGTGGGAAGAAACACTACAGAGTCGAGTCTCAATGATCAGCTGCTGCGCTTTAAACCTAGATCATTAGAAGATAAAGAGAACAACGGCGCATTGGATATAGGACCGAGCGGGGATAAATCGAGACCAGCTAACCCAAGTCATGAATCGTTACAAAAGAAATGCATAGAAGTCATCGTAGCAAATTTTGCTCAGAGACCAATCAAAGAAGTTATACCACCACCACAAATGGCACAAATAACACAAGCATTACCTGTTGATTTACCACCAATAATTGCAGGAAAATATGTTTTTAATGAGAATTATTGGAAACGATGTTGTGTTCAACGCTTTGGTTGGCAAAATTGCCATTTAGAAGAGCATGGTTTATTATGGAAACAAATGTATTTTGAAAAAGTACTACAAGAAAAACTAGAAGATTTTGATCCACAAACAGAAGAATTAATGGAAATATATGATTTAGTTGATGCATGTAGTGATTATGTGTTTACTATCAAATTTAGGCAACTACCAAGTCATATTGATATGTCAGACCTGTGTTCATTACTACCGAATTTAGGTAAATTAGATATTGTTTATGGTGTTAATAAAATTGGTATGAATTATGAACGTATGTTATTTGGTTTAAAAATATCAGATGCAACATCGTTAGCAAAATATTTTGATAGAACTGATACATTAACTACCTTACAAATGCCGAGTAATATGATTGATGACGATTTACTACGTATGTTAATGACTGGTTTAATTAAAAATAATACAATAACTCATATAGATATGTCACATAATAAAATAACAAATCATGGTGCTAGATTATTATCTAAATTATTAGGTGAAAATAGTGTGATAACTTATTTGGATTTATGTGATAATCAAATATATACTGAAGGTGGAAGGTATTTAGCGCGTGGTTTGCGCGAGAATGATAGTTTATTAACATTAAATTTAAGATTAAATCGTCTAACAGATGATGGATGTAGATTATTATTAGAAGGTTTACAAGATAATACAAGTTTAACTGATTTAAATTTAGGAAGTAATGGAGCAGGACAACATAGTGCCCAACCTTTGTTCTCCATAATAAGAGACAAAGAACATCATTTATCTGTTTTAGATATAACTGGTAATAATTTTGAATCAGAACATTTTGAATTAATGAGACTATCATTAGCACATAATCATACACTTACTGGATTAGATATGAGATCAAATCCAGGATATACTGAAGCTACAAAAGCAGTTGCTGAAATTGATAAAATTATACATACAAATGAATTTCATTATCGAGGGAGATTAACTGGAAATCCACGATGAATCTGTTAGTTGTCTGTCTGTCTGTTATCATATCATTCTAAGTGGTGAGGTGATTAGTAGATATATACTTAATGTATACTATCATAAATTTGGTAGTAGAAAAGCATTTTGCGGCACTCCGGAGAAAGGAT
>JACKZZ010013050.1_pt1 | contig 15197 bp, 7 predicted proteins | sample 8027871 | NCBI WGS metagenome assembly JACKZZ01 (sample SAMN15724774, study PRJNA655200) | protist metagenome | isolation source: fluorescence activated cell sorting (FACS) single amplified genomes of... | place: USA: West Boothbay Harbor, Gulf of Maine | collected 2000-07-19
TTTGTCATGCCCGCCGCGCCCAAGCCCAAACAAGGGCGCAAGCTCAACAAAGCCTTTGCCGCGAAAGCAGACGAAGTAGCGTCTGACTCCGATATGGACGGCTTCTCTCCTGCGAAACCCCCAGCGCAGGCTACCTCTGCATCGACGCAGAAGCCTCGTGGAAGCTTAGGAGCTATCGAAGACGACTTTGCCGTCAGCGAGGACGGTGAGGCCGGAGACATGGACGTGGAGGCCGATGCTGAGCAGCTGAGTGAGGAGCAAGCTACGCTGCTCGCGGAGTTGGAGGCATTGCAGCAAAACGACGAAGCGTATGTTTCTGGGTCTACACCAACCAAGAAGAGTAAAAAGGGCAAGAAAGGAAAGCTAGAAGAGGTTGTCAAGACAGAGGTAGAGAAAGAGATTGCCGCAATCACGGCAATTGATGCTGGGCCTACAGAGGCGGAACTGAACCGCGAGGCTTTGTTGATGACTGATGAGATAGAAATAGCAGAAAATGCGGAGCTTTTGCATCGTATGGCTGTATCTGCCATGGTCACTTCCAATCTTCCAATCGAAGAGCAGCGTCTCAAATTGAAAGAAATTAAGTTATGGATCAACAAGCATAGAGCCTCAGGTGATGAGCGGGTACTAGAGGATATCCAAACAGCCCTCAATGCACGTGGTAAACAGCATCGAACTTATGATGAAACGAACACACGTAGCTTCTTGAATGTGGGTGCTGGTGACACTGAGAGCGAAGACGAACTCTCTGATGAAGAGGAAGAAGTCGAAGCCACTGGTGATGCTGCCAACCCCACCTCTACTTCTGAAGCACAAGAGGGAGAAGTCTTCTTCACCGACAGTGAAAGCGAAGATGATAGTGATGGCGACGCCGAAGGGTCAGGTAATAATGAAGCTGGCACAAATGTAGATGCACAGCAAATTACACAAACAGAGGTTAGTCAGATGCAACTTTCACAAACACTTGATGTTGAGGCTAAGCCTGTGGATTTAGTCATGCAGCTCGACCAGAGGAGAAAGGAGAAGTTCAGAAGAGCACTCCGCGAATCACGCCAATCGCCTACCCAGAAGGCGAAGCATATGCAAGAATTACGTACCAAAGTGGCTACTAAAGCAAAGGATTCTTATTGCCGTCAATTGAGAATTTCTGCTGATTATTTAAAGATTCGCCAAGAAGTGACTGAACAGTGCAACTTGTTTGTTGACTTGCTTTTTGAACGCCAAGAGCGCATGAAAGAAGTAACGAAAAGAAGGCAAATTAGACAGCGTATGGCAAGGCGTGACATGAACTTTGCCAATGCCAATGACTCTGACGAAGAATTTGATGATGCTAAAGCTGACCAAATTGCCAATATGACCGAAGAGGAGAAGCAAGCGTTCATGTTTAAAATGGAGCAAGAGGCAGACGAAGCTGAGGCTGACGCCGAAGCTGAAGAGGAGGCTAGCGAAGTTGAGGACGAGGAGGAGCCAGAGGAGGCTGTCGCCACTGGCGACATCACTACCGACGCAGTTTCTAGTGGAGACACGCAAACTGCAGCTGTTGGTGACATGGCTGTCGCCGCCAATGACATGCCTACTGGTGATTCTGACGATGAAGAAAACATGGCCGTTCGTAGACGCAGTAACAAAACTGCCACGTTCAACGACGACGATGACGACATTGAAACCCTTGGTGTTGGTGCTAAGAAGCCTGTCAGTTCAATGGCACCTATCACTGCAGTAGGTGCACTCGCAGCAGTGAACGATGATGCAGCATTTCAGGATATGAACGGGGACGAAGAGGAGACGGAGGTAGCACCAGTTAAAAAGAAGCGTGATAAGAACGCCAAATCCATGTTCCAGCTGCAAGTTGAAGAGGAGGAAAGACTAGCAAAGACGAAGAAAAGCTCAAGATTGATGGATAATGAAGCTGATGAAGAGGAAGAGTCTGGCGCTCAAGCTGGTTTGGGTGATTTCGGTTTTGGCACTGGTGCAGCAAGAGAAGGAGAACTTGAACGTGAGGCCTTGAAAGTCCGTGCTGATGATTTCAAAAACATTGTGGATGAGTTGTCTGACGAGGAGAAGGACGTGATGGACGACGATGCTCTAGCCAAGTTCAGAATTGAACAAGAACGTGATGACGAGGCCGCCATGTCGAAAAAAATTATTGCTGGTGTCACTGAGGGTTTTGAAAAAAATAACACAAAGAAAGGTGGTATCACTTTGGAAGCTCTTAACAAAGATATGTCTTTGAATACTGCTACTGGTGAAGGTGGTGATGGGGCAGAGAAAGACGACGAAATGGACGAAGAAGAGATGTTACAACGTGGTTTTGCAGCACGCAAAGAGCGTGAAGCGAATGCTCTTATCTTGGACTCTGACGATTCAGACGAGGACCACTCTGACGATGATGCTGATTTCTTGGATGGACAGACGGATGCGGAAAGAGCAGCAGAGGTTGCGAAACGTGTACGTCGTCAAGAGGAGAAAACACTCGCGAAGCTTAGAAAGAAGAACTTTGAAGAGGAGATGAAGACGCGTAAGCTCATGCGTAAGCAATCTTCACGCAGAGGTCGCCAAGAAATGCAATCACAACCCGCTTTAACATTGTCATTACCAAGTTTAGATGATGATGGATTAAACGCTCCACCAGCATCAATTCCTTTGTCAAGAACTAACTCGACTGTTTCGGAGCATGTATCTCCTCGTGGTACTGGTACTGGTACTGGTACTGGTACTGGTGGTATGAGTACAATCCCACTATTACGACAAAATAGTTTAGAAAAAAACAAATCAAGTGTCAATGAAAACACGAACACTGATTCCAACGTCAAGCCTTTAAAACGATTTGGTTCTATTTCTGGTTCTGGATCCTCAGGTGGATTAAAGCGAACAATGAGTGGTAATTTGAACACAAACACAGCTTCAAGCAGCAATAATCTCAATGGCAACGACTCGCAAGCTATGTCGATGTCAGAAACACAGCAAGATTCGCAGAATTTGGAGAATTCTTCGCAGCAACCTAAAATGGCACGTACCAAGAAATATAGTGGCAAGCTAGATGATTCTGAGTTGCATGGTGGAGGGATGGGGATGGGCATAGGTATAGGTGCCAAGGGCTCAAGTGGTGCGCAGGGTTTGTTCAGTGCAGTTACTGGTCGCAAGAGATCAGAAACTTCTGGCAGCAGCTCTGGTGCAGGGGGTCACAACCTGGCTATCCCGAAGAGGGCGAAAACAATGCCAACCAGCTCTAGCTCTAATGTCACTGTATCGGGTGCACAGTTCGTGTGGGGATCGAATAACAACAACAACCAAGCAATGCATGCGGATGAGAGTCAATCCCATGCTGGTTCCAATTTTGGGGGCGGAAACAGCACAGCTGGCTTTGGGAGTGAGAACAACGCCTTCAAGAGTGCAAGCAAAGCAGCTATGAGCGCCATGGACGCTCGCATGGCAGCTCCTGCTGGCGGTTTGAAATCGAGCCAGTTAAGTGTAGAGTTCGGCAATGGTAATGGCGCAAAAAAGGAAAAGAAAGCAAACCGTGTTGCGTTGTCAACAGTCGGTAATGACAAGAAATCCCTCTTCAAGATGCTGCCAAACTAACTACTAACGGGGGAAAGAAAGCAAACAAAACTCATTTGAGTCGAGTGTATGTGAACGAATAAAGCAAACTGTAGAATACCTTAAACGTAACTGTTCTTCACGATTTACATCCAAAAAAAAACACAAGTAATTAGAATGTCTCTACATCTCATACCACTCTTTTTAATTCTACTTCAACAATTCGGCGTTCAGCAGGTACCGAACCACCTCTCGGTAGCCACTCTTCTTGCACATTTCTAGTGGCGTCCATCCGTTACTACTCTTGATCTTCTTGTCCGCACCTGATTCGTTGAGGGTTATGACCGTGTCTAAGTGGCCCATCACCGCTGCCCAGTGCAGCGGAGTCCACGCCGCATTGTCCAAAGAGTCGATGGTAGCCCCTTCTGACAACAGAAATTTAACCACGGATGTGTGGCCCTTTTGGGCAGCAAGGTGCAGAGGTGATGACCCGTCTTGTGGACTGTGCTCAGTGAGGTCTGCCTGGTTCGTGGTGTGTATCATCGCCTGCACGATGTCGAGTTCGCCATCGCGACATGCTTGTTGGAAGCTTAAACAATGCATATCGCCATTTTTTTTCTTGCCGAAAGGGATGCCAGGAAGTACAAGGTCCCAATCGAATATGTTCAAGCCAGCAGAGATTGCCCATCGCAAGGACTCCTTCGACGTGAAGACTTTGAACAGATGTCCAGTGTTACACTCGGTTTTTCTCACACACACCCCGTTTCTCAAAGACCAACGGACTAGCGCGCCCCCATTCCAAATATCACTGTCTTCTACGTCCTCAAGACGTTCCATTCCCAAGTTGAGGCCTATGTCATCCTTCCATCGTTCTGAGAGCGCAGTGTTGGAAGTGTACGCTTGGTGAAACTTAGCGAATTCACTCTGTTTCAGGTACTGCCCCACCAGCCCCAGGTTGTGCGCTAGCATCGTTTCCATCCTCTTCTCCGTCAGGATCGAGGACTCTCACATTCGCGCAGAAATTCATCGTCTTCCGGACGGCGTTCTATGGGTCGCTCGCTCCGCGTCAGCAACACGTGAAACAGTTGCCTTCGTCGCCTCTGTCTGCACTTTCATTGCATTTCAACCGCTTAATCTGGCTAAAAATGTCTATGATTACCGATGAGGATGGCGTTTTCATCAAGATTTTGCCAGCCCATCTGTCTTTTGGCTGCGTGAGCCAAGGTTATGTCTATCAGCTCACTGTCACTGTCATCAACAAAAGCTCCAACCCGCAATCACTCAAAGTGAGCGTGACGCCTAGCAAAGGGGAGAAAAATTGGCTGAAGTCGAACTTCGTCCCTAAGAAGATCGCTCCAGGCACGAAGCAGACTTTCACAATAGACTTTGCTGCCCACGAAGCGGGTGCCTCTAACTTTAACTTGAGCCTTGAACAAAGTCTGAATCGTGTCTCAACATCACGACGAGTTAGTGCACTAGTGGTGCCATTGGATGTCTTCAAGCATGTCGCTAAATCACTTACTTTACAAAAGCGTCCTGTTTATCGTAATGGTGTGACTGTCATTGGTGCGCTAGGTGATGCTGACGCCTCAAAATCCATCATTACAGCTAGTGGAGCCAGTGTTTTGTCGGAAGCTATGATGGACGATGCGGATGTAGGGGAATTGATGGACTTGCCATTGGTGGATGGTATCTATTTCGACCACACAACAATGGAGTTACGAGTTGATGAGAAATTATGTGAAGTGCACGTAGGAGATTTCACTTTAGAAGATAGTATTGAAAAGACTTTAGAAAAGATATCGGAGCGATTGGATCATTTGGAAGATAAAGGTTACCATACTTTGCGAAGTATAAATTATACAGGTTTTGGAGATGGAAAGAATTCACCTAAAATGGGCTCCTTTGTAGGACGCGATTCGCCTGCTACCATAGAAGGCATGGATCTAGATGCTGGGAGCAGTGTTTTGGGTAGTCTGACATTGCCTGCTGTTGACGATGGCGCTGCCAAAGTGTAGTAGGTCTGTCCTCATGTTGCATACAGAAACTACCGGTCGCCTCGAATGGTACTCAGAAAGACTATGAAGCAACGACTAGACAAGAAGACAAGCACAAAATATTACTTCCAATACCATTATGGTATATAGAAACACACACGAAATTCATTTATACATTTGTACAAGCCTAAAACACCTATAACAATAATTGACAACATGACCTCACCATTACCATAACAATTTCACAGCCTCGCATCCTACTACAAACTGTTTTAATTTCTCTCACTCTTTCCCTGCACCGGCGTTGGTATTTGCCTCAACAATAGACTCCAGCAAAAGCTTGTCTCCTTCGTAGAACAAGACGTGCTCTGGGGTTTCGAATTGCTCCATACACGCACGTAGAGCACTCTCGTCGACTACACGTGAGAGGCCGCGACTGGTGGTGTCACTGCTGTTACTGGAGTTATTATTTCCATCAGTCTCCTCAGCCTGCATAAGTGATGTCAGTAAATACTTCTTACGCTGATATTCACGTTGGAATTGGTATTGCAGCCTTTGTATGTCGAGAACAGTTTCCACGAGTATAGGGACTATCCCCGCTACATCTTGGATTTGGTTTTGTACCAGCACCTGATTGGCATCGTTTGCGGCGAATTGCATTGCAATGAAAACATCACCCAACCCTTTATAATATGATTTTAACAGGTTCAGCGTGGTTTCTATTTCTATTGTTATCCTAGCTAACAGTCTGGTCCGTAAAGATGGATGACCATTCAATGGCTGCATTGACGTGTCTTGTGGTTGTGTCATGCCCACTAAGAGACCTTCAGGTGGCATTTTCTTAGAAATAGACGCCGCTACGTCCAGCTGCCTCTTCAGATTGTCTAGCAGAGCGGAGATGGCCCCCACATCTCCCGTCCAAGAGCCAGCGCATTTGGCCCACATCTGCACGTGCTCCTTCAGGCGAGATTGACAGGTCTTTGCACTATCCCGTCTCTGCATTTCGTGAAAATCAGTGTGTTTTCCTCAACACCCCAACTTGTGGACTGATTGAATGCTTTTCTTCTTGAACCTAGGTCTTAGACCTTTGTTGCATGATTATTCCAGGATTTCCAGGATTTCCAGGATTTCCATCATCAGGGTCAGAGGACCAGTGACAACCTCAATCTACTGTCTGTCGCCTCGTGGAGAGATCTTTGCACACATTGTATAGTTCACTCTTGATATTACGCAGCAAAGATGAAGTCAGGTCTTGACCGACTCAGTGAAGACCTGCGGGTGGAGCGGCAGAAGGCCTCCAGTGCCTTGCAAGATAGAGCACGCCTGCGCGTGGAGATTGAAGGGTTGAAGCAGAAAGTGCAGCTCAGCGAGAAGCAGATCGATGATATCAGCAATGTATTGGATGACCGCATCACTGATTTGAACAATGCGAACTCAAAAATCAACGAAATGGACAGACAACATGCCATCAGCTTGGAGCAACACAATGAGGTCGAGGTCAAGCTACGCAGTGTTGAGGAGAAGAATAAAATATTGCGCCAAGAAAAACAAGCGATTGCTCTTGATCTTGAACATGCCGAGGCAGAGGTGACAGAGTGCAGAGATATCATTGTATCGAGTGAATTGCAAATCGTCAACAAGACGAAGATGATGGAAGATTTCAAAGAACAACTAGCAGCTCTTGAAAAACAACACGAGGAACAGGAAGAGAGGAATTTTTATCTCACTGATCAAATCCGCCAAAAGACCATCGCTTACGAAGAGATCAAAGATTCCGATAACAAAGTAGAAGCACTGCAGAATTCCAACATGTACCTGAATCAAACGATGGATGAGTTGAAAAACGAGCTGGATGCGGCTTACAGCAAGAATACAAGTTTGCAGCATGAACTTCGCGAAGAGAAACACCGTTACGAAGACAGAGAGCTCAAAGACGAAGTCACCAAAAGCCAGTTAGAGACGGTCACTAAAGATAGAAACCGGCTCAAATCAGAGGCTGAAGATTGGGAGAAGGCTCACGACGAATTAGCTGGTCGTGTCGCCGCTGAAATTGAAGCTGCTGAACGATCAAGAGCTATCGCCGAAAGTGCACAGAAGGAAGCAAGCACGCTAGTAAAGCGCATTGATGAGCTGACGCAGACCTATCAGAACAGCTGCATTGATAATGAGAAACTTCTAAGTGAACTTACGCAAAATAAATTGCAATTTGCAGCAGTTCAACAGGAGTTGCAAAGTGCAACTGACCGTGCTTCTGAAGCAGACCGCTTACAAACAGATTTGCAGCACAGTCAAGAAACTTGCAGAGAGTTGGAGTTGGTTCGATCTCAATACATGGATCTGCGTAAACAAGTGATACGACGGGATATGGAGGAAGGAGTAAATGAGCTTGCAACTACTATGAGCGCTGAACAAAAGCAAAGTACTCATGAGTTGATCATTGAAGATCTCAGAAAAGAGTTGACAGAAATGCATGATCGTAATGCAGCTATTTGCAAGGAATTGGATGCAAGTCAGAAGAGACTTGAAGCTACCAGTAAGCTAGAGGAGGATATGTTGTTACTTCGGGAGACAGCACAGATCATTACTGCGGAGAGAAATAGTGCATCTTTGACGGCAACTGAAGCTGCTGAGCGGAGCATGAAGACTCTTCACAGCAGGGATCTGTTAGTGAGAGATCTACATCGCGCTGAATCTGAAGTCATGAACTCTAAAGACGAGCTGTCGAAACTGAAGGATGAGTTGGTTATTGAAAGGCAGAAATACAGACAGCTTCATGTTGAAAAACTCGGATGTGAACGGGCTGCAGCAGAATGCGTTGCCGCAAATGCCAGAGCTGAGGCCTCTATGGAAGAAGAAAAGGAGAAGTTCACTATCACTAGCATTGAATTGGAACGCGGGAAACGAACTGTTAAGGAGCAAAACATCGTGATTGAGAAATTGCGCAGACAATTAAATGAGCTAGTGCAAGAGCAGGCTAATTACTATGGAAGCAGTAGTACGAGTCGTGTAGTTATGTCTTCTACACTAGCAGGATCACAAATAGAAGCAGGAGTAGGCGGTACTTCTTCTTCTTCTCCTAGTCGGTATTCTTCTCCGGACAAGATTCAGAGTCGGGCAATATTGGCTCAGTCGGTCATAGAAAACAGTGAAATAGAAAATCTGCGAAACGAAAACCAACTGCTTCTGCATTCCAAGGATTTATTAACAAAAGAGATTGAAACCTTGAAGAAAAGCGTTTTGATTCAACGTAAAGGATTTGATAATGCTTTGGCTGAAACAGTGAGATTGCACCAAATGTGTGAAAGCCTGAAGTCGGAACTGAAATCTTCCAAGAACTGGACAGCAAAGGAGTCTAACGAATTTGAGGATTCCGAAAATAAAGTGCGAAGACTTCGAAGTGAGTTGGATCAAACCCTTTCCAAGTGGACAAAGGCTGATGATGATCATTCTCAGAAGAATAACTTAATTACCCAGTTACAAGGCGAATTGAGCAGAGAACGAGAGAAAGCCTATCAACTGCGCTCACACGTAGGTATGCTAGATTCCCGACTTAACGAAGCTATGGGTGATCTAACGAGCTCGAGACATATGAGCGAAACAGAAAAGGAAGAAGCTCGCATCGCTATTGTGCAGAAATTATCTGAGGATACTGGGAGAATGGAGAATTACTCTGAATTGTATGAATCACGCACCCCTGCATCACAGGAGAGTAAAAGTGTTGATGACGATGATAGTTCTTATTCATCTGATGCTCATTACCATCCTCATTCTGGTAATAAATTGAGTATGTCAGACTTCCATGTCACTCCCTCTAGATATGATACAAGTAGGAATCATTCTAAGAATAACGCCACTTTTGGTCATTTTCGTTCTTCAGAACGTGCTGAAATGCTCATACAACATCAAGCTCCGAATGCAAAGAAGAGTGCATCAGTTCTTGACACCAAAGAGCAACTGCGAAGACGTCGTGAGAAGCGCGACAAACAGAGGTTTGCCTCGCTTCGAGGAGAAGCATTCTACAATGCTAGCAAAGGTATGACCGTTCTTCCAGCCAAGTTGGACTTTCAACAAGCAAAAGAACTGTTGCAATCGAAACAAGCCTTAAGGTAGAGTATGTGAAATATATATATGTGACTTTATGACTGTTCATTAAATTTAATAATACACTTCTATTAGCTAAATACAAAATCACAATTCTATCTATTTCTTTTTTATTGCTTATTTCTCAAGAAGAAGCGGTCTAACTGTCTGGTAACTTCGTCTTCTGGAGCTGAATGAATTTCCTGTAGACTCATTTCTGTGGCAACTTTTTGTGGTATGGGTTGTAAACTAAGAACAGCAGCCGCAACCCATTCTTGGAAGGCATTAGCAGAGGCTAATCTAGTAACATTCCGTAATTCCAGGAAAAGTCTGCTAACAATTCTAGTACCACCAAGAGTATGCACAGTAAGTTCACCTGACAGAGTCAACAGTAATGCAGCTACAAGTTTACCTCCGAATAAAACAATTTTCTGCAGAATAGCTTGTTTTAGCTCAGGAGTGAAAGGCCTGTTCGAGCTTGGTGAAACAATTAAAGCAAATTTCTCGAAAAAAGTAAGTATTCCACGATGTGCGTCTCTATGTTTCACTTGAAGTCCAACAATACCAGCTTCATATACGGCCATTGTGTCCTGCTGTGATTGCAAAAACAGCAAAGGAGAATATGTGAGAATTTTTGCCATGAGATAAAAGAACTCTTCGATGATATCAGGTTTCTTTTCAAACATCTCTAAGCTCGTAAATTGCGAAAAAAATGATGCAGTCATTCGTTGGATCATAGTAACCAATAGTACGTTGTTACTGCAATCTTCTGGTTTGCCAAATTCAGCAACACAAATAGATGCACCATACAAGAAAGCGGCAATAGGAGCAATAGCAAACTCTTCAGCAAGGTGGTGAGTCATAGAAGGTAAAAAGGGTTGGAAATCTTGGTTCATACTACGCATGGCATATTTGTATGATCTGCATATCTTTTCAACTACATAAGAGTTTTCACGACTTAAAACCAATGCTTGCTGCAATAATGGATAAATCTGTCCAAAAAGTGCGCTGTACACAGAGTTGTCAATGTGAAGATATCGCAAGAAGATTGTCAATCGGTCTGATACAGCAGCGAAAACAGTTGTATCAAATTTCCTTGTGTGTACTTCCCCAGCCGTATGCAGACAATTGGTTAAATCTTGAATGAGATGGCCTACGATTGCTTGTAAACTTTCGCCTACTTCTACTTCTGGTAAAGAGGATATTATAGCACAGAACCCTTCTAAGATATGATTGTCTGCTGCTAATGGCAAAGTACGTGCTTGTCTCATTTGCACAATCAAATTGTTCATGTCGAGTACAGGTAGGTTAGGCACCCGCTTACACTTGGTCAAAACACTTGAAATACTGACTGCAGATTGTAAAGTGAAATTTTTATCTTGCAATGTTGCACTCAATTCAGCGAGATAATGCGGTAACATTGCTGGGTTTGATGCAAACCACGCTGCACTGCACCCGACAAATTCAATCATAGTTGCTTTCATCCCAAAGAATTTAGGAAATCTAAGTATGGCATCAACTAGCCACGGCATCACTTCATTCTCACTAGTATTGACTCGAGTAACAATGAATTTTAGAGCGAATAGTTGACTTTCTATTGGAGCCCAGCGCTGCTTTTCTTCAGGGCTAGTAACTAGTTCTGCAAGTTTTCCTTGCATGGATGTACAGATATGCGACATGCACGGCATCACCCCAAGGACATCGCGACAATCAATGACACATTCCTGCCATATTTCTCTGTTCTCAACGTCATCGTCATTGAAAGATAGACTGCTGTTATCTTCTACAACGAATAAGCATTCATCCAAAGCACATTGCTCAATAGAAATATCCAACAACGTGGCGAAGTATGGAGCAAAGACGGTTTCCTGATGAGCATAAAAAGCAATTTCATCAACTTGCTCACATTCCCTTCCATCAAGTAAGCGCTCTCTCAGTAAATAAAAGAATTGTAACGGGAATTTAGATGCTTCTTCGTGGTGTTTGAATTTGCAGCATTCGAGTAACTGTGAGATTAAATCTGCTTGGCCAAAATTCGTATTGGGCGTGAACATCAGTGTGAGTGATGCTTCTGCTATGTAAGCAAATAATCTTGTTAATGCAAAGCAAATCTCTTGCAAATCCGTATCATATTCCATATCTGGGTTGACAGCTAAAGTATTCCATGTAGAACGCAAAACTAGAATTCGGGGTAAACTAATTTCGAGTAATTTTGGTAAATCATTTCCCTCTCTAAATCTGTGAAATGCGACAGTAATTGCTTTTGATGCACTGACGAATAGTGATTGCACAGCCAAGCAATCCAACATAACGCTAAAAATAGGCTGTGCAGCTAATGTCTCTGCTTTGATATGTGTGAACTCGACCCAATTTCCCGCACAAGCTAAAATATTCCTTTTGTTGCCTTCATTGGATTTCTCCCATTGACTCTCCAAGAACCCCATGACCTCTTGAAAGGACTCTGTGAGCTGCATTTCAAAGGCTTCCCTTGTTGCATGGGACACTTCTACGCGCTCATTGATACACTCCTCTGGTAGAAGTGATAAGAACTCTATGACCACATGTGGTGCACTCGTTAAGAGTGGGTTTAACCATCCAAGTACAGACCGAATGACACCAGGTTGGTTGATTTGAATAGCTAAAGCAGCAATACTCAAACAAACAAATCTGCATACTTTCATTTCTGTAGGTGGCAATTGCGATAAAGTAATAACATGTTGTACTAAACCTTGCATGAACCCAGGGATGTCACTAGGTGTGAGTTGATCGAAATCTCTCTGAATCTTGCTATATAACATCTTTGCACCAAAGAAGCGAAACTTATGAGTGGTTGGATCTGCAGAAGGCTCGTGAAGTAGCTGTGCTGCTACATCCCATGCTTCTCTACTCGTCTCAAAACGGGTCAGATTCTCTTGTGCCTGCTTGCCCTGTGTTGATGAATCGCCCAGGCTCATAATGGCCGCCTTAACGACATCTGCTGCGCTCATTCGACTTGGATTAGTTGTGCGAAGCACACAAATGAACGCTGGACTTGACAGAAACGGAACTACAACCAACCAGCAATCAGGCGGCGTCTTTGTCCTAACTCTTTTAGAGAACTTTAACTGGATTATTATTTGGCTAGAGGGCACACTTTTGCTCAAAAATTGGAAATGCCAGGCGCCATTTCGCACCCTCCTCCACGGAGACGACAAAGGTCAAGTTGATCTGAAACCTCCTGAAGAGAGATGTGCGACAGTTTAGAAGGCTTGAAGACGCTGCTGGGAGCCAATAGCAACGCTCTATCTCAGTTGGAGATCATCGGCACTGCTCTCAAACGAAAGCAGCTCTCTGGTTCTAATTCTTGCGCCAAAGCTACTGTAGAGATTCTGCGTGTGTTTCTGGGATCTCCTCAGTTGAAGACGGCGGAGCAAATGCTGGGTGCAATGCGTGTAGTTGGTAAAGAGTTGAGCCAATGCGCTCCATCAGAACTCACAGTCGGAAATATTGTACGAAGAGTTATGCAGATCATTCGTGAAGAGTATTCGAGCAAGAAGAATGCTGCAGCAGATCTTAATGAACATGCAACAACCACCACCAATGGACCAGACAAGGTTGGGGAGATTTCTGACTTTGACATGATGGCGATCAAAGAAAGGAGAGGAAAGGAACGTTCTGGCTCATTAATAGAACAGATGTTGGCATCAGAGGAGCTTTCTAGCTTTGCAAGCTCTAGTACTAGGAAGACTACAAGGACTACTTCAGGGGAAGATGTGGATAATATGGATAATATGGCCCCTGTTCGCTTGAGCAGAACATCATCCACTGTTGGTGAATTTCCCGGGAATCACAGCTTACAGCAGCCGTCACTCGGTAGTGTACTGGGTGCTTGGGCATCTACACAGGAGACCTCTTATGCTGATTCAGAGTACTCGCAGTATTTCTCTGATATGCGTCAGTCAGTCATGGGAGCTGTGAATGAATTAAATGATGAGATTGATAGCATCTTTGGTCCGATTTGTGAGCAGGCAGCAGAGCATATTCACTCCGATGATTGCATTCTAGCTCATGGTTGGTCGCATGTTGTGGAACTATTTTTGAAAGCTGCAGGTAGAAAGAGAAAGTATCAAGTTATTGTAGCAGAAGCTGAGCCTGATCTCAGTGGACATAAGCTTGCACTGGCTCTGTCTAAGATACCAAATATTTCTGTGACTTTGATTCCTGATAGTTGTATATATGCAATTATTGGTAGAGTGAACAAAGTTGTGTTGGCACCATCTGCTGTCCTTGCCGATGGAGGAGCAATGTACAGTGCAGGTCATGCTATGGTCACTGTGGCAGCTAAAGAACATAACGTTCCTGTTGTTGGATTAGCAGCTGCTTTTCATTTGACACCAATGTTTGCTCATAATCAGAGTGAAACACTTGGTCAGTTGTTGTCACCATCACTAACTATTGCTTATAATGCAAATGTTTGCCAAGAGAATGTAGAGGTGGTCAATCCAGCATATGATTTCGTTTCACCTGATCTCATGAGCTTATATGTCACCAACAATGGCTCACATCAACCAAGTTATACCCACAGAGTTTTGGCTGAATTGTATCATCAATCTGATCATGGAGCATGACTCGAAGTGTGTGCAGTGTTTCAAGAAGATATTGGCTCTGGTTAGTGTTTCAATTGCACCCATAGTAGTGTATACAGCCCTGGGCAACGTTATTTTCGAAGGTTTCATACACAGATTTGAGTTCTGCAAATATTTGCATTACTTCAACAATGTCGTGAAATTCGATTGTGAATCAAACATATATTGTTGAGATGTTTTTGAGGGAGATGAGAGGCTTTTAAAAGTGCAGAGGGGTGTGAAAAGGTGTTGCACGCCTGTTTGGAGTCATAATGAACCATTTGTTTATAAGAAAACAGCAGGTAGGAACGAATTCTCTTCAAATCTCGAAAATAATTTGTGTGGGTTGCCGTTGCTCCCAGCTGAAAAAACTCAAACCTTACCGACCCCCGCAACAAACGTGCCTAAACACTTTTACAACTTGTGAGTATGAGATAAAAACTATGTCAATGCGTAGCCAAGTGTGTTTTCTACTATTTCTAACCCTTTTCAATTATTATTTACTCTTCTCTATTGCAGAAAACAATGACTTACGCCGATCAAGCCGCATCTGCCATCAAGGCCCTCGCTGAGCGTGGAGGTTCATCCCTTGCCGCCATCAAGAAGCACCTCGCTGCCAAGAACAACGGTGTTCCCGTCAACGCTGTACGTACCATGTTTTCAACAGCTTATATGTGAGAAATGACTGTTGAAGAACCCGCTTGAATTTGTCAGTTCGTGCTTTTTCTCGGATTCAAAAAGATCTAACATTGTTTTCTCCTTCCTTATCATACACTTCCTTCCCGAACCCACTTAACGTCATTATCCAACTCTTTTAACAGGCCGCTCTCAACGCCGCCTTGAAGAAGGGTGTCGACTCCAAGAAATTCGAGAAGGTCAAGGCTTCCTACAAGGTTGTCGCCAAGGCTAAGGCTGCCCCCAAGAAGAAGAAGGTCATCAAGAAGAAGCCCGCTGCCAAGAAGGTCGGTGCCAAGGC
>JACKZZ010001706.1_pt1 | contig 15181 bp, 18 predicted proteins | sample 8027871 | NCBI WGS metagenome assembly JACKZZ01 (sample SAMN15724774, study PRJNA655200) | protist metagenome | isolation source: fluorescence activated cell sorting (FACS) single amplified genomes of... | place: USA: West Boothbay Harbor, Gulf of Maine | collected 2000-07-19
GAATTTGAACTCATATTAATTCAAGGCAAAGAATATTTCACAAATAGCGAAATTAATGGTGATATATATACATGCGTTGATAATGATCTAGGCGTTAAAGTTGGCATATTTGATCATGATGGAATTGCTATTTTTACTTAAACATATTATTTCTTAGGGTAATATATATATATATATGTCTATTTGTGCACCAGCAATAGTTTATATGGGATTTTCACTAACACATATCATAATAGATTTATTCAAACAATTATATAATACTGCATTTCTTAAATTTTTAGTTATGATAATGTTTACTATAATTCTTAATACACTTTGTAATAAAGGTTTAGGAATAATTTCTTGGTTTATTGTTTTTATTCCTTTTATTTTTATGACAGTAATTACGACAACTCTTCTTTTTGCATTTGGATTAGATCCTGGCAAAGGATCTTATAATTATTCTACAGATATGGGTAATTAATTTGTTTTTAAAATTTTAATAATTATTTAAATATTTAAATAATTGTTTAAAAAAATCTATATAAATCTAGAATAGATATATATTTATGAACGATATAAAAAAATATTTATCAGACTTAATGTGGCAATTTACTATAATTTTTAATTATGTAATGCGAATAATATCGAATATTTATACATATTTCTATCAGATATATTATACAAAATTATCATATTATTATCCACCACATGATATTGCTTTTATTAAAAATTCTGAAATCAAGTTTACTTGTACATATAATAATTTTTTAACTATGATTTTTTTTTCTAATTTTGATTATTATGTTTTTAACCATACAGTAAATAATCAAATCTTAAAAAAAATTTCAACTAATATAGAAGATTTACAAATTTATAAAGATATAGAATTAAATAAAAATTTAATGTTAAAACCATGTAATTTTCAATTTATAATGGTATTATTTAAGATTGCAGATGACTCAATTGATGTAACTAATATTATTAATAATAAAGATAGTTTTTATTATGTTCAAGAGGCAACCATTTTTGATAGAAATTTTATTAATTGGATTGGTATCAATCATCTAAAAAAACCTCTTAATAATGTAACTGTTGTTTTTCTTGATGATATTGCACAAGAAATTACACTTAATTCGAATCAATATATTAAATTAGGAACAACTGCATATACAATTATAACAGAGGATTAAATAAATATATCAAATATATTAAATATAGATTTAATCTAACTCTTATAAATGATATAAAAAAAAATTACAATGTTATAATACGGAGGGTATGGTAGAACATCAAGATGATGAAACCGCAGCTAATAAACTACCGGATCAATGGACTTTATGGGCTCATTTACCTCATGATACTAATTGGGGGTTAGAAAGTTATAAAGAAATTAGCACAATTAATAGTATTCAAGAAGCATTAATGCTTTTTGAAAATCTTCCTGACATAATGGTCAAGAATTGTATGTTATTTCTAATGAGAAAAGGTATTCAGCCTATTTGGGAAGATAAGAAAAACAGAACTGGTGGATGTTTTTCTTATAAGATAAATAATAGAGCTGTACCTAGTTGCTGGAAAAATCTATCTTATGTTCTACTTGGTGAGACATTAACTACTCCAAAATTAAGTAAATATCTCACTGGAATTACGATTTCACCCAAAAAAAACTTTTGTATACTTAAAATTTGGCTATCAACATGTGAATTTAATAATCCTGATATAATTACTAATATTGATGGATTACCTCGACATGGATGCCTTTTTAAAAAACATATTACAGAATAATTTTTAAAATATTTAAAAATTCTTATATATATATAAAAATATATAAGAATGAATTTTTCCAAATACAAAGAAGCATTTGATAATTTAATACCTAAGTGTCCGATTTGATAGGTTTGAAAATCGAATTTCTTTATTTTTGATAGTTGGGTTATAGTGTACGGTTGTTGCATTTTTCGCTTTTTTTGATTTTGCAACAAACGTTTGATTTGTTGTATTATTATATAGTTTTGGCACATGCTTTAAACTATACATTTGATAATAATAACTTGAATCTAAATTAAACATGATATTATTAATATTGCTAGAATTCTGCATACCATATAGTTGTAACATCATGCTTGTCATAGTCCGGTTTTATAGATATTATTATTATTATTATATATTTCAATTTTATTTTTTTTGCAAACTATTATATATCATTCGAAATTTATTAATAACTGATATCAATCATAATAATTTTATGTTGACGGCAATTGAGCCAGACATAATTTAATTTCTCCGAGAGAAGCCACATTATACTTAACTATAAGAGGTAGATCATTCTCTAAATACATCTCTATTTGGTTACATAAATTAGTACACTTAATAAAATATCCAAGATTCTTTAACGAAAATTCACCTTGAATAATCTTATTATCCTTTTTAATAAACTCCATATGACCATCCGACTCTGTTCGCCGAATTTCAGCCTTAGCAAACTGGCCTTGACATTTAAATATTAATTCACTTCCTACAGATTTAATTTCTAACTTATCTGAAATAATACTCAAATCCCTAATTATCTTCTGAAAATCAGTTGATGGTAAATTTAATATTGACGCAAATTTCACATCTGGCACTTCTAATTCTTCATTATCCGGCTCTATTAATCGTAACTTTTGGGTTTTACATTGTTTTATATCACCATTCTCAAACTTAAGTCCTAAATGATGCACTATTCCTTCAACATAGTCTGGCTTTTCAATATAAATAGTTAAGGTATCATCATTATCAATTGTATTAATTAATTTAAATAAATGAAACATATTCACACCAATCACTATTTTCTCCGATTTACACTCATAAAATTCAAAATTTTCTGCACGCAAAAATAAATGAGCTAAAATAGTATGGGATTTATCCATATTAATTATTCGTATTCCATCTGGACGAAATGTAATATTTGTTTCTAATAATATATCTTTTAACGCAGTCATCAGAGTTCGAAATGGAGCTATCTGAATTGTTTGTATAGTTAATATATTATTTGTAGAATTTGGTGAGCCCTCATTCATCTTATAGAATACATCTTCTTACAATCTTTAAATACTTATGTAATTAATAAAAAAATATACTTATTTAATTTAAAATTAATAATTTAAAATTTTAAATTAATCTGGATAAGATTGTATTGGTATATCACGTTTATCATTTGCTTTTATAATCTCACGCCAGCTAGAATTTAATTTAATTCCTAACTGTCTAATTAAATCTTGTCGTTCTTGTTCGGCATTTACATTAATAATATCGATCAAAGTAATCATTTTATTAAACTTATGATTTTTAATATTTTCAGAATTAACTTGCTGCAAAATCAAGTCTTTTTGCTGCCAGATTCGCAACTTATAATACCCAAACATTTGTATATTATAATAACTAAAAAATAAAATAAATAATAATATTTTTTCAATTTTTTCGTTAGTAAAAAGACATTATTATTGTTATATTTATCTTTTTTAACTAAATTAATTTTGATGTTTTCTTGTTTTTCTAGACAAGTCTCTCTGTTCTCGTTTTTGAATTTTATATTGTTTCTTTATTGCCTTTAATCGAATATCTTCATATCTTGCAACTAATATACAATTTCTCCTATCTTCAGGATTATTTGCTACTGCATATACTAAATTTTCCGATTCTGGACTAATCTCAAAATTTTTTGTTATATATTTACGTCGTCCGCGAATTATTACCAAATTATTATTTGGCAAACGACTGATACTACATCTTCTAGTCTCTCCAGCTCTTCTCCTTTTTGTTCTCCTTTTTGTTCTCCTCATCTATATATATAGAAATAAATTTTAATTTATATTATATTATAAAATTGAAGGAATATAAAGACGTAAATATATAGTATTAACATTTATGACAGCCAGTTCAAACACCGATCTAAATAAATATCAAAAAAAAACCGATAAACAACATATTCTAGATAATCCAGACACATATATCGGTTCGGTAGAACTTGTTGATTCAGAAGAGTTCATATTTGATGAAACATCATCAACTATTATTAAGACTGAAATTAAATATAATCCAGGTCTTTATAAACTCTTCGATGAAGGAATTGTAAATTGTCGCGATCATGTTATTCGTATGGAACAAGCAAACACAAATAAACAACCAAAATGCATACCAGTATCATATATTGACATTGGCATCAGCGATGATGGAACCATTACTATGATAAATGATGGTAATGGAATTGATATCGCTGAACATCCTGAATATAAAATCTGGATTCCAGAACTTATTTTTGGACATCTTCGCACTTCAACTAATTATGATAAAACAGAAAAAAAAATTGTTGGTGGAAAAAATGGCTTCGGATTTAAACTTGTCCTTATCTGGTCTACATGGGGTCGCATCGAAACTGTCGATCATACTCGTGGTCTAAAATATACTCAGGAATTTCATAATAATCTCGATACTATTGATAAACCTACAATTACTAAGTCTGGAAAAACCAAACCATATACTAAAATACAATTTAAACCAGACTATGTACGACTAGGATTTAAATCTGGTCTTACTTCCGATATGATTAAATTATTCAAACGGCGAATTTACGATATTGCCGCAGTAACAAATAAAACTATTAAAGTTAAACTCAATTCTCAAATTATTCCTGTTAAGAATTTTCAACAATATATTAAATTAATTACTACTGATGATGACATTAAATTTGAAGAAGCAAATGACAGATGGGAATATGCTATTAGCCTTGCTCCGGAGGGGGAATTCTATCAAATATCATTTGTTAATGGAATTTATACATCAAAAGGCGGTAAACACGTTGAATATATTATGAATCAAATTGTACGTAAACTTGCTGCTTATATTAAAACTAAAAAAAAGATTGATGTTAAACCATCATCTATTAAAGAACAACTTGTCCTATTTCTACGATGTGATATTGAAAATCCAGCATTTGATAGTCAGACAAAAGATTATATGAATACATCAATTCCAAAATTCGGCTCTACTTGTACCGTATCTGATAAATTTATTGAAAAAATTGCCAAGATGGGTGTCATGAATGCTGCATGTGCAATTACTGAAGTAAAAGAAACAAAAATTATAAAAAAACAAGATGGAACAAAAAGCAAAAACATTCGAGGCATTCCAAAACTTATTGATGCGAATTTCGCCGGAACTACAAAATCAAATCTCTGTATTTTAATCTTATGTGAGGGCGATTCAGCTAAAGCCGGTATTGTATCTGGACTATCACAAGAAGATCGCAATAATATTGGAATTTATCCTATGAAAGGTAAAATGTTAAATGTTAGAGGTGAAGCAATTTCTAAAATTTCTGATAATAAAGAAATTTGCGAAATTAAACTTATTCTTGGACTTGAACATGGTAAAGAATATACTGAAAACGATACCAAAACAAAACTTCGATATGGTAAAGTATTATTTATGACTGATCAAGATCTAGATGGAAGCCATATTAAAGGACTTGGAATTAATTTATTTGAATCTAATTGGCGATCACTTATTGAAGTTCCAGACTTTATTGGTTATATGAATACTCCAATTCTTAAAGTAGAAAAAGGAAAAATAATTAATGAATTTTATAATGAAGGCGAATTCGAAGAATGGAAAAAAAATAATAATATTAATGGATGGAAAATCAAATATTATAAGGGACTTGGCACTAGTACTAGTAAGGAATTTAAAGAATATTTTAAAAAAAAGAAAATTGTATCATTCTTGAGTACAGGGAAAGAATCTAGTAGCAAAATTGATATGGTCTTTAATAAAAAACGTAGTGATGATCGTAAAACATGGTTATCAACCTACGACAGATCAATCTATTTAGATACGAATAAAGCCAGCATTACATATGAAGAATTTATTGATCAAGATCTTATTCACTTTTCAACATATGATAATGAAAGATCTATTCCTAATCTAATTGACGGACAAAAAATTAGTCTTCGTAAAATTTTATTTGCAGCATTTAAAAAGAAACTAACAAATGAAATTAAAGTTGCTCAATTTAGTGGTTATGTTTCAGAACATTCTGGATATCACCATGGTGAAGCTAGTCTAAATGCTGCAATCGTTGGTCTTGCACAAAATTTTGTTGGTTCAAACAATATAAATCTACTAATGCCAAATGGACAGTTTGGTACACGATTACTTGGTGGAAAAGATGCTGGGTCTGAAAGATATATCTATACACAACTTACTCCACTTACTCGTCTTATCTATCGATCAGCTGATGATCCAATTTTAACTTATCTTGATGATGATGGTACTACTGTTGAACCAATCTATTATGTTCCAATTATTCCAATGATCTTAGTTAATGGATCAAAGGGAATTGGCACTGGATTTAGTACTGATATTATGTGCTATAATCCACTACAAATTCTGCAAAAACTAACATTAATGCTTCAAGCACAACCAAATGAAATGGATATTCATCCTTATTATGAAGGATTTAATGGTTCTATTGAATTATTTTATGATAATAAGAATATTCAAAAATATCTAATTAGAGGAATCTACAAAAAACTTACTGACAGCAAAATTCGCATAACAGAATTACCAGTTGGTGTATGGACACAAGATTATAAAGAACACATCGAGTCCTTAATGGATACTAAAAATAAAAATTATAAACCATTAATTAAAGATTATAATGAAACATGTACCGAAAGTAATATTGATTTTGTTATTGAGTTTTATCCTGGAATTCTTGCTAGCCTTTCAGATACTATTATTGATATCAGTGGAAATAGTATTGAACCAGTATCTGCACTAGAAAAACTATTAAAATTATATACAACACATTCCATTAGTAATATGCACCTATTTGATGATAAAGAACATCTAAGAAAATTTACATCACCAACCGAAATTATTGAAGCATATTATCCAATTCGTCTTGCTTACTATAAAAAACGTAAAGAGTATCAATTAACTGCTCTACAAAATGAACTAGTTATTATGTCGAATAAAGCTCAGTTTATTGTAGAAAATTTAAATGGAACAATTGATCTACGCAATAAAAAGAAAGATGAAATTTATACAATCCTAATAAACAAGAATTTCGATGCTGACCCAACTGCATTGCAAACACCATATAATTATTTAATCAAAATGCCTATGGATAGCGTATCAAAAGAATCAGTTGATAAATTACTTCATGATAAAACAATCAAACAAGATGAAACTGAACTCTTAGCTGCTAAAAAAATCGAAGATATATGGTTAAGTGAATTAGAAGAACTTAAACAAGAATATATTAAGTCTCGTCATACTACTACTGAAAAGAATAATATTATAATTAAAAAGAAAAAGAATTAAATTGATACAAAACTATTATTATTAATAATAATAATAGTACTAATGACCGAATCCAAATTTATTAAATTTATTTATTAAATTTATTTATTTTACTTATTTTTTATATTATATAAAAGGTATATAAACTAGATATTATATGTTATAATATCTACTTATGGAGAGAGAAATTCTAAATGCAAAAATAAAAGAATTATATAAAACGTATGAAAATGATGGTGCAGTTTTAAATAAGTTGATTCATCATATTACACATGAATTACCCATTATATTAACAAATGTTAAAAAACTTCAAAAAAACCGTGAAGATAGACGAATTTTACTTCAAGAAGCTCATGATAAATTTGTTAGTCAATTTATTCAAAAAAATGTTTATTTCTATTGTAATACTAGTGAAATATTTTTTATATATGATTCAAACCACTATACTACAATTAAAGAGGATACTATTATTCATGCAATTCTATCAGCATTAAATCTTAGAGATAGTCAAAATTCTGAGGAAATTTTATATTTTGAAAAACAGATACTTCCATGGAAATTTAAAATTAAGACTTCGGTTATTAAACAAATCAGAGATACTCCAATTATTGCGTCAATTCCGGAATCTTCTACTATTCAAAATACACTTGATGCTTTTGCTAAAATATTTGAGACTAAAGCTGAATCCAAATATTTTCTCTCTATCATTGGAGATACTATCCTTAAAAAACCAATTAATATAAATATAATTCCATCTTGTGCTAAAAATCTTATACGAATGATCGAAAATATTGGAAGCCAATATTTTGGCCATATCCCCCTTCTAACTGCATTTAGATTTAAGTATCATGAACATAACTATAATGAATGTCGCATTCTCTTAATTAAAAATAAGATTGACGATAATATTATTGAAATGCTGCTTAAAATAATACTTGATATTATTGTTGTTGCCTGTTATTATTCTAATAGATATAATACTGCCGATGAATATCTAAATTTATCTGAAGACTCTGAATTTTGTCAACGAGTATTATTCCTCAAAAATAATAATCAAACAACTATTGTCGAAAAATTTATTTATTCTAAAATTCAATTATCTACTAGTTCTTGCATTTCTATGAAAAATATGCTCTACCTATGGAAATCATATTTAGATGAAATTCAAATACCTAATGTTATTTTTATTACTGCACTCAAACAATTACTTAAAAATCAACTTAAATATGATGAAACAAAAGACTGTTTTATTGATTGTACTAGTATTAATATTCCATTTGTTTCCAACTTTGTTAAATTTTGGGATGAACATATTAAAGAAGATATTAGTGAATATTACTTAGAAATTGATGAAATTTGTATTCTATTTAAACAGTTTCTCGGCAAAACCCAAGATGTTAATGAAACCACTATCACTGATCTAATTAAACATTTTTACCCAGAAATAAGTATTGATGGTAAATACATTTATGCTATTAGTTGCGACTCTTGGAATAAACAAGATGATATTATTAATTATCTGAAAACTAAAATTGCAGAACAATCTGATATTAATACTGAAATATTATTATATGAATTATATAATGATTATAGCACTAAATATTGTAAAAAATTTAAAAATAATATTGTAATTAGTAAATCTTATTTTGATCTCTTTGTTAATAATCTCAATAAAAAGAAAAATGAATCTACTACAATTAACCTTTTACAATTACAGTTAACAGAAAATCTATTATAATTATCTAAATTTATCATCTAAATTTATCATCTAATATAATATTTAAATATACATAATATTATATTATTTAACGTCTGCGCGTTTTTCCACCAATTGAAAACGCTTTTCTAGTCATTTTCCGCGACTTTTTCGCAGATCGTCTTACTGCACCAAACTTACCCTTCTCTGCGAAATATCCATGTTTCTCGAGTCGTTTCTCACGTTTAGCTGTCTCGTGCTTCCTTTTAGATACAATTCGACGACGCTCATTCTGAACTAAATCTTTTTTTAGAAGTCCCCCAGATGTCTTATATGCAGTACCATGATATACCTGTGCCCTAGAGCCAACTAAATTCTCAAAAACATTATTACCAATATGATATTTACCATCAGCAGCTTTGTGTTGTTTACGCATTTATATTATATAATAATATTATTTCTTTTTTGAAAAAATAGAAATAATAGCTAAAGAGTTACTTTAAACATTAATAAAATTTCTTATCATATTTATATGAGAAGAAATAAGAACACAAGTTGCCGCTCATTTAGACAATCTCAACAAGGTGGAGCTGTAAGAACTAGCTATGTAGGACATTATCCAGATGGAAAAACTGGATTTAATTGGCTAGATACCGTTAGAATTACTGGTATTCCCCAGTTACCGCAAGCTCCATTAATTGGTGGGAAAAATAAAAAATCAAGAGCAAGTAAGAAATCAAAAAGAAATAGATCTAAAACTAGATCTAAAACTAGATCTAAAACTAGATCTAAAACTAGAACTAAAACTAGAACTAAAACTAGAACTAAAACTAGAACAAAATCAAGGAAGGCGATTAAATAAAGTAGGTAATTGAATCTTTGGTGGTGCTAAAAAAACAGTTTTTCGTTTTTGACCAGTAGTAACTCTATTTGCTAATCTAGAATATTGCATCGCCTGTGTAACCATACTTGCAGGATTATTTGTGGCAGTTCCAGCATAATATGCCGGGTTCTTTATATAGAAAATCTTTTTCGGCGGTTCTACACTATTATCATAATAAAATGGAAGAATTGCATTTCGAGCAATACGAGGATTTCTAATATTTAAACATTCAAAAGAACAATCTAGTACCAAATTCGCAACACTATCTGCACATGGTTTTCTCGCCATTACTTTAATCAAATATTTTAAATATAAGGAATATATCGTAGTATATCATTTTCATATGTTGTCACCTTAAAATCCGCATTATAACCATCAACTCGTACAATATCACCTGTATATAAATCATTACAACCATTTTCAGCCATGCATTTACGGCCATTATGACTAACTGGTAATTTCAATAAGTTATTAGTCTCTGACATTGTATAAAAATTCCATTTATCTCGATTCGTTATTAATGGTCTACCTAATAAAGGTAATATCATCTCTACGCTACCAACTCTTGTTAATATACCTACTTGTCTATAATTAGTATCAAATGACTGAGTAGGAACATTTATAGGTATTCTGCTTGAAAAATTATTTAGTCCTGGAAAAATACGATTATCCCTCAATGGCGCCTGATACGGATTTAATAATACATCATTTTCTATATTTGAAAATGTAAACCCTGGACGTGGATACAATCCCTGTCTAATAGTATCTTGATTCTCCGATACATTTACTGTACATTTTGTTGTTGCTACATTTTTGGAATTTTCACCTCTATACATTAAACACATTCCAACAAGAACTACTATTACTAAAATTACTATAAATAATAGTGTCATATTTTCTATACAAAATACACCTGGTGGACACTTACCCATTTATATAACAATTTATTATAATAACATATTGAATTTTATGTTATTATAATGCACGAAGTGGGGTTCGAACCCACGCGTCTTTCGACAGCAGAACTTGAGTCTGCCCCCTTAACCACTCGGGCATTCGTGCTTGATTAATATTATAATATTAATAATAATACTATATCATTATATTTAAATCGTATTTATTTATTTATTACTTATTTATTATAAACTCTTTTGTGCTAGTATAGTAAAATTCATCTAAAGCTACTTGTACATGTCTTCTCAGCTAAATTATTACTAATTGGTACATCCGGTAAACAAAGCGATATTTTTTGTTGACTATATTTTTTTTTCTAATTTTGGCTTAATATCCTCCATATACATAATACTTTTGCGAAAATTCTTCTTTATAGAATTATATCTCTTAAGTAATATAAATCTATTATTGTGTAAATTTATCATTTCGAATAATTTAGTAAATCGTAGAAATAATATAAATGATTCAACTAAATCACCATTCATATACATATTATATGCATCGTTATAGTAATTTTCACTAACACAATAAAGTCTATATATACTATCATTTTCTAATTTTACAGTTTTTGCACCAGCAGCTATAATTTGATCCATCAATTTTAGAGTATTTTATATAATTAACTATTTTATAAATTAATTTAGTTAATTATAATTAAAAAAAAGGTTGCAATTCTAAAGTATTAGTTTGTGGACTTGTATTTACTGGACGACTAATTGGTACTGCAAGATGACTTACATCATATTTAAACTTGATATAACTTACAGCTGATTTATATACTTGATCAATTGCAAAATCAGTAACCAATTTATTTAGATCTATTATTTGGTATTTTATATCACATGGCAAATTTTTACTATGTTCAAGAAAAATACTTCGCATTATTATTTTTAATTCATCACAATTCTGATTTCCAATCAAATATTGCCCATTTGATCTATCAAATACACCTTTCCGTATTGCATTCTGTAAAATTTCTATATTTTCCTTACTAAAAAAAGTACAAGACAATAAAGTATCGGTCCATGTTCCGGTTAATGCATCTCTATATGTCACACATGGTTTAAGTGGTATTTTATCTGCAAAAGCCCAGTGTGGAGTACCAATTGGACCTAATATATCTACTCTACCATTTGTTGAATCATTCATATAATTACAGATTAGAAAAAAATATCCAGATAATTTATATATGGCCTTTCAAAAAATAGTTGTTATTATTGCTATACTCAGTCTTATTGGAGCATTAACCTTTATTGGCTATGCAATGTATAATAAGCAACACAATGGAGTATTTCCACCAGTTATAAATCAATGCCCAGACTATTGGGAAGCTAAAGATAAATCCTGCCATAATACTAAACCTTTAGGGACTTCTACAACTGGTGATGATAATTCTGTTAATTTTAATCAGCCATTTTTTCAAGGACATAATGGAAATTGCCGTAAATCTAACTGGGCAAAACGGCGCGGTGTCGAATGGAGTGGTATCACTAATAATCCAGATATCTGCTCTCAATAAATTATAATATTTTTTTGCATATCTATATATTATAATATGTACTTTCATATACTTAGCTATTTACCAAATGATATTCTAAATATTATATTTGAATACATATCCGCTAGACATAAAATATTCTTAAATAAAAAATATTATATTAAATTTAATTATTTAATTGATCAAATAATTGGATCTAAATATGAATCTTATATCAGAGATATCATAAGAAATGATTGTGCCTTTGTATTTTCTTATATACTCAATAAACAATTTAAAAAATGGCTAACTATCAAAAATTATCACTATAAACAATCTATATATTGTAATTTTATTCGTTTTTTAATAGACTATTCTAGAGAGAATCACGCCTTTAAGTGCTGTCAACTACTTAATGTACAATTACAATTATCTGGACTTAAAAAAGACTGGTGTAAAAATAATAGAATCAAGTATAATAAATGGACAATATAAATTTTAATACAGCCCTTAATCGCGAAACAGTTGTTACTAATATAACTGAATTTCTCTCTAATTTTGAAAAAAATAAAAAAAATCTATCTATTAAACGAGGTATCTATTTATATGGCGCCCCTGGTAGTGGAAAAACTTATTTTATACAAGAACTTCTTAAAAATTTAGGCTATGATATCATTACTTATGATGCTGGTGATATCAGAAATAAATCTATTATTGATAATATTACACAAAATAATATGACCGATACTAATGTTCTTAGTCTATTAACCAAAAAAAAACGACCACTTGCCATTATAATGGATGAAATTGATGGAATGAATAATGGAGATAAAGGTGGAATTAATTCTTTAATTAAAGTTATTAGACCAAAAAAAACTAGAAAACAAAAACTCGAAGAAATTGCCTATATTCCTATTATCTGTATTGGTAACTATCACATAGATAAAAAAATTAATGAATTAATTAAAGTATGCTATAGTGTACCATTTCCTGCACCAACTAATAAACAAATAATAAATATTATTACACAAATTATGCCACCAATTGCTAGCAATCAACAAATATTGGATAATATTATAACCTATATACAGAATGATATTCGTAAATTATTTTCGATATATCAAATATACAAAAAAAATCCTAAAATATTTCTAAACAAAAATATTCTATCTATATTTCTACCGAAATCTTTTAATGAAGATACAAAAGATACTACTAAAAAACTTATTAATAATAAATATTCGTTGAATGACCATCTACTTTTAATGAATGAAACCGATCGAACTATTGTCGGACTATTATGGCATGAAAATATTATCGAAATTCTTAATAAATTTAATAAAAACAAAAGTATACCACTTTATATATCCATTTTAAATAATATATGTACCGCGGATTATATCGATAGAATTACCTTTCAAAAACAAATATGGCAATTTAATGAAATGAGCTCTTTAATCAAAATATTTTATAATAATACTATATTTCATACATTTCTAAATTGTCATAATTCTAAACTTACAATTAATAATATTAGATTTACAAAAGTATTAACCAAATATAGTACTGAATACAATAATTATCTATTTGTACAAAATTTATGTCAAATACTTAATCTTGATAAAAAAGATCTTTTCTCTTTTTTTATTAAATTACAAACTTTACATAATACTGGAGCTATATATTCTCTATTTGAACAATATGAATTAACCAAACTAGATATTAATAGAATATATAGATATATTGATAAATTCTATGCCTTAACTAATGAACCAGAAAATTTAGATTATATATCAGAATAATGCCAAGTATTAAATTATAATATTTATATAATTTAAATTAATACAATGTTTACAATTGATACTTTATTTACAATTGATGATTATGTTTTTGAAAAGATCATTGGCAAAGGTAGTTTTGGCAAAGTTTATAAAGTCCATAAAAAATCTAATAAATATACATATGCAATTAAAGTATTAAATCTTCCATTAACTGCACAAATTGATAAATATATGATTATCAATGAAATTAGACTTTTGGCTAGCCATAATTCTATTAATATTATAGAATATTCTACCGTTTTTCTCAAAAATAATTCAATATATATTGTAATGGAATATGCGAAGAACGGCGATCTTAGCCAACTTATTGCCAAACATAAAACTAATAATATATATTTTACAGAATCTAAAATATTTAATTATTTTATACAAATTGCACAAGCTATACAATATCTTCATAAACATAATATAATTCATCGTGATATTAAAACTGCCAATATATTTATCGATAATAATAATAAATTAAAACTTGGGGATTTCGGAATCGTTAAAATCCTATCTGGTAGTTATGGACAAACAAATACTGTAATTGGTACTCCTCTTTACATGTCTCCAGAACTTTATAGAAATCAAAGATATAATACAAAAATTGATATTTGGTCTCTTGGATGTGTACTATATGAAATAATGACTTATACTTTACCATTCATCGGCAAAACTCTTGTTGATCTAAAATATAAAATCTTTGCTGGTAAATATAATTGTGTACGATTAAAAATATACTCACCAGAACTACGTAATATTGTTGCATTAACACTCAATACTAATCCACAAACTCGACCAACAATCAATCAACTATTGAATTTACCATTAATTAATATGAAAATAACAATAACCAATAATTACCATATTAAACCATTATTCTTTGAACCATATAATATACCAAAAAAACCCAGCGATTGGAATGCTATCATTAAAAAATATGCTCAACCCATACAACAATTGCCTTCTACTCCAATTATATCTCCTACTCCAACTATAAAATCATTGCCCCCATCAACTAT